>Ga0247723_1000375_pt1 | contig 30944 bp, 50 predicted proteins | sample MSEWelMarce5H_FC_FD_189079 | JGI IMG/M metagenome (GOLD analysis project Ga0247723, IMG submission 189079) | Subsurface sediment microbial communities from gas well in West Virginia, United States - MSEEL Well Study Marcellus 5H_FC | ecosystem: Environmental > Terrestrial > Deep subsurface >... | reverse complement strand
AGTTAAAACGATGGAATCAGATCATCTGGTTTATGTACAACCTAGAGTAGGTTGGGCAGGAGTTTCATTAGCTGCTCTTGCAAAAAAATATAACAAAAAGTTAACATTGTTTATGCCTTCCTCAAAAGTTATAAGTGACCATCAATTAGTTTGTATCGAAAGAGGAGCAAATCCAATCTTTCGAAGAATTGCAGCAATGCCAGTTCTCAACAAATATGCCAAAGATTGGGCAGAACAAAATAATGCTCAATTTGTGCCTTTTGGTTTAGATCATCCCCTAGTTGTTGCGGCCGGAGTGAAATCTACAATCCAACAATGGGGAGATCGAGATGAACCAAGAGATGTTGTATCAGTTATTAGTACAGGAGTTCTCACGAGAACTCTCCAAATTGCTTGGCCAAATGCAACCTTCCATGGAATTGCAGTTGCAAGAAACTTACATGCAGGAGAGATTGGAAGAGCGGACGTTACAACTTACCATAAAGCTTTCAGAGAAAAAGCTGAATATGCAGACAAGATCAATGAAGAGATCAATTCAGCACCAACCTACGATTGCAAAGGTCTAGAAAGATTTATGTTGGACAAAACATCTGCTCCTAAAACACCTTCAACTTTACTGTGGAATGTAGCAGGTGACGTAAAACCAGTTACAATGGTCCATTCACAAGTCGATAGTTTCAGAGAATGGGGTGAGTTTAGATGATTACAATCATCGAAGGTTCTGATGGAACAGGCAAAACAACTTACGCTCAAAAATTAACTGAACGATACAATGCACAATATTTGCATGCTCAACAACCAAGATCTAGATTATGGGTTGATGAATACATTCGACCGTTAACTTCTAGCAATATGGTATTAGATCGATGGCATTTAGGTGAGGTTGTGTGGCCAAAGATCTATGGAAGAGTATCATTGTTTGATGAAACAACATTTGATTATTGCAATTGGGAACTTGCTAAACTAGGAGCTAGGTTAATCCTATTAACAAGATCAGAAGATGCAATAGCTGAAGAATTGTTAAGACGAGGTGAAGAACTAGAGATCGATTTTGTTTTACACTCAAGATCTTTATTTGTAGAAGCTTTTAGACAAGTAAAATATTTAGATAAAACAATAATCCATAGTGAGGTGGTCAGATAATGCATATAATTACAGAAAATCCAAGCGAGGCTTTAGAGTTAGCAACTCAATATGTAATTGAGCATGGCGAAGCAATATCTCCTCGTGGTATGGTCACTAGAGAGCTGCTTAACGTCACTTTACAAGTTGAAAAGCCATGGAACATACCTGTATCTATGGAAAACCGTAAACTTAACCATAATATTGGTATCAAAGAAGCATTACAACTTGTTGGACAAGTTACTGATCCAGAAGCAATGACAGATACCAGTCAAGTGTTTGGAAAGTATATGGATAGTGGAATACTTCACGGTGCTTATGGTCCACGCATTCACGGTAATCTTAATAAAGTTGTAGACCAATTAAAAAAAGATTACTCTACAAGACAAGCTGTTTTGACTATATTTGACTCAAATAAAGATCTAAACGTTGATGTAAAAGATGTTCCGTGCACATTAAATCTGCAGTACTTTATTAGAGACAATAAGTTAATTGCTAGAACAAACATGCGAAGCAATGACGTATTCCTAGGTCTTCCTTATGATCTGACTCAATTTATTGCATTACAAGGTGCAATTGCCAAGGCATTAGACATTGAAATGGGTCAATATGTACATGTGGTAGGTAGTTTACACATCTATGATGAACATATTCCACAAGCTCAATGGATCAAAGCATATTTTAATGGCTCATTCAAGGATTACGAACCAATGTGGACTGGAAATACAATTGGCGAGATTAGTCACACTGCAAGATCTATTCTGAAAGGCAATATTCCAGATCATTTAACTCGCTTTGAAAGATTTTTGGCAGGTAAAATCAATGACTGAGCCAGTTGCTAGATGTGAAGCATGTGGAGCATGGACGTATTTATATGCTTTAGATAAACTCATGGGTAATCCGCATTTTTGCACCGATTGTAAAGCAAAACAGAAAGGGAAACGCCGTGTTGCCTAATCAAACCGAAGTAGTTAAGCGATTAAGCGAACTTTCTCGTATGCTTGATGCTGCAACAGATGAAATTGCTGCCAGCGATGATAAAGCAGTAAAAGCAAAAGGTTCTTATGAAGTTGCCTATGCAAGATCTTTCCTTCAATCAAATGGATCGATGGACGTCAGAAGACAAGAGGCAATTTTGGCTTGCGCTGATTTACGTTTAGCAATGGAAATTGCAGAGGCAGAGGTAAGAGCAATTAAAGAACGTATAAACACTTTAAGATCTCAAATATCTATTGGGCAATCACTGTCAGCCGCAATTAGACAACAATTTAGCGCAGAAGGTGTTGGTCAATATACATGAGAGCAAGAAGTAAAAAAATGGCAAATAAGTACATTCAAAGACGAATTCTAGTTAGATATATGCTAGAAACTTATCCAATGTGCCAACGTTGTCATGTAAAAGCCTCAGAAGAAGTGCATGAAGTTAAAAGTAGAGCACGTGGTGGCTCTATTTTAGAAGTGGAAAATTGTCGTGCTCTTTGTCACAATTGCCATTTTTGGATTACAACCAATCCTGCAGAAGCTCTTAAAACAGGCTGGTTGAAGAATTCGTGGGATAAGTAATGCCAACTTATGACTACAAATGCCAAAGATGTGGAATCACCGTTGAAGTCAGCCACTCTGTATCAGAACACGGTCCTAGATGTGATTGTGGAGAGGTTATGCAAAAGATTTTTACCGCTGTACCCGCTATTTTCAAAGGTAATGGATGGGGAGGAAAAGAATGACCAACCTATCTAGAAAACGTAGAGGTCGAGAGACTGAATTGATTTTTGCTGAATACCTAAAGCGAGAAGGTTGGATTTATGCTGAAGCAACCAGTTCCTCAGCTGCAGGAACAGATATAAAAGGCGTTATCGGAGTTGATTGGGAACTAAAGGCTAGAGCAGACTTTGATCCTAAATCAGCAATGAAACAGCAAGCAAAAAGAATCAAAGAAGGCGTTATCCCCATCGCTGTCTTAAGACAGAATGGACAAGGTGAAGCCGATATAGAAAATTGGCCAGCTTGTGTTCCAGTAAGTGTAATGATACAACTACTGAAAGAAGCGGGATACTTATGACGATTAGAGATTTAGATTTTAAGGTTGAAGCAGCAGAATGGACTAAAGATGCCAATTGCACTGATCCAAGCATAGATCCTGATTGGTTTTTTCCTGATAGTGAACATCCAACGAATCTAGAACAAAGAGCAGCTTTAAGTATATGCAAGAACTGTCCAGTGCAAATGAATTGCTTAGGTTATGCAATCAAGCATTGGCCAGTGTTTGGAGTATGGGGTGGCATGAAAAATAAAGACATAAAAGATCTAGTCCGACAAATAAAGGAGCAAAAATGAGTGCAGCAATAACCATCAAAGGTCGTATAGGCAAAGATATGGACATCAAGTTTACACAGCAAGGTAAAGCTTATGTTCCATTTAGTGTTGTATCAAATACACGAAAGAAAGTTAATGAGGAATGGGTAGATGCAGATACAAGTTGGTGGGAATGCAAAGCTTTTGGAGGCTATGCGGAGGCTCTTGTAGATAACATCAAACGAGGCGATCTGGTAACCATTACAGGAACAATTAAGCAAACGACATGGATTGACAAAGACGGCAATAAGCGCTCGTCATATGAGGTTCTGGTTGATACTATTGCTAAGCAAATTGTTGTGCAAAAATATCACGGCACACCAAGAACTAAGAATCCAGATCCAGTTGCTTGGGATCCTACAGAAGCGGTGTTCTAATGTCAGTTAAAGCTATGACCTATGTATGGGAAAACTCTCCTTACAATGGCAATGCTTTAATTGTCCATTTAGCATTGGCAGATCATTGTGATGACCAAGGTATTTGTTGGCCAAGTCAACAGTATTTGGCAGATAAGTGCAAGATCAGTGTAAGGCAAATCCGTAGAATCATTCATCAAATGATTTCTGATAACTATTTGTTTATAGAACAGCACTCCAGAGCTGGTATTTCTAATAATCGTTACAGATTGTTATACAAAAAGCCGCAGGTCACTGATGTCCTGTCCACGCATAATGACGACCCTGAACGTCCTGCGGCTGAGGTCACAGCTATGGCCAGCGGTAGAGGTCAAGCTGGTGGCCACCCTAATCATCATATAACCATCAATAATCACCAGAGGAAAGGTCCACCAGAAGAAGTTAAATTGCTAATAGAAAAGCTAAGGAAGAAAAATGGATAAATGCCTAAGTTGTAGAGGGGTAAGTGAGAAAGGTGCTTGTCCACATTGCAGAAGAAGATTAAAAAAAATGCTTAATGAGTTAATTGCTTTTATAGATCTTCTAGTCGCAAGTCCTTCCCTTAGACAACAGGTATCTTCTAAACAAGAAGGTAGAGGCTCATTATCTGATAGATCAGTAATCAATGTCCAAATTGTAGATCTTATTGCCAAAACAGGTGTTCAAAGTGTTCTGCAAGCATGGTGCGAATATGTGGTAGAAACAAGAAGTCTGGACACTAATTGCTTAAGATCTACAAAGGAAACAAACAAACTACATGCATTGCACCGTATATTGGATACTCATAATGAATGGTTAGCAGATAGTGAACTGTGGACTGATTACTACAATGAGATCAGAGAACCATGGACAACACTAAGAGGTATTATTTATGGTGAGAGAAAACCACCTAAGGCTGTTAAGTGTCCTGTACAAGATTGCATTGGTAGTTTAAGATTAGAACCTAATGGTGATGTCCATTGTCTACACGACAACACACATCAATGGGCATATGAGCAATGGTCAAGATTGGCTAAGCTCATGGTAGAAACCTCTGTACAATCACAGTGATGTAATTTATAATAGGGATTACCGAACTACAGCTATCTAAAAAATCGGACGCTAATGAATAAACCATGCTTAGATTGTGGTGTGTTAGCAAACAAACCTAGATGTCCTATGTGCAATAAGAAGTATCAGAAGTTTAAAGCAACCTCTCGTCCTTCACGTGCAGATAGGGGTTACGATGCAAATTGGAAAAGGTTATCAAAACAACTAAGACTATTGCAACCTTATTGTTCTATTTGTAAAGCAACCAACGATTTGACTGTGGATCACATAATCCCGTTATCGAGTGGTGGTCTCACAGTTGAATCCAATCTTCAAGTCCTATGTAGACGATGCAACAGCAGCAAAGGTACTTCCAGTCCTAAATAACGATTTGTTATATTTTTTTGCAAGAGCAGCTAATGAAACTCCTGCCCAACCTACTCTAGGTTGTACATAAACCAGATGATCTGATTCCATCGTTTTAACTAATAGATCTCCCCAACGACCTTTTGTACCAACTCCAGTTACAGAATCGTCCCAAATTGTTGCTCCATAAAATGTGCCTATATTTGGAGGTTGTGTTTCATCTATCCAATCGCCTGCAAGATCTAACCACTCTTCACGTGACTTGTGTGAATATTTACTTGAAGCGTCTTCCGTTATCTTAAACATTATGTGCCTCCAAATGTTTGTTATAAGTCCAATGTTTTGTGTGATGCGGTATGAGTGATTTATTTGTTACTTGCCATGGTTTTAGATGTTCATAACCTTTTGGCACGTAGCATTCAACGTATCGGACATAATCACAAGCAACATCTTCTAAGCTTAAACCTTTTCCTAGATTTCTTTGATGGTCACGTGGGTCATATGGAGATCTAAATTCCTCGCAAATACGATCCATTGCAGCATCCAAAAAGTCTTTTTGTTTGTAACCTTCATTCTTAAATATCAAGTTTAATGCTTGAATTGCATTAGAACCATAGTTAACCCTGCTCCATGGATCTATTAAATCAGGAAAATACTGAGCAATATCCATGACAAATGCGGTCATTACAAAGTGAAAACATTTTAAGCCTCTGGATTTGTGCCATTCATTGATCCAATCTACTCCATCTCTAATTGACATTGTTAATGGATTGTAAGACAAATGAGTATAGAAATCTTTAACTAAATGCGGCATATATTCTGAGATATAGAGTTGAGATCCACGTGGATACTCCGCATTTGGTTTAGGAAATTGTGGAATTTGATTACCAATACTCGTAAATATTGGTCTGCCAGTTCTCATCTCACTTAATACATAATTTCTCATATGAATCATGTTATCTGTTTTCAAAGCCATATCCGAAAGTATGCTATTTCTAAATCCATGGTCATAACTAAAGGAAGCACCTGATCCGGTAACCCTGTGAATCATGAATAGATAAAACCAATCCATTGTGTGTAAATTGTAGCCGTCAAAACGACTGTCAATTTGCCACTTTTTTGGATTATTAGAGCCATACCAAATCTGTTGTATAGCATTGCTAAATCCAGCAAACTCACGATCTACCGTGTCATAAATCGTTATGTGATGCTGCAATGGATCATCAACATGAAGATCCTCAGATGTGTCACGACCGTTTTCACTAGCAATGTTAATTGTTTGTAAAACGACAGCTTTATCGTAGTACTTCTTAAAGTCTTCCCAATAAATGGTTTCAGTTATTTGCGGCATTATTAACCAAATCCCATTCATAAAACTCAGGTGACAAATGGACTGATCCAGGTTTTTCCATGTATGTTTTTGCATAATCTTCTGGATCCATCATGTACCAATTAGTTGGCCATTCATGAACATTGTCAAACTGATACTTCATCTCGTTTGTCATAACTGAACGAACTCTGTCACGTGCAGGATGAGATCCATAAAAAGCTGTACCTTTATAAAATCCTGTTTTTGGAATTTTACGCTCTTCAAACTCAATCGGATAAGGTGCAGTAACTTCAAATGTTCCTATTTTACCTTTTTGCTGCATATATTCTAGATGCATTCTAAGATTGCTAACCAATCTACGTGCTGAACCTTCAGGATCCAACTGTCTGCATAAATGATGTCTAATGTCTACGTTTCCTGCGTAAATAACTAAATGCGGAACAAAGTAATCAGGAAGATAAGCTTCAACTCCTCTTTCAGTTAAACCGTGAAGTGTTAAACCATCATGACGATAGACGACAGTATTTGCTTTGTATCTAGAAATTGAATGAGAGTCGCCAATAACTACTCGTTGAATATCTAAAACTAGATCTTCGTGTTTAATAACTTCGCATTTCATGAGATCACGAATCTTAGTCCATTCTGATTCTGTAAAATCAAAATCAGTCTTTGCCGCACGTGGACGAAGAATTCTTTCAATATCGCCAATAGGCATATCCAAAGCTTTAATATTGGCAAGATCTATATCTAAAACTCTAGCAATTCTATCTCTAGTCTCTCGTGTATAGCCACCAAATAGATTAAAGACTTCACCTTTGAACTCCATAGGAGTTGATACTAACCATGTGCCTTCTTTCACAAGTTGGTCATTTCCAAAAGCAATTTCAGATTTAGTATTAAAAGCATTATCGACCATGCACTTCTGCATTCTTGGCCAAGCAGATCTATGACTGGCAATTCGATCTGTAAATGAGGTAACTACATCATCTAGTATGTATCTCATTCTATGTGCTCACAAGCAATTGGAGTACATAGCACAGCTGCGTCATCAAATGCTCGTCCACAAGTCTTGCATTTGCCTTCAACTCCGTCGTAACCAACTAACTGACGCTTAGCATTCTTTTCGGCTTTAGCAAAATAGACATCTAAGATCTCTTGTTCATTGACATTTGTAACTAAAACTAAATTACACCAAAAATGGAGTACATCTATCATTTCACCAATAAATGCTAATCGGTTTATATGCCGACTTGTAGCCCACGGTTTCCAACCAGTTTCATTTAAAGCTTCATGTAATTCATCTGTTAAAGCCAAAGACATGTCACGAATGTATTGAGCTCGTTGTTCTTCATCAAGAGTAGTAACGTCCACTCCGTATGACTTAAGTTGTAATTTTCTTTGATTATCTAAAATCATTTGTAAAGCACTCACGGTTTTACCTCCTGTTTTAATGAAATATTAAATGATCTTGCTAACTCAGCAATGGCACCTAGATCGTAAACCGTTCCATCTATTAGATCAGAATACATGACAGAAGTAATTCCATAACTAGCAATTACTTTTATACATTCAGAACATGGATGATGAGTACAGTACATATAGCCATTTTTTGTTTGATCTGGTGTGCAATAACGCAATGCGTTCACCTCTGCGTGTATTACAAAACCACGCCTAGCGTCCCTATCTTCCCACGGAATCGTGACGCCAGGCGCAGCCCCATTGTAGCCGATGCTTATTATGCTTCTATCCCCGCGTAGAACACATGCACCAACTTTTAGATATGGATCTTCACTGCGATAGGAGGCTGCTCTCGCAATCTCCAATCCATATTTGTCCCAAGACATTCGAGTCATGACTCAACAACCGCCAGGTGTTTAATGATAAGAGCAATCTCATCATCAGTTAAGTCACTACTCGAACTTATTTCACGGCTTACTAAGCCGCGTACTGCCGCTAGGATGGCATCCTTCTCCGTGATACCTTGCGTTCCTAGCAACTCTACTATTTGCTTCAGACCAGGATTTGCACGTTTCATCATGACTTTATCTGGTTTGTTGCGTTCAATTGCAAGTTCTACTTCTTCTTTAGTTGCAATTGCTTTATCGATGCCAATACCTAAAGCGCCAATGGCTCTACCCCAACAACTTGTTTCAAGGTTCTGTATTTCACTTCCTCGAGTAAAGTTAGTTTTACCAGGTAAATATTCTTGTGCTGTACCTACGCCAGGTTTTTCATCATTTGGATGACGATAAGCATATGCTCGACCTATCACAATTACTTGATCTCCAACTGTCTGAAATTGTAAATCAGGATCCATTTGCAATGAACCTTCTGGATACTTCTCATAGAATAGTTTAATTCTGTGAGGTACATCTACATAATTTTCAAGACGCTTGTCCATTTAATCCCCCTATTTGTGTCAATAAACTTTCAATGTGTTCTAATCTGTTTGCCAAATCAATAACAGTTAGAAAAGAATCCCATGCTAGATCTGCATCTGTAACCTCATGGAAAGTTGTACCGTTAACAGATACATGAACAATGCCTAAACCATCTAGAACAGGTAAAGATTGTTCATTGCCTTCTTCATCAAGATAGAAATCAGCATTTGCGTATGCTGCAATTTGCATTGCCATTTCGCCATAGACTCCAGCGCTGGTTTTCCAATCACAAAGATAAGTCTTACCAGCTAATGGACCATTGCCAAACTTAAGAATTGCATCAAAAGTACCAGCATAACCGTGAACTCTGTTTGCTACAACTTTCTCGGTCAATACAGGAATTACTTCCCATTGATCTAGCCATTCTACATAGCCGTTGACGTATTCAGCAAACTCTCCAGCAACTTCTGCTTCTCCACCATGAATGATAGTTTCAGCAATTGAATGGATCTCTGTGCCTCGTGCTCCTGCTTTGTCTCTTTGATTCCAAGGAATCATTTTTAAGAACTTAACAGCTTCTTCACGTTCACGGTTAATTAGGTTAGGAAGATTTGCAAAATTGTCATACACATATTCTGCGACTAGTTTTGCACTCCAATATGGAAGTGCAGGTTTAGGCATACCAGATCCAATGAGAGTGGTAACACCTTTGACAGGTTGGCCGTCAAGAACATACTTGTGACCACGCTTTGTTTCAATCCGTTCTAGTCCCATGAGCTCTTCAAGGTTCTCTTGGTAAAGAAGTTGGCAAGTCCTTTTTCGTTTGCCTCAATTAGTCTTGAGTATCGACTTGCATAATTATTCGAGATAGCAAATTGGTCCCCCGAAGATCTGATACCAATCTCCCATCGAAGTTTGTTGATTAGCAAATCAATAGAACAAATATCGTGGCCTGCTGATTTCCATTGATAAGCAAGATCAACTAATTGACGATAGATGTGTGGATTTTCATGATGAAACTTATTGAACTGCTCATCAATCGGATCTGCCAATAAAGATAATTGCTTTGGTTCAAACCATTCCCTGGCGGTTTCTGACATTTTATGCCTTTCGTTTTAGTTGAGTTGGTACTAGTTCATTGCATTTTGAGTTGACTGCCCAATGTGTCCAACCGGACCAATGGTATTTTGCATTCAACGCTGCTACAAATCCTACATCTTGGTAGATAGGTTCCCATTGATCTATGGACTTTGATTGCAGGTGTTTCACGAGCTTCTTAGTCTTAGACTTCGGCATTCCATAATCTACTAATCTGTTTGCAACCATAAAAGATAAACCATGTCGCCATTGCTTATCTAAAAATTGCCATCGTCCTCTGGCTGAAGACTCATCTCCTACTGCTTTGTAGTTACCTCTAGATTCATGATGACTTACACATTTTGCGTAAGCAACCTGATCTTTTGGAACTCTTGCTGCTGCTGTTTTATAGTCCACCGCATTAGCATTTGGTGACACTAATAAAAAGGCTACAGCGATTGCCATGACCTTCAGACATCGTTCCTCTGACGGCGGACAGATACAGCATAAATAAACACAAGCATAGTTGCCTCCTAGTCGTTGTGTTAGTTAGCTTTTAGTTTTATTCATCAATGCATCTAATGCATCTTGATAAACGTAACGTAAGTTTGAAGGTGTTTTGTAACCTTCAACTTTTCCAAGATCAACCCAACGTCGTACTGTTCGTGAGTTGCGTCCAATGAGCTTTGCAGCTTGCCCCGTTGTTAGGGACTTTCTATTTTCATTTGTCATGTGCACATCCTAAACTGTCCGTAGTGACCATTCGACCATTGCCGCATGGTGTTTTATCAGCGGACATAAACATAAAAATAAATTATGTTATACAATCCGCATGCGATTAACCGGTTTACCTGGCGGTTCTCCGGTTAATCGTCCAACATACATTCAACCATAGTTCCCCAACAATAACCATCTTCTGTCCACCAAAGATTCATGGACACTTGCCAAATTGCAAACAAACCAATTAAGATCAATACGGCACGAACTCGTTTGCCACGCTTAGTTAGTTTCATTATTAGTCTCCTTAGTTTGTTGACAAGAACAGACTTCCACATCGTATTCCTCCTTGTAGGAATGATAAATGTATCCACGCCCATAACATAGATTACAAGTCATTAGATTCATCCAAATCCCAAGCAATTTCAGAGTTTATGCATATTGGTACGACACAAACAAATCGCGGCATTCCACTGTATGCTCTACTGGAAACCATGACATCAGATCCACATGCAGCACATTTTAATTTACCAGATCTAATACTCATGATGCGCTCACAAGTTTGTCATGTAATTCGGCACAATTTGTGCAAACTCCAGCAATAAAATGCTCACCATTGTCATATTTGTACCAACGATTTTGCATTTTATTGGTTTCTTTGCCGCACATATGACAAACTTTCATGATTCAGATCCTCTCATGAGTCTGCCCCATACCGCAAGCATTTCAATTTCTGATTCGAAACGTCCATCAGCTTTTGCACGGTCAATAATTTCATTGACGCTAGATAGTTCAGGATAATCTGAACGAAGTTTTGCAGCAAACTGAGTTGCCCATTCTTTAGTCAAGTGAGTCATTAGTTCATGTTCCGTTCTACTGAAGCAGCAATTGAAAGTACTAATTTATCTGCTATATCTTTTTGAGATGGAGTCCATCGTAAATAGTATTCAGAATATTCTTCAAGTGAAGAAGATCCCTCTGCATAGTTGTAAACAATTTTTGCAATCATGTGATCTGTTGGAAGTCCAGTACTATTTGTCCAAGCAATCTGAGCTTGTGACAATTTGTCCATAACACGTGGACCTTCTTCAGTACGTTCAAAAGTTCCGTCACGATTTATATCGTAGTCAATTCCATCTTTGAAATATAAACGTGTAACTTTTGTATATGAAGGATTAGCAACTTCAACTCCGTTACCAAAGAATTCTGCTTTACCTTCACGAATTCCACGTAGAACATATTTAATTCTACGATTTACTTCAGCTTCATTTTGCGCATCATTGATGTCGTAGTATTCTCCACCACATCCACAAGCACAACCAGTATTTCCACGATAAGTTCTATCTAGATCTACTAATGCAACTTCAGTTACTGCAGTTTTTGTATTTGTACGCATTTTCTTCTCCTGGCGGTTAGTATGAGCGGTTGCTCATAGGATCAATATACACTGATTGTGGACATATATCCACCATTTGTGGAAATGTTTCTAAAAGATCTTATTTACTAGAACATCTGTTCTGGCTGGTGGCACATAAGTTAACCAGAACCGCCAGGATCCACCAGGACGCGGGTCCATTTGTGGTGAGTATAAATATACTCGGATCGATATGTCCGTGGTCCTGGGACAAACCTGGCCGCTCGATCTGGACTAAACGGATTCCAAAAGGTTCCAAAAGGTTCCCATAAGATCTTATTCAATGAAGTGTACAAACACTGATGGACAGTATTGAATGTACCTATGAGCAACCAACCGGTTGCCATAAACCGCCAGGAGGATCCAAATGGGAATAGCAATCGGAACTACACTTAATGTTACATTCACAGCTGAAGAAATTGCTAAGCTTGATTGCTTGCTTCAACTTTCAATGTTTGAATACGACGATACAGATCCACATAATGCAAATCATCGTGAAAGAATTGCAAGCATCTATAATGCATTATATCGTGCAGGTTACAGATAAGGACGAAACACTCCGCAAGGAGTGTCCAGTGTTAAATGACACTGCTGATGAGTCCATCAGAATAAATCGCCAGGAGGAAAAAATGTCAGTACAAATCCAAAACGCAGCACGTCGCAAGGCTCCATGGATCAGCACAGCAACATGGGTAAATTCAAGTGACGAGCAAATCTCTGCAGCTCAAGTTCTTGAGAATGCAAATCTTGATTGGGAAGTTCAGCACACTCCACTTTCAACTACAGCAATTAACAATGACGGTGTGACAATCGTTCAGCTTGAAGACAAAGTTGCTACAACTCGTGTCAATAAGGACGGATCAGCTTCTGTTCTAGGTATCACTTCTCCTACGTACACAATTGTCCAGAACAACGACATCGTCAACATTGTGGATTCTGTTATGTACGAAGCCGGTGCAATTTACCAGTCAGCTGGTGAACTACGCGGTGGCAAGAAGATCTTCATGGCTGCAAAGCTTCCAGACACTCTTGATCTTACTCTCAAGAATGTTGATCCAGTCGAAGCATTTCTAGTCGCATCAAATACTCACGATGGAACAGATTCACTTCGCTTTGAAATCAAGTATCTTCGCTTGATCTGTAAGAACGGAATGACACGTTGGACTAATGCTTCTTCTATTTCTTTCCGCCATTCAGCTCGTATGAATGTCAAGATCGATGATGTTCGTCAAACTCTAGGTGTTGTTCTAAAGTCAAATGAAGAGTTCAACCTTCTTTCATCAGCTCTATTCGAGAAGAAAGTTGCTAACTCTGACTTCTGGTCAATCGTTAAGGACGTTCTTCCTCTAGATGAAAACAACATGACCGAGCGTCAGCAAAACAATGTTCGTGAGCGTCAGCAAACTCTTCTAGGTATCTGGAACGGACCAACTCAGGAGAACATCAAGGGAACAGCATGGGGAATTGTTAATGCTTTCACAGAGTATGAACAATGGACTCGTACAACTCGTTCAGCTAATGACTTTGCGGCTGGTGAGCGATTCATGATGAATCAAGGAACATCTCTCTCAGATCGAGTCTTGGAGATGGTTCGCTAAGACAAAAAGAAAAGAGCCCCTGCCGAAAGGCAGGGGCTTCTTTTTTGTTCTTTTAATCTAAGAATGCAATGTGATTCTTTCCAGCTTTTGTTTGTAAGGCTATTTGGACTTGACCACCACTATTGATATCGAATCTAATTGCTGTTTTGACCGCTTGTTCTAAGATCTCAATTGCATCTTCATATTCATCTGCTTCATCAATTCCTAGCGCGTGAGCAGCTCCAAGAGCAAGTTTGGCGCCTGTTCCTGTAGTGTAAACTTTGTCTTTTGTCTTTTCTAATCCATACACTTCATCTATAAAATAGATAGTTCCATTGACGGCAACTATAAAATCATTCTCAAATGATGATGGAAAGCCTTCAGATTTGATGTCGTAACCTGACATTCCAAAGGTTTTGCGTAGGTTTGGCACAAATTGAGTCACCATAAACTTGTCTAGATTTTTAGATCTTGGAGGTGCTGGTGGATTAAAAGCATGTTGGATTAGATTCATGCCTCGGACTAAACCGGCAGCAGAAACTAAGTATTTGCCATTTTCTGCAATTTTTCCCATAGGAGAACAATCAGCTCTCATGTCATAACCAGTAGTTTGCGTATCTGCAGCAATGATGCAATAGTCATCATGTTGATATGCAATAAGTGTTGTCATTATTCCTCCGTAGCCAGTTCTCCACCAATAGCCATATAAGCTGCACCATCTACCCAACCATCTAATTTCTCAGGTGATTGAACTAATCGAGCAACTTTTACTTGATTCATGCATAATGCAACTTGCCAAGGTTCTACGGTAATGCCTAAAACTACACTCCAAAGCTTTGCAATGCGGTCATGATTCTCTTGTGGAGTTCCATAATCTGCTTGCCTATCGTTATAAATTAAACGTGTTGCTTCGTCTAAGATCTCTTTGCGATTCATTAGTCTAACCAAACTTGATAACAAGCAGTGACACGACCTCGTTCGGGATCAATGAAGTGGAGTCTTTGAGAAGGAACACCTGAGGCGGCCATAGAGTCGCGCGCGTACCTATTATCGGACTCTGTTGAACCGGTCCAATATACTGATCCAAGACCATCTGAAAGCGGTTCTTGTGCATGACGATGGTAATGACCCAAGTATATGTCTTGAAAGTTCCAGTCGTAAGCTCCAGCTTTCCATCTGTTTCCTGCTGCTTGCCATCCGGCCGGAGAAGCAAAACCAGATCTACCAACTTCATCGCCATGCATAAGAAGAGCTCGATAGTTGCCGATCTCAATACGCTGAATATCTTCAACACCATGGCGTGGATCCCATGTTAGTCTTTTAGCAGTCGCTTCTTCAGAACATAATAACTGACGAGCCAACTCATAACACATGCGGTCAAAATTATCAGACTTCGGTACGTCCGCTCTTTTGTTTCCGATTCGGCCATGATTTCCCCATTCTGCAATAACAGTCACATGATGGTAAACTGCTAATGCTTGTCTTACAACATCTACTATTAAACGGCTAACTGTTATGTATTGGTCATATAAACTAAGATCTATTTCCCACAATTGAGCAGGATAGTTAAAAAGACCTTCAACCATATCTCCGCCAAAGCAGATCACAACATCATTGACTGGATGGTCTTGTCTTTGTATTTCTGTAATTTTTGTTGCTTTAGTTGTGAAGTCCATAACTCTAGTTCTCATGATTTCTGAGTTATAACTAGGAGTTACTTTTGCTCCTTGCCAATCAGTAAGATGCCACAAAGCAACTTCTGCTCTTTTGCGGCGTTTATCTACCTTTGGACCTTCAATTGGCTTCATTGGTCCTAAAGCCAAAGTTGCATCTTTACATGCTTGAATTGTTGCTTCTACTAATTCTTCTGTACGTTGTTTTGCTTTAGATAATTCTTTTTGTGTTCTTACAAGTGTTTGACGTAATTCTGCAATGTTTGGATCTGACTCAAGTTGTAATTGTTTTGCTTCTTCGGAAATTGTCATTGAGGCCTCACGCAGGCACAACTGCCAGATCTATGTTTCCAAATTGCAGTTTCACCTATTGCAAATCCGTGACGATTAAGTAGATTAGATATTTTAGCGTTAGATACAGTAGAATTTAACAATGCTTCTAATGAAGCAGAATCATCATCTGATAAATCTTCAAAATACTTTCCTAATATGCACTTTTTATCACGAGTTGGTTTAAGTATTTCACTAATTTCTTTTGACAAATCCCCCGCAGTCGCCATTATTTTTTTCCTATTCCAATGCTTTTTGGACGTGCAACTGCCATAATTGTATCGTACTTTCTACGTTTTAAGTAGAACCCATCGCCATTTGATTGACTACCTTTTTTATTGTCCGATGTATTGCCTTCCCACACATTCATATACTTTAATTTTGTATTATGATAGCGGACAATGCCAACATGATCTGGTTGAGCATCGCTATCAAACTGAAAGAAAACAATGTCACCACGTTGTGCTTGTCCAATTGGGACTAACTGATTGTTTGCTGTCAAATACTTAAGCCATTGATCGCATGATGCAAAACCTTTAGGGTTACTTTTTGGTGCAACTGCTTTAATCATTCCTGCTTCATGAAAGATCTTAGATGCGGACATTGCACACCAAGGTTGATTGTTTAACTTATACCATTTGCCAAATACTGTGTCGTTATTTGGTCCTTCTGTATAGCCAATATAACCATCAGCAATTTCAGTTAAATTCACTTTTTACCCTTTGGTTCGTTAAATGCTCCATCAATTTCATCTTTGCTTAGTTTGCCATCGGCAATGTAAGCTTTTGCAAGCGATTCTCCAACTTTAGCAACTGCTAAAAGACCAGCAATTCCTGCGGCTGTAGCTGCTGGAACTCCAAATAATGATCCAGCTCCAATGGTTGCTAGTGCAGATACATAGAAAACTGCAGCTAGGCGGATTACTAGTTTTTTTGTTTCTTTCACTTTTTCTCCTTTGTAAGCATTTTTATTACTAATTCCATCTGAGTTTCTAATCTAGTAACAGAATCTTTTAGACTAGATCCGCCATTTGGCTTTAATTCATTTAGGAAATGTTTTACAAGCCAACGTACTGCCACTACAAAAGAACCTAGTATTGATATGACCGCAAGTATAAGTGCAGCCCAGTCATTCACGGTCATCTTTCTCCTTGAGTTTTGATTCAAGCTCCGCGACTCGTGCAGTCAGCATTGCTTTGTCCAGCGCAAAAAGGCCAATTTGCTCCCTTAGTGCTGCGACTACCATATTGATGTCTAGTTGTGTATTGCTATCCATTTGTTCCCCCTTGTTTTAACCATTTTACAAATATGATTGGCAAATCTGGATGTAATGGTTGCGCTTGTGCTTTAGCTTGCTCGGCATTGGTCGCAAAAACCTGTTCTGTGACAAGAACACCGTCGTTATTAAAACCGACCAAATATTCGTTCATTACTTGCCTTCCAATATGTCAACCCTAGTTGACAAGTCTTGAATCAAAGCCAAAAGCCCAGGTACCACATATCGGTCGTTCCATGATTCAATAACGCCTTCAACTTGGTCTGCCGCAATTGAGTATGTAGATGCCACTTCTTCTGCAATGAAACCAGGTAACAATGCGCCTGCTCTATCATCTGCAGCGTCTAAGTAATCAGTTCTGTACTTGAACGCACGAACTGGTAAATCAAGTAGTTTGCGTGGGTCAAGTTCTGCCACTGTGCGAATATCAACAATGTTTTCTTTGTAGCGTTGGCTTGAAGCCGTACTGCGTCTTGTAAGTCCAGTAGTTGCTGACATCCATGTGTTTGCAGCGTTTGTGGTTGTAGTGGTGTCCTGGTTATAAAAGTTTGAAGGAGAGTATAGATCTCCAGTCGCTACAACACCAAGCGAATTAACTTCAAGGAACTTCGTCGAGCTAAAGGCAATAACCACACCGCCCGATGTTACAATCGAAAGCGGGTATGTGGTGGCGTTGGCATTGAAGGTTGAACCGTAATGTGTCAGAATGCCCGAAGTTGATGCTGGACCAACCCAACCAACAACAGTGTTCGCTTCTCTAAATGAGATTGCGTTGTTTGCTGCTGAGATTGTAACGCGGCGAACACCTGCTGAAGTCTGAAGTGTAAAAGCTGTAAGAGTACCAACAGCAAGGCGGTCTACAGTAATTGAACCTGCTTCAATTTCTGCTGCTGTAATAGTATCTGCAGCAATTTCTGCTGCTGTAATTGTGCCGCCGGCAATTTGATCTGCTGTAATTGTTGCAATAGCAATGTTGCTTGCAGTAATAGTTGTTGCAGCAATTTTTCCTCCAGTAATTGTACCAGAAGCAATCGATACTGCTTCAATAGTTCCTACCGCAAGTTTTGCCCCGGTAATAGTATTTGCTGCAATTGAAACAGCTTCAATAGTGCCAGCAACTAATTTTGCTCCGGTAATACTTGCTGCTTGAATACGATCAGCATTAAGTACACCAGTTGAAATATTGCCAGCATTGATATTTGACACTGTAATGACAGAAGCATCAATTGTTCCAGCTGTAAGTTTATTTGCAGATAAAGAAGCAAGCGCTTCATTTCCTAAAGTAAAAGGAGAAAATGCACCGCTAGTATAACGATAAAACTTGTTATCATCATCAGTGTCAAACCAAAGATCACCTTCTGCAAAAGGACCTGTAGTTGGCATTGTTGTTTGCCGGTAAATCTTGTTTTTACCATCGGCAGTTGTTTGCGCTGCAGTTGCTGCTGCAGCTGCTGCAGTTGCAGCTGCGGTTGCTGCTGTTGATGCTGCGGTTGCTGCTGCTGCAGCTGATGAAGCTGCTGCCGCAGCATCTTCTGCTGCTTGAATTCCAAGATCTTGAACAGAAACCCAAGCTGTACCAGTCCAATAGTATTGTTTGTTTCCATCATCAGTATCAAACCAAACGTCACCTTCGGTTAAAGGATAAACAGATCCATCTGGAGCAGTTGCTTGGCGGTAAATGTGGTTTTTTCCATTAACAGATGCTTCAATAGAATTGATCTCAGTTTGGAGTTCGTCAGTCTCTTCTGTGGTTGCTGCAACAATAGGAATAATAGATGTTTGAGTCATTCCAGTTGTAGTGACTGTAATCGGAGTGATTGTGATTTGCGGACAAAGTGGCATTATTTCCCCTAAATCGTAATCGTGTAAGGATCAACTACAGATGTGAAGTAACTAACTCTCCAATTATCTGCAGTAATTGAATGTGCCAATCCTTCTACTACACAATTGATCGTAATATTTCTACCATCATATGTAAGACGCTTGACTTGGACAAGATCATTTAATTCAGTTTCAAGCATATCTGTAGCAAGTACGCCAATACCGATTGCAGTGAAATCTATTTGTTCAGCTAATACAACTGCATCTGCATCTTTTCTAGCAGCATATAAAGCAAGATTTGCAGCACTTGCATCATTAAAAATAGGTGCATCAAGTTTCTTAGATTTAAGTCCATATGTAGAAACACTAGAAGTAAACTTTGCAGTCTTTTGAGTTTTCTTTGGTCCTCTAAATACTATTGCCTCATTATAGACATAATCAGTTCCAGGGTTTGTAATGATTCCATCGTAACCAACACTATTTGCATCGCCTTGATCGCTAAATAACAATCTAGTTGGACGACTAAACTTATCGGCTAATGGAACAAGTGTTGCAACTCCTGATCGACTTACATAGAATCGTCCACCAACACAGTTCGCACATTGTTCTAACATTTCAAGACAACTCATGTTTTGTTTTGTCTTTTGCATGACAGTAGTTCCAGTTAAACTGCGTCCACCGGTCCATTCAGCAAGATCAAGAGCTCTTGTTGCTCTAGCTGAAGCAGCTTCTTGAAATGAACTTGTTGCAAGAGCAGGCGCAATTGCTTTAGCAATTTGTGCAAGACCATCTACGAATGTTAATGAAACAGTAGGGTAAATACCTTGGTTTACTTCGTTGTTCTCTAAGTAACCTGTAAAAATGGTTGTAGAATTGCCTTGGATTCTTACTTGCATTCCTGCAATTAAAATTCCATACCATGGACTTGATGTGTTACTTGGATCAAATGCTCCTGATTGATTATTTAGTACAACATCAGCAGTTCCGGCTTCTAAAAAATCATTTTGGTATTGACGACCTCTACGGATCTCAACAGATAACAAAAGATCAGCACTGACAGCTGTAAAAGCTCCGCCGTTGCTAAATGAAACAGTAAGTGTAGGTGCATTTGTTGGCATTAGAGCACCGCAAACTGACTGCCACCGCGTCGGCGCATAAGAGTTGCAAGACCATTTTTAATTCCATTTACAAGATCACCTTGTGAAACAACAGAACCAGCAACATTTACTGTGATGTTTCCACCATTCATTGTGGTGTTCTTAGCAATATTTCCATGTCCAGCAGATGCCAATAATGAGATTGTTGGACTTGAAATACCAAGTTTTTGTTGTTTGATTTGATTCTTACGAATCGCTTCAAGTGTAATTGGATCAGTCTCTTTAAGTCCTTTTAGTCCAAACTTCTTTTGCAGTTGTAATAATAATGCTGTTGACTTTGCTGCATCTTTTGTCGCAGTAGTGAGACCGTTAGTTGCACCGGTCATTCCTTCTATGCCTTTTGTATAATCTGATGCTGAGGCAGAAAATCCCTTAGCATTAAAGTCAAACTTACCTAATGAATCAGCAGCTTTATCTGAATCTTTATTAAACTTATTTGCTGCAACACCAATACCTACTAAAGCAACTCCAAATGCTGCTGCTCCAGCTGCGGCTGAAATACCACCTGTTGCCAATGCAGTTGCGGCTGCAGATGCAAGTGAAACTGTACGAAGTGCTTTCATGACTTTAATAATTGCTTGAATTCCTGTTACTAAAGCAGCAACCGCTCCAGCAACTTTAGCTCCAAAGAATGCAGCAATAATTACAGCACCAAGAGTTGCAAATACTTTAATGTTTCTAGCGACAAAACTAAACATATCGTACATTAACTTAGCAAAAGCAATACCGTACTGAATTGATACCTTAAAACCGTTTGCTATTTTATCGCCATTTTCATCTACAAACTTTTGAATGGCAGGAATAGCCTTGTTAATAATAAGATCAGCAAATGATTTGATTTGTGGAATTAACTTATAACCAAGTGATTCAGATGCTTCACCAAAAGCAAGTTTAATGCGTTCCATTTGTCCAGCAAATGTATTAGCGGCTGCGGCAGCGGCGCCTTTTGTTTCACCTGAAATCTCACGCATGGCTCCTGCAAAATCTTTAGATTTAACAGTTGCTGCGGATATTTGTGGAAATAGTTTTTTGAGTGCTCCAATGTTTCCGCCATATGCTTTAGAAACAAGTTTAGAAGCAGCATTAAGATCTATGCCTTTTGCTGCAGCAATATCCATTGAAACGCCAAGCAAAGACTGAGCTTTACCAACGTCTCCTGTTACGGCAGCAAGATTTGCAAGAGCTGGACGCAACTGATCATCTGCAATACCAAACTCTGCTTGCATTGCAGTGATGTATTCTTCTGTCGCTGCAATTGTGGCATCTGTAGCACTTACTGTATTTCTAAGTGAGTTGGCAAGAAGTGCTTGAGACTTCTGATCTTCCATGGCAGCTTTTACCGCATCATAGCCGATCTTTGCTGCAAAAGCTCCTGCTGCAATTGCAGCTAAACCAAACTTCTTTGCAGTTCTATTAGCAAAATCGCCAAACTTCTTTTCCATCTTGCCAATATCTTTGACTGCAGCTTTTGTACCTTTGTCAGAGTATTGAGTGAGAATGCGGGCGACTACTGCACCAACTGCCATTTTAGTCTACCTTTCCCGCTGAATCAAGATGATTTTGTAATTCACGTTTTGCGTCTTCTAATGCTTTGGCTACTGCTTTTTCAATTCTTGGTCGTTCTTTATCTACAACTTTCCATACAAGACGAGAAGCTTTACCAAACCAGTTAAGTCTTTCAATAAATGATCCACTTTTTTTATTACGTCCTGAAAGTTCAAATACTTTACCAGCATCAGAAGTATTTAACAAAGCACCAGCACTACTTGTGTAATCTTTACGAGTACGCCTTGTTGCTTTTGAAATGTTAATTCCAGCTTTAATTGTCATGGGATCCCAAGCAGGCCAACCTGCTCCGCCCCATGTTCGTCCACTTACTGCCGCAGTTGGTCGCCAATTACGCATTGGAGTATTTGTTGTCCTACTTTGAATACTATCAACTAAGCGATGAGCTGCACTTTCGGCGCTGTTTAACTCAGTATTAACTATTTTATTAAACTTAGCAACAGCTTTTTTATCAAACTCTTTAAGTGCTTTAATAGTTGGTTCTATGCCAGTTAAAATGATTCTGGTATCTTCTTCCACTTATGCACCTTTTGCTCGCTCTTTGAGATAAATAGTAATTGCCTCAAGTATTCCTTCAGGCGCATCTATTAAATCTATTGGTGAAATACCAGTTTCCACCGAGATAGCTGCTACGTTATACGTTAAGCTGTCTCGGTGGATCCGAAAGAATCATCTGAATCCAATTCAGCAGACGCAATTGTGTCTAAGAATTCTGGACCAAATGGTTTTACAATGACGCCGCTGGATTGCATACATTTCCATGCTAACCAATAAACATGTTCGATTTTTTGTTCTTCTCCAAGCAATTTAGGCATTCCTTTGCCATATTGCTGTTCAAATGCAACAATGACACGAGGAGTGAGTTTGTAAGTTGTCTCATTACCTTCAATTGTCTTTACTTTGATTCCAAGACCGTCCATTATTTCCCCCTTGTTAGATTAGGATTTGGTGATTGTACCACTAATTGGCCATGTAACTGATGCAGTAGCAAGTTCTCCTACGGCTCCATTTAATGGAGTCCATTCTGAAATTAAAGCACTGAAAGAGTACGCAGGTGAACTACCAGCTACTGGACGGACAGTAATTGAAACTGCTGTACCAAGAGTTGGATAAATAACTGATTCTAAAGCTCCTGAAGCATAGTCTTGATTGAATTCAAGAGCAACACTATTATCAGCAAGTCCAGCTACGCGTGTGCGTGCAGTATTACCAAAAGCTGTAGTCTCTACAACATCGTATGTAGATCCTAAAGTCACAGAAGTAACATAAGATGAAATGTCAGTTGCCCCAAAAGTGACAGCAACATTAGTTAAAACTATACGCGCCATTAGATTACCGCCTTAGTTACTTCACCGCTGATTGGCCAAGTTACAGAAGCCGTGGCAAGTTCACCAACTGCTCCGTTTAAAGGAGTCCATTCTGAAACTAAAGCCGTAAATGTATAAGATGGATTTGTAGCTGCTGTTGTCGCACCATTTGGTTTAACTACAACTGATGTTGTAGTTCCAAGTAATGGGTAAACTGTTGCTTCAACATTACTTGCTGCATAATCTTGATGGAATTCAATTGCTACTGAATTATCGCCAAGTCCAGCAATTCGTGTACGTGCTGTTGAACCAAATGCAGTTGTTTCTACGACATCGTCATTTGTTGTTAAAGTAACGCTTGCAACATGATCAGAAAGATTAACTGAATTGATTGTGATAAATGCGTTTGTAAGAACTAAAACGGCCATTATTCGTCCGCTCCTTTTTCTATTGCTGGTTTGGTTGGTGTATTACTCGATAGATGTTCACCCGTAATTAAAGCTTCTGGGTTACAACCTGCATCGAGCAATTCTTTTTCAGTGACTTGGTCACCTTTTTTCTTATTTCCGAATACAAAATTATCGGACTTTATTGTATATGACATTATGCTCCATCTCCATATATTGTTACTTGATATCGGTATGATAAGTATTCAACGTCAGCAGTTTGATAAACTCCTGATTGAGCTGCCGTAACTCTGAGCGTATCAACTTCTCCACCAAGAGTACGGTCTGATTCAATTGCTGCTTTTATTGAATAATCTCCTGAACCAGAAAGATATTTATCAAGTTTGTCTTGTCCTGTTCTTTCAGAAAATCTTTGGACAATAACCATTACATCTATGTTTGCTTGATCTAATCCACGAGCATTATTAAGATCAAATGTAAGATCCAATTGGCCAATTATTGCACACGGTGGAACAATTACATCAGGGACTAGATCATAAACTCTTAGACCGTCTATTTCTTGAAGATTATTTTTTAATCCTTCACGGACTTTACTTGGTTGCATTAGTAAGCAACTCCATTTAGTTTCTTTAGTGGACGGATCAATGCTTCAACGTCAGGATCAAGTCTAGAAGTCAATCTTACGGTTCCCATATCAACAGAACCAGCAACTCCAAATGGTGATTGCTTGCGGATAAACAATCTAGATGCTTGCAAACGTGCAGCTAAATTGATCTCTGATGGAATAGCAGACCATCCCCATACTCCTGTTACTTTTACGGTTTGAGGATATAAACGAGGGAAAAGGTATCGATCAACAGCTAAAATTCGTGTGTAAGGCCAACCTCTACGTGGATTGTTAATTGGTTCTACCATGTAATCAGTAGAACCCCAAATTGTTGTATAACTGCGGTCAAAATTATCATCTGTTGCAATTTCAGTAATTGAAATAAAGTCATCAAGGTTACAGACCCACCAATCATTTGGTGTGTAGTAACGAACTACAGGCGCGGCAGTTGTGCCATCTTTATAAAAAAATCTACCGGTATAGTCATCAATCATTCTACATGCAGCAGCAATTGCGGCTTCAATAGCTAGATCATCATTGATGTCCTCGATTGCAAGAGCATTCTTGACATCCGATAGGGTGCAGTAGGCGTTTGTTAGTGCCATGCGTTATCCTTTTCTCTGATTTAGGCTGCATTGCTCGTTCTAAATCGGGCAAAGCCGTTGCTGTTTGCTTTTTCTTAAATAATTTAAGTTTCATAATCACCCCGTTTTAAGGTGTGAGACCGGCAAGTCGGGGGAGTCTTGCCGGTCTCACACTATTGTTCTAAGCTTTGCTTAGAAAGTTGGCGCTACCAAACCTGTGCCTGAGATAATCGAGGCAGCTCCTGGGTAACGACCTGCTGAGAAGGCTGCGTAGCCATAAACAACAGACTTGATTGTCAAACTGCCAGCACTAGTTGCATCAAAGTTCAATGCAAATGGTGATCCTGCTTGCTCCCAAAGGTGCATTTCAGGTGCAGCAACGCAATAAATCTTGTCCTGGTTTGTACCAGCACCTGCGTTTGTAACAACGTTAGCATCTGTAATGATTGGAAGACCCATCAATGAGTAACCTGAGTTACCATATGATACTGCTCCTGCGCCAGATGCGATTGCGTTCATTGGACCGCCAGCTGTTGGAACAACAAGTGGACGGTTAGATGAATCCACAGCAGCAATTAGGTATGCTAAGCGGCGTGGGTGCATGATCCAGTGTGTTGGTTGCTGGAATGCAGTTGTCTGAATCTGTTGTACAGCGTCAGCTAACTTTGGATAAAGAAGCGCTACTGTTGGAGATGCAGATGTGTAGGTGATTGCGTTTCCACCTGAAGCATCAAGACCAAGAACTGTTCCTGATGTACCAGCACCGTTTAGGCATTGGTTATCAAGAGTTGTGTGCCATGAACGAATGAGGTCTGCAAGAATGAACTGATCAATTCCTGTACCGCGCTCGATTGCTTGGCGTGAAATGTCCTGCTGACCTGCAACTGTACGCACATTGATAGTCAATAGTGTGTCATCAGCATCTGTGTTAGATACTGCAGCGTTTTCTGTTGCCTGAATTGCAGTTGTTGTACCTGTTGTCATGCGGCTGATGTTCAGTGTCATTCCGCTTGCAGGTAGTGCATGCTTGTTTGTGGCAGCATCCAAGAATGGACGACCAGCACGTGCAAACGGTGCAGCTAGATCTGTTAAGTACTGTGGTACTACAAGACCATCAAAGTTGCCAGTAGCAACTGCGCGGTTTTCGATTTTTTCTTCACGCATGTGGCGTGCAAGACGCTCAGATGCAGCGTAGTCGTTCTTGAATTGTGCGTTGTACGCATCCTTCACGAATGATGCTTCTGCTTCTGGTGAGTATGTACGTGCTTCAGAGATAACGCGAGCGCCACCTACTGGAGTTGCAACTGGTGCAACTGCTGAACGCATTTCTGCAGCCTTAGCGTCTGCATCAGCCTGTGTCTTTAGCTTTTCGATCTTTGCATCGAGTGAACGTGACTCTTCTACAAGAGCGTCAACCTTCTCGGTCTCCTCTGCAGTAAGGTCGGTACGTTCTTCAGCAGCAACTGCCTCTAGAACTGTATCCATTTCTGCCTTAACTGCATCACGGCGCTCGATTACTTTGTCAAGATATGACATGTATTCTGCTCCTTATGAGTTTAATCGAGGTGGTGGCGATAAGCATCACGGCGCTTTTCGGGTGTGAGTCTCGCTCCGACTTCGGTATCTGTTGACTATTTGCCAACAGAATATTATTTTGTATTGTTTACTATAGCTTTTGCTAGACGAAGAGAAATTGATCTTGGTACAGAAACTTCTTCTACAAGGTTTTTATCTTCTTCATCTTCCATGTAAGTAGAATCTTCTAGATCATCTTCCATTTCAACTTCTTGATTTCCAAGTAATTGAGCCATTAGTTCAAGTGACTTCATTACATAATCGTGGCCTTCGCTTAGATCTTCAAAAATGCTTTTTAAGACTAGCAAAGAATCTCCAGATACTTCTCTTCCTTCTTTGACAGCTGTGATAGCATTTTTTAGATGCTCACGAGCTTCTACTGAAGTGGCTGGATAAGCTGGATAAGTAACTACTGAAACATCTCCATCTGCTAACGATACTTCTGTTAGTACACGCATCGTCCGGTCTTCATTCCATTTTTGTCTGATCACACGGAAAGCAAAACTCATTTGATCTACATCACCTCTAGCAATCAAAGCATGTAGGTCTCTTGCTTCTTGAGTATCTGCTAGTTCAGCATCAAATCGTAATCCAATGTCATCTTCAGTTAGTGTCATTGTACCATTTTTAGTACGAGCTAAAGGAAGTCCTTCATGATTAACTAGTAATCGGACATCAGGTATTTCTGTCAATGTTTTTCTAAATGCACCTTGAGCAATTGTTTCAACAAATGGTAGTGGGACGCTAGGACTATCAAACTTTGCTGCATATCCTGACAAGCGTAGCTTTCCATCGTCATCTGCCCGAGTTTCAACATCTTGCACAGTATATGTGCGTCGTTCGATTTTTTTCATTTTGCTCCTTGAGTCTTTCTCTTCATTCAACACTACTCCACCTCATATGCTGCTTTAGGATCTGTTGGATCTATTGTTGAAATTGGTTGTAATTGATTTGAAGGCAAACCTGTATGATTCATATCAGGTAAACCAACAGCCTCAATTACAGATTTTGGATCAAAGCCTACTTGAATTAACTTTGCTGCAATGTCGGCACGTAGGTTTAAGCCAACATCTTTTGCGTCTGCTGCATCAATATTTTGCAGTGGAACTCTGTATTGATCTCCAGACTCTCCAAGAGGTGCAAGATCTTCTACATAACGGACATCGTTTAGACTCAAGAAACCTTCACGTAAACCTTTTGTATATGCATCGTAGCGTTCTAGTGTTGTTCCACGTAGCAACGCATCTAGATTAAACTTAATAAATCCATCTGGTTCAGGCAATAAAGGTGAAAGTGCTTGTTCTAGTCTTTCAAGCAGAGGACGCAAAGAATGCTGTACAAATGACAAGTTCTGAGCTTCAACAGATGCAAATGACATCGCTCCAGCAACAGGGTGGCCAAGTAGAGATACAGGTACACGGAATAGTCTAGCAATTTCTTCTACGCCAAATCGACGTACTTCTAGAAGTTGTGCATCTGCAGCATTTAGAGTAAGTGGCTTAAATGTTGCTCCGCTAGTTAGAATGCCAAGTTTTCCAGCACGATAAGGTCCTGTATGTGACATATTCCAATTACGAGCAATATCAGCAGCTTGTTCTTCTGTCATTTCACCTGGAGATTCAATAACTCCGCCAGGATTTGCTGCATTTCCAAAGTAACTTGCTGCATAAACTTCTGCAGCCATAGCTGATCCTAAAGTTACGCGAGCAGCTGCAATTGGACCAAGTCCAAGTAATTGACCAGGTAGTCTAAACATAGGAATATGTAGCATTTCATTCTTTGTCAAAACCATAGTCTTTGTTGACATTGGATCAAAAGGTTGTGCGTTGTCATAGAACTGATTTGCTTGATCTTGTGCATTCTGACCGATTGTAACTATGTATTCAATTTCGCCCATTGGATCAGGACGACGAATACGAACTTGTAGTGGGTTTATGCAGTAAAGCTCTTGAACGTCGCCCATATCGTCACGTACGGTAAGGATAAATGCATTACCGTGAAGATTTAATGATGAGATTACTTGCTCATAGAATTCTAAACGAGTTGAATCAGGATTTGGATTGTTAATCCATTTAGGTAATTCTCCATAAACAGAAGCATAATTTATTCTAGAACGTCCACGACGAACATAGGCAGATAATGGAAGAGAACTAATAGTGTCACCTAATAGTCGTACGCAAGCATAAACAGTTGACATGCGAATCGCTGTATCAGAGTTTACATCTACTCCAGCTGGAGTTGCATATAGAGCGCGGCCAGGTAGAAATGGTTCAATAAACTGATTGTTTGACCTTTTTTCTCCTGCTTTGCGCAGTCTATTTGATAGACTCATTTATCTGCCTTTTCTGTGCTTAGTTGATACCAGCCGTCTTCCCAAAGGGTTGACAATCTTTCAAAGTAATGTTGATACTTAGGTGCAATTGCTTTAAGTGAGTATTTTTCTATTGCTTGCTTTCTAATAAAATCTCTGTCAAGATCTTTTACATCTTCTGCAGCTTTAATAAAGTCTGCAAGAGATCTACATCTAAAACCAGTAATTCCATGGATATTGGTTTCTGTAAAAGCTCCCCAATCAGTTGTGATTGTCGGAGTTCCACAAGTCTGAGCTTCAACCACTATATTTCCAAATGGTTCGATATAAGTAGTAGGAGCAAATAAGGCAATGGCATTTCCCATTAGTTCTGCTCGTTCTTCAGGGCCAATATTGCCTATGAACTCGCCGTAACCGGTGCCTTTTTCATCACCTGGACCTGCCAAAATTAGTCTTTTGCCTAATCGTTCGCATACCTCTTGAGCAATTCTAAAACCTTTTCGCTCAATCATTCGACCAATATAGAAATAGTAATCACCTTTACCTGATCCTTTTGGGAACATTTCAGGTTCGATATAACCATTGATTACATCATCAAAAAAATTGCCATCGACAGTTGTCGGATTAGTGTGTGCTGCATAAATTGAGTGCATCCACGCATAAGACTCAAATACTCGATACTTTGCAAAAGTTCCGCCATAACCAATGCCAAACTCTACTGACATATGATCTGGAAAAGCATCTGCAATAGGTTTATGAGCGTATCCACCAATAAGGCAAATAAAGTCTTTTGGTTGAAGTCTATCGGTCATTTCTTTAATGACATTGCCATTAAAGATTTGCCAATGCGGTAAGTTTGTATCAAATGAAGCAGAAGTATAATGATTATTACCGACAGCTGCTTGTCTTTCATTTTCTGAAATGCAAGTTACTAGTTCTGTTACAGGTGCTTCATTTTTTGATCCAGCATAAAGAATAACTTCATGACCAAGATCAGTCATCATTATACAAAAGCGCCTTACTTTTTCAGTAAATGCGCAACTTGTAAAGTCTTTTGTTACTTGCGTGTGTGGTAATGATACAACGTGAAATCTCATTGGTCCCCCGACCTTGTTCATTCTGTTGTTATTTCAATCCAAGAAAGTGTCGCTTCGTCCCATTCCCAGTACCCGTCGGTTGGCATTGGAGTCGGAGCTTCCCATAAGTAGCTTTGTGGGTTCAATGTCCAAGATGAGTATGGTTGTGGAGCATAGAAGCCAGTGCCATCAAAATGATAACCAACCCCAGCATAGTTCTTGTGAATCGCATACTTGCCATTCGCGTGAACGCCGCCATTAGAGTTGTACGAGGTCTGAATCCACTCACCACCGAGGTTCTGCTCACACCAATCAGGGCCGTCTGCGACGATTACCTGTGTAACGATGCCGTTTTCTACTTTTGCGTAGTGACCCACTAGTTTGTCTCCTCTTCACCATAGAGCGCGGTGCTGTTCAATAGCTTAACGTCTCTTTTTGTCACGATTCCACCTTTTTCATCGAGTTGCGCTCGAGCTGCAGCTTCGTCATCTGAGATTATGTGAACCAACATCACCACTTCATAGCTGTAGCACTGAGTTGGCTTTTGTTCTCTAATCTTGCTTACGTTTTTCATTTTCCCCCTTAGATTGCATAACGAACTATCACGACACCTGACCCACCGTTGAGTCCTGGGCCGCCACCGCTCTTGCCACCACCGCCGCCGCCAGTGTTTGGTAATCCAGCTGTGCTGCCATATGTGACACCACCGCCCGAACCACCACCACCCAAACCGCGAAGGCCACCGAAATCGTTTCCTGTTTGATTATCAGCGCCGCCACCGCCGCCGCCAGCCAAATAGTATAAGCCGTCTGCAGTATTGAACTCGCCAACTCCAGTTGCAACACTCCAGGCGTTGTATGTAGATGTGCCGATGCCGCCATTTCCAGCGCCGTTTGCGTTTGAACCGTCGCCACCAATGCCACCAGCTCCACCGCCACCACCAGAGTTGTAGTCGCCATTTCCTGAACCGCCGTTGTTGCCTTGTCCCGATGTTCCAGTACCGCCTGCGACTGGATAAGAACCAACAGAACCACCGCCACCACCTGAGCCACCGTTTCGGCCTGGTTTGTTGTTTTGGAACCCGCCGCCGCCGCCACCGCCTACAGCAACAGTCAATGCGCCGAATTGTGAGCCGCCGCCATCGCCACCGCTGTTGTTGGTGTCTCCACCTGAACCACCGTTGCCGACTGTAACAGAGTAATTCTGTGCAGTCACAGAGGCTGAAAGAAGAACAACACCGCCAGCACCGCCACCGCCACCATTACCGCCGCCGCCTTGACCGCCGCCGCCAACAGCTAGAATGTCAACTGTTATTGATTGGGTTGGTGCAAAAGTGCCCGAACTTGTAAACGTGTGATAAAGGTATGTGCCATCTGTTGAAATCGTGCCGCCAGTTGCTTTGGCGATTGTGTTTGTTCCTGTATAAAAAGTCCCTGAAGAAGTGAAAGTGTGAATCGTATTGCCGCCGCTTGTGGTAATGCTGCCACCTGTG
>Ga0247723_1000374_pt1 | contig 30973 bp, 59 predicted proteins | sample MSEWelMarce5H_FC_FD_189079 | JGI IMG/M metagenome (GOLD analysis project Ga0247723, IMG submission 189079) | Subsurface sediment microbial communities from gas well in West Virginia, United States - MSEEL Well Study Marcellus 5H_FC | ecosystem: Environmental > Terrestrial > Deep subsurface >... | reverse complement strand
GTTTGGGAGGGTGAGTTGTGGGTTTCGCCTCGGACTGATGTGGCGTGGTTGCAGGTTGTGTGTGAACTACTTGACCGGCGTGAAGTGTTGAAGGCTGAGTGGTTGGCTGACCCGACTAATCGGCCCGTAAATATGAGCCTCCTCGAGACGGAGAAGATGATTCAGTCGGGGCTTGGGTTGCTGGGGTTCACGCCTACGGATCGTTCGCGTTTGGGTGTGGCTGAGGTGAAGGCTAAGTCGAAGTTGGAGGAGTTGATGGAGCGCCGCGCTAATCGGGAGGAACAGCGTGGATAGTTGGCCTCCGGCCTGGTTGACTCCGGTGCCAAAGGAAGCTATCGAGCTTGGGCGTGAGATGGAGCCGGTGGTGGATTTCGTTGAAGCCTACGGCACGATCACTAAGGACTCGGTGGCGGGCAAAGCTGGCGGCCCTTTGATTCTTAGGCCGTGGCAGAAGATGCTTCTCGAACATTTGTTCGCATGGGATGAAACTGGTCTAAGGCAAAGAGTGAATCTCGTGGGGATGCCCCGCAAAAGTGGGAAGTCCAGTTTGGGTGCAGCGCTTGGCCTTTACGGTTTGATTCTTGGCGGTAAGGGCAGCGAATGCTACAGCGTAGCGGCAGAGAAAGACCAGGCTCGCATCGTGTTTAGTGATGCCCGGCGCACGGTTGAAGCCTCACCGGAGCTTTCTGCAATCACAAGGTTGTATCGGGATGCGATTGAGTTGCCGTCAATGAACTCTGTCTATCGGGTGCTCAGTGCTGAGTCTGTGACTAAGGAAGGTTTGAATCCGACCACGGTTATTTTTGATGAGTTGCACGCGCAACCTGACCGGGAACTCTTTGACGTTTTCAGTTTGGCGCAGGGCTCTAGGGGACAACTTGCCAACATGATTGCAATCACAACAGCGGGCGTGCGCTCAGATCGCACTGGCAAGGATTCGATTGCCTACAGCCTTTATCAGTACGGCAAGCGTTTGGCTTTGGGTGAGGAGAAGGATGACACGTTCTTCATGGCGTGGTGGGAGGCACCGGAGGGGGCTGACTATCGTGACCCGGAAACGTGGCGGGCCGCTAACCCTGGCTTTGGGGATTTGAATGCTGAGTCAGATTTTCATTCGGCTATCAAACGAACACCTGAAGCTGAGTTCAGGATTAAGCGCTGTAATCAATGGGTGTCGAGTGTGGAAACGTGGTTGCCTGCCGGGTCGTGGGATGAGTGCGCTGGTGAGGTAAACCTAACCTCGGATGATGAGATTGTGCTCGGGTTTGACGGTTCGTATAACGGTGACGCTTCGGTGATTGTGGGTGCTGTGGTTCCCAAGAATGATGAGCCGGTCAAGGTGTTTATGGTGAAGGCGTGGGAGAAAGATTTGGAGCATGACGGCCCTGAGTGGCGGGTGGACATTGGGGAGGTTGAGCAAACTGTTTTGGATTTCTGTCAGAAACATAATGTGAAGGAGATCGCGTGTGACCCGTTCCGTTGGCAACGGTCTATGGAGTTTCTGGAGAATCAGGGGTTGCCGGTGGTGGCGTTTCCGCAGTCCCCACAGCGAATGATTAAGGCGTGTGCCGGGTTCTTTGATTTGGTTGCTGAGAAGCGTTTGGTGCATGACGGCGATGCGTTGCTGTCCCGCCATATTGGTAACACGGCTATCAAGTTGACTCCTGCCGGCCCTCATATCAAGAAAGAAAACCCTAACTCCCCTCGGAAGATTGATGCTGCTGTGGCGGCTATCCTCGCTGTTGACCGGGCCTCCGGTAAGATAGAAGAAACGGTTGTGCCCGAGTTTTTTGGTTAGGGGTCTGATGGCTACGGTTTTGCAGGTTGCGGGTATGGCCGGAATCACGGTGGGCGTGTTACTGCTGAGTGTTCCTGCCGGGTTGGTTGTTGGTGGGCTGTTTTTGTTGATTACCGGATTCGCGTTGGGGAAATAATAAGTGCTGAATAGACTTTTTGAGCAGCGGGCCGTTTCGTTTCAAACAATTTTCGAGGCCGGTGACGATCTAGCTTTCGGGAACCTGTCGGACACTGCGATTGATTCCAAGACTGTGTTCCAGGTAAACGCGGTTTATTCTGCCGTGTCCCTTATCGCTGACACGATTAGCACCTTGCCTTTGGATTGTTTCATCCGTATTGACGGTCAGAGGCGTGCGTTCCGACCTAAGCCTTCATGGGTTGAGAAGCCGGACATTGCGTTGCCTCGGGTGGCGTTCTATAACTCAGTCATTGTGTCTTTGATGCTTGACGGTAACGCTTTCATTCGCGTGTTCTCGAACCGTGCTGGTGAGGTTGTGAACCTGGTGGTGCTAAACCCTCGCGCTGTTGAGGTGAAGCGCACTCCTCGGGGCACGTTGACGTTCACTGTTGAGGGTGAGGGGAAGGTGCTTTCGCAGGAGGAAGTGATTTTCATTCCTGATGTGTTGCGGCCTGGCACGATCCGTGGTGTTTCGCGTGTGGAGGCTTTGAAGGAAAACTTTGGGTTGGCTTTGGCGTTGGAGAAGTTCGCTTCCACGTTCTTCGGGAATGGCACCAACCTTTCGGGTGTCATTGAGGTGGATTCAAACCTGACGAAAGAGCAGGCCGAAAACTTACGTAACAGTTTCGACAACGCTCACAGGGGTTGGCGTAGAGGGCACCGTACAGGCATTCTGTCGGGTGGTGCGAAGTTCAAAACCACGCAGATTGACCCTGAGTCCTCGCAGAGTATTGAGGCCCGCAGATTCGCTGTGGAGGATGTGGCCCGCGCTTTCAATATCCCCGCACATATGTTGAACATTCCTGGCACAACAACTTTTAGTTCCGTAGAGGCCAACGGAATCCAATTCATCACTCACACGTTGCGACCGATTGTGCAGAAGCTCGAGGATGCGTTCTCACCTTTGATGACTCGTTACCCTGGTGGGGAAACAGCGTTTGTGAAGTGGAACCTTGACGGTTTGGCTCGCGCTGACATTCAGGCAAGAACTTCGGCTTACTCGACTATGATTCAGGCTGGTGTCATGTCAATCAACGATGTGCGCCGGCTCGAGGACATGAGCGACATTGACGATGCGGCTGCAAGTAATGTGCGCGTGCCGTTAGCGAATATCAACATTGACGGTGCTGACCTTGTGGCTAATGAGAAGCGTGTTCGTATGGCTCAGATTCTTGTGTTGTCTGGTTATGATCCTGCGGAGTCTTTGTCGGCGGTTGGGCTTGACCCGATTGCTCATACTGGTTTGGCTTCGACTCAGTTGCAGCCGGTGGCGCAGGTTGACCCTGAGAACCCTGGCTCTGTTTACGAGGTGCAATAATGCCGATAGAGCATAGACAGGTGACTGTGGGGACTGCTGTTGTGGAGATTGTTGGTCACGATAATCAGCCTCACGAGGTTCACATTCACAAGAACAATAACGACAATGCTCATATTCTTTTTCTTGGCGGTTCGGCTGTCACTACGTCTACGGGTTTGCACGTTGACGCTAAGGACACTTTGACATTGAACTTGGGGCCAGAGGATCGTCTTTTTGCGGTGTCTAATCACAGTGCGACTGTGGCAAGCGTGTTGGATATTAGGAAACAGGACTAATGGCCCCGTATTTCATTTCTGACACGGCTGAGGGGTGTGATGGTTGGGCTACCGTGAAGGATGACGGTGAAGTTTTGGGTTGCCACACCACGAAGCAGGATGCTATAGATCAGGGTGTTGCGATTGCGGCTGCCGAGGATTCCACGTTTGAGGGTGAACGGTCTGTGAGGGCTGAACCTGGTGAGCTTGTGTTGGGCGATTTTGTGGAGTGGGATTCTTCGGGCGGGATGGCTCGGGGCCGTATCGAGCACATTATGACTGAGGGCACTTTGGGGATTCCCGATTCGTCTTTCAGTATTGAGGCCACACCTGATGACCCTGCTGCGTTGATTCGTATTTATCGGCCCGATGAGAGTGATACGGGTGAGGTGTATTGGGATGAAACTGACATTCTTGTCGGTCACAAGTTTTCGACTTTGACGAAGATTGACCCGTTGCCTGGTGAGCCTGAAGATGATGGTGACGATGATGTTGATGGTTTGCGTGCAGTTGATTTGAGCCCGCCGGCGTATATGAGGGCGAGCGCTAGGCGTGGCCTGGAATGGCATCGTGAAGGTTTGTCGGGTGATGGTGTTGTGGATGCCACGATCCGTGAAGCGCGTGCAATGGCTGAGGGTAATGTGACCGCTGATAAGTGGGTTCGTTTGCGTGCGTGGATTTCGCGTCACCTTGTTGACATGGATGCGCCGGCTAACATTCCGGGGAACGAAAACTATCCTGGGCCTGGTGCTGTGGCGATGGCTTTGTGGGGTGGTGGCGGTTCGAAGCGTAGTGCGCAACGCGCTCTCGCTTACGCGGATGGTGTGGTTGGTAGAATTGAGGCAGAGAATGAAGGCCGAGCGAAGGGCGAGTCGTTGAGCAAGTTGGAAACACGTGTTGTTGAGGTTGAGGCGTTTGAGGTGCGTGAGGGTGCTGACGGTATGCACTTGGAGGGTTACGCGGCGCTGTTCAATTCTCGCAGTGAGAACTTGGGCGGATTTACTGAAATTATCAAGCCTGGTGCGTTCCGTGGGTCGTTGAAGTCCCGGAACGACATCAAGATGTTGTGGAACCATGACAGCGGGGCCGTGCTTGGTTCGACCCGCGCAGGCACTTTGGTTTTGACTGAGGATGACCGTGGGCTTCGCGTTTCCGCTACCCTGCCTAACACGTCTTATGGGCGTGACGCTTCGGAGCTTGTACGCCGGGGAGATGTGACGGCGTTCTCGTTTGGGTTCTCGATGCCTGCCCGTGGTGGGGATGAGTGGAGTTCTGACGGTACTGAACGGGTTTTGAAGGTTGTGCGTTTGCACGAGGTTTCTTTGGTGGCGTTCCCTGCCTATCCTGAGACTGCTGGCACGGCTACGGTTCGCGGTTTGGACAAGATTGCGAAACGGGCGAACGTGGATGCTGACGCTCTGGCTGATGCCCTGTTGAAGATTGAGAACGGTGAGGACATTTCTTCGGATGACCGCACCTTGTTGCAGACAGTGATTGATGAGCTGGCCCCGACCCCTGAAGCTCCGGTGGTGGATAACAGTTTGGAGATGCTCGCTTTGAAGAAGAAGAAGCTGCAACTCCTGATGGGGTACTGATGGCAACCGTTGAGCAGATCGCGTCAATACTTTTCGATGTGGTTGAGGATGTTGGTGTGGCTGATGATTTGGCCCGCCGGATTGTTGCGCTCGATGGCGAGCGGACTAAAGAAACCCGTGTTTTGAAGGCTGCGGAAACGCGCTAGATCGGGTTTGCCCCTGCCAGGTATTCCACCCTTTCCCTGGTAGGGGCTTTTCTTTTGGAACGGGTTGCACGGCCTGGTTTAGAATTAGAAGTATCCGGTGTGCGTCATCGCTACGGTGAGCGATTCTGTGTTATCACGGTTGCGATTCCATATTCATTTAGAAAGAAAGATTACTGATGACTGATTCATTTTTGAAGCGTCAGCAGGAGTTGAAAGCTAACCTCACCATGCAGATTCGTGACGTCATTGACGGTGCCGAGTCTGAGGGTCGTGGCCTTGATGCTGCCGAGCTGACAAAGATTGACCGTATCGAAGCTGACATCGAAAGCGCACAGCGCTCCATCGAGGTTGCTCAGGTTGCTGAGTCTCGTGCTGCTGAGTTCGCTCAGGCTGCTCGTGGCTTCTCCCCCGTAACTGAAAGTGCCGGCAACTCTGCGGAGATTTTCCGTTCGTTGGCTCGCGGTGAAATCCGTGGTCACGAGTTCCTGCACTCTGAGAAGCGTGCACTCGTTGATTCTGCTGACACTGTTCCTGTTTCGTTCCTTGACCGCGTTTACAATCTGGCAAAGCTTGTCGGCCCGTACCTTGAAACGTCTGAGACGTTCTTGCGCGACCAGGGCAACGACTTGCGTATCCCGATCATGAGCGGTTACAGCACTGCTGCAGCCGTAACTGAGGGTTCCGCAATTTCCGAGTCCAACCCGACTTACAGCTCTCTTCTTCTGCAGCCCACGAAGCAGGCTTTCATTGTTCAGCTCTCCAACGAGCTGGTCTCTGACGCCGGTTTCGACATTGAGGAAAACGTGGCTCGTCAGGCTGGTGTCGCTATCGGTACCCGCGCTAACGTAGTTGTTCACGCAGCTGTGACGGCAGTTGCCGGATCGGGCGTAACTGCCGGTACGACCAACGCATTTACGGCTGACAACCTCATCGACCTTGCTTACTCGGTTGATGGTTTGGCTCGTATGCTTCCTGGTACCGGCTTCATGATGAACACCAAGACTCTTGGTTTCGTTCGCAAGCTGAAGGACAGCGCTGGACAGTACATCTATAACCCTGTGGTTGGAGAGCCCAGCACCATCCTCGGAATGCCTGTCTACGAGAACCCCGCAGTCGAAGGAACTCTTGCAACCGGAAACAAGGTTGTGTTTTTCGGACACTGGGAGTCTGTGAAGATTGCAACGACTGGTCTGCAGGTTGCAGTCAGCCAAGACGCATACTTCGCCAACGACGTCACGGGCTACCGCTTCGTGTACCGTCTCGGCGCTGGCTTGACTCACGCAAGCCACATCAAGTACCTGGCTCTTGCATAAGCATTAGTCACAAGGCTGAAGGCCCCCGCTGTGTTGTAGGTTTCACGGCGGGGGCTTTCGCTATTATGTTCGAATGACCTACGAAAAAATTAAGGGTGTTGTTTCTTTAGCTTCCAATAACCCTGGGGCTCCAACCGGCTACGGTGTTCAAGCTGAGTTCCTGGTGCGTTACATGAAACGTCACGGCATCAACGTGGGTGTGCTGTCGAACTACGGTCTTGAGGGTGCTATTGGGGAGCATCGCACAGACTTTGGGAGTGTGCCGATTTACCCTAAAGGTGTTGCACCTTATTCGCAGGATGTTTTGACTGTGTGGCATGAGCATCATCGACAAGCTGCACCCGACCTGAAGCACGCGATCATGACTCTCTATGATGTGTGGGTTTACAACGCTTGGAAGGATGAGGTGCCGGTTATTTCGTGGACGCCTTTGGATCACGTCACGTTGCCTCCTGGGGTTGCCGCGTTTTTGCGCCGGGAGAACGTGACGCCGGTGGCGATGGCCCCGCATGGGAAACGACAGTTGGATAACGCTGGGATAGATTCCGTTTATATTCCTCATGCTGTGAACACGAAGGTGTTTGCTAAGACTCCGAAGATGATGGGCCCGGAGGGGATGACTCCGACCCGTGAACTATTAGGTGTGAGCGATGACACGTTCCTGGTGGCGATGGTGGCCGCTAATAAGGCTAACGGGATTCTGCATCGGAAGGCTTACGATGTGAACTTTATGGCGTTCTCGGCACACCTACAGTCGCACCCTGATTCTCACTTGTACGTTCATGCTGACCCCGCACCTAATGTGGGCGGGTTTGATTTGGCGTTGCTTGCACGGGTGTCAGGGATTCCACCAGAGAAGATTACGTTTGCCAACAGGGATCAGTATCGGATTGGGTATTCGCAGGCAGAGTTGGCGGCACTTTATTCCGCTGCGGATGTTCTGTTGGCCCCGTCTTATGGGGAAGGGTTTGGCGTTCCGACTGTGGAGGCTCAGGCGTGTGGCACTCGGGTTATCGGTTCGGGTTGGGCTGCTACGGCTGACCTGGTGGCGGAGGATGGTTGGTTGGTAGAGGGGCAACCGTTTTGGGATGAACCTCAGAAGGCGTTTTTCCAGGTGCCACTGTTGGCTTCGGTGGTGTCGGCTCTTGCGCTGGCGGATAAGGAGCGTGGGTTCTCTGCGGTGTCACGAAAGTTTGCACTCGACTTTGATGAGGAGAAGGTGTGGACTGACTATTGGGTGCCATTCCTGAAGGGTTACTTCGGGTGAGGTTGACACACTTCTATCACGTTTACGCGGATGGGGATTGGCGTGTGCCAGCCCGTGACCATTTCGCGGCGTTGGAAGCATCTAACTTGACCGACAATTTGGATAGTGTGCGGTTGGGAATTGTGGGTTGTGAGTCGAACCGTAAGCAGGTGAAGAATAATTTGCCTGGTGTTGTGGTTTGCGAGAGTGATACGGGTTGGGAGCAGGTCACACTAAATAAGGTGCGGGAGTTTGCGGAGTCGGATGATGGTGCGATTCTTTACGCTCATACGAAGGGTGCTGTAGCGCGGAGCGAGCTTTCATCTCGGTGGCGGGTGTCTATGATTCATGACACTGTGACTCGTTGGCGGGAGTGTGTGGAGGCTTTGGGAACGGTTGACGCTGTGGGTTCTTACTGGTTGAAATCTTCAGAGCCGGAGCATTCAGATCATGGTTTCTTTTTTGCCGGCAATTTTTGGTGGGCGCAATCCTCTTATCTTCGGAAGCTTGACCCGGTGAGGAATGAGAACAGGTTTCAGGCTGAGGGTTGGGTTGGTTTGGGTAATCCTTCGGTGAAGGTTATGCGGGAGGGTTTAGCGACTTGGGGGAACTTTTGGGCACAGGATTGAAAATCTATACGGGTGGAACTTTTGATTTGTTTCATTCTGGCCATGTGAACTTTTTGGGTAAGTGCGCTGACCTTGGTGAGGTTGTGGTGGCTTTGAACACTGACGAGTTTATTGCCGGCTATAAGGGCAAACCTCCGGTGTGCTCGTTTTCGGAGCGTCTGGCAGTGTTGGAGGCGTGTGTGTGGGTTGACAAGGTTATCCCTAACTATGCGGGCGCGGATTCTAGGCCGGCGATTGAGTCGGTGCGACCTAACATTATTGCGATTGGTACGGATTGGGCTCGCAGGGATTATCACGCGCAGATGGGGTTCGACCAGGATTGGCTTGATGAGCGTGACATTTCGTTGATTTATATTCCGTACACTGCCGGGATTTCCACCACGAACCTGAAGGAGCGTAGTGCTAATCGTTATCGGCACCAGTCCTGACCGTTCAGAGTGGTTGGCGGCATCCTCGGGATCTATTGGTAGGGAACACGTTGTGGTTTCTAACTGGGGTTTCGAGCTTGGGAAGATTCGTTGGGTGATGGAGAACACTACGGCTGAACGGTTCCTGTTTTTGCAGGATTCGTGGGTGGTGAAAACTCCAGACTTTTTCACACTGTTAGAGAACACGGAGGGCTCAGTGGCACTAACGGCAGACCCTTGTTTCTTCGGTTGCTTCGCCGGAGTTTATGAGCGCACTGTAATCGAAAAAATTGGCATTCCTACTCTCACAACGAAGTTGGAGGCTGTGCACGCTGAGCGTTCATGGCATGAGGCTTATGTGGCGTGTGCGGGGGAACCGACAGTGTTGTTTCCTGACTTGACTGATGAGAACGCTGCCGAGGTGCGTTTTCATAATGGGCGGGACAACCTTATCCTTGAGAATGACTATGTTGTGAAATATAAGGGGACTTGGAGGCCAGACCAATTATTGAGAACCTGATTGTTCCGGTGCTAAACCGTTACGACCTACTGGATCGCATGGTGTCGAGTATTGACTATCCGGTGGAACATTTGCTTATCATTGACAACGGGGCCAGTTCTGTGCTCGAGGATATGGCAATTGATGTGCCCGCTTGTGTAGAGCACACCACCTACCTGCCGATGCCAGCGAATCTCGGGGTCGCAGCATCATGGAATTTGGGTATCAAGTCTTTTCCGTATGCTGAACGCTGGTTTATCGCATCGAATGACGTGCGTTTCGAGCCTGGTGCCCTTGGGAGGCTCTCAGAGGCCCGTAGTGACGAGATAACCCTCTCTAGTATGTTTCCCCATTGGCAGGCGTTCGCTCTCGGCTATGAGGCTGTGAAGCGTGTGGGTTTGTTTGATGAGGGTTTCTTCCCCGCATATTTTGAGGACAACGATTATCAGCGCAGGGCGGAGCGTGCTGGGGTTGCGATTCGCCGGCTCGAGGTGCCCATGATCCATGACAACAGTTCGACTATTAGGTCTGATGAACGGCTGTTGAATCAAAACTCACGCACGTTCACTTCTAACCAGGCACACTTTTCGGAGAAGGTTGCTCGTGACGATTTTGGTGCAGGGTCGTGGAGTGTGGAACGGCGGAGGCTGAACGGGTGGGAGGCCGGGCGGTAGAATGGTGGTTGGAGGTTTATTTTGGCGATTGTGAATGGGTACGCAACACTTTCCGAGGTGAAGGCTGCGGCCAGAATCACCGATGACATTGATGACTCGTTGTTGGAAACTGCGATTGAGTCGAGTTCCCGCGATATTGATGCTTACACTGAGCGCGTGTTTTTCAACACGGGTGCTACAGCTGTAACCCGTATCTATATTCCCGAGAACATTTACTTGCTTGAAACGGATGACATTATTGCGGTGACTTCTATCAAGTCGGACACTACGGGTGAGGGCGGGTTCGACCAGACTTGGGCTTCTACTGATTACCAGTTGGAGCCGTTGAATGGGTTGGCTGGTGGCATTGCTACACCTTTCACGAGGGTTCGAGCTGTCGGTGATTATTTGTGGCCGATTTATGAGCCTCGGGACATCAATGCGGGGCAGGCTTCGGTTCAGATTGTGGCACGCTTCGGCTTTGCTTCTATCCCTAGTGCTATCAAACAAGCCACTATTCTTTCCTCCCTGCGGGCGTATAAGCGGTATGAGTCCCCTACGGGTGTGCTCGGGTTCTCGGATATGGGTGTGGTTCGGGTTGGCAGGCTTGACCCTGACGTGGAACGGCTGATTCAGCCTTACAGGAAGATTCGTTTCGCGTGAGCATTAGCCTGATGCGGGCTGGCCTCGCAACAAACATGGGCACGATTACGGGCCTTCGCACTTATGCGGAGATTCCTGACGATCCGATGATGCCTGCTGCTGTTGTGCAGTTGGGTTCAGTCACCTACAACAGTGCTTTCGCTAAAGGGTTGACCGAATACAGTTTCGTGGTGACAGTGATTTTCGGGCGCATTGCGACAGTGCAAGCACAGAAAAACTTGGATGCACTCATTTCGACTGGTTCGGGTTCGTTGAAGACGGCCATTGAGATAGATCGCACTTTGGGCGGTAACGCTTTTGACACGAGGGTTTCTGAGATGACTAACGTGACCTCCGTTACAATTGGAGATATAACTTACCTTTCGGCAGATTTTGCCGTGACCGTGTTCGCACTATAAGGAGAAAACTGTGGCAAAGTTTGTCGCTACTAACTACAACATCACAATCAACGGGACTAATTTCAGTTCTGATATTGCTGCAGTCACATTTGACCTGAGTGCGGCAGAGCAGGAAGTTACGGCATTTTCGGACACTTTTGTCCAAAGAATTTCGGGCTTGAAGGATGCTTCGGTCACACTTGACTGGCACCAGGACTTCGCTGCTTCGGGTGGCGTGGATGCCGTCATCTTCCCGCTTCTGGGAACTGGCGCAACCGTCACCGTTATCCCTAACGGAACTGCTGTGTCTAGCTCGAATCCGAGCTTTTCTGGGATTTTCTTGGTCACGGAATACAGCCCGCTGGCTTCCTCAGTGGGGGATTTAGCCACGTTTAGCACCTCGTGGCCATTGAGCTCGGGAACGGTCACTAGGAGTACTGTCTAAGTATGAATCCAATAAACCTACGAGTAACCTACATTGACGAAACCACTGTTGAGTGTTCAGCGATTGCAGCTGACCTTATCGCGTTCGAGGCACGCTTCGATTTGAGTGTTGCCCGCCTGGAAAAAGAAGTGCGCTTGACGCATATGTTCTTCCTGGCGTGGCACGCTCTGAAGCGCTCGGGTGTTGTTTCTGACGAGTTCGATAAGTGGATTGAGTCAGTGTCTATTGTGACTGAGGCTTCTACAAAAAAATAGTGGGGCTCGGTGATTCGAGCCTGCATTGGGAGATCGCTGCTCTCTCTGTTGAAACGGGTATCGCTCCAAGTGTTCTGATGGAGCAGGAGCCCCGGATGTTGTGGACTATGGCGCGGTATATTGTGGCGCGTTCTCAGGCTCAGAGTGGTAAGCGGGGCCGGCGGTAGAATAGGGGTGAAGGAGTTTTCCCTATGCCTGTGTATCCCGTTATTGATTCTTCTGCGTTACGTCTAGCGGCTAAGCAGGTCAAGGCGATTGACCCGGAGATTCGGAAACGTTTGCTTAGAGGGTTGAAGGCTGACATTGCGCCAACGGGTGCAAGGATTGCCGCGCTTGTTCCTCAACTTGGTGTTCCTGGTTCGGTTCGCGGGTTCGGTCATAAGGGTCGCACGGCCTGGGGCAAAGTGAAAGCTTCGACCCATGTCACGCCTGGGGGCGGTAAAAGATCGGTTGCCCGGTTCGAAATTTATACGTCACCTAACCAGGCGGCGTTGAAGATTGCTGACCTGGCTGGAACTAAAGGCCAATACAACAACGGCAACTACAGCAGGGGTGGCCTTCAGCCGTATTTCATCAACGGTCAGGGTGAGGATTTAGTGAGCCGTTTGTCGAAGATAAGTTTGTTGAGCGCGGGCGGTAAGGGTGGCCGGTTTGTTTGGGCAAACTTTATGCGGGAACGGCCTGCACTGGTTCGGAAAGTTGAGGCTAGTTTGGCAATTTATGCGGAGCAGATTTCTAGGGGCATTGGGCGCGGAGGTTCCTTCTAATGGCTTCTAAAGGCATAACTCTCCCGATTACATATAAAGCTGACCTGAGTGGGTTGAATCAGGCCAGTAGTGCTATGGATGGCTTTGGAAAGAAGCTTGCAGGGCTTGGGGCGGGTATTGCTGCAGCCTTCTCTATTCGGGCGATTAGCAATTTTGCGAAGGAGGCGGTGCTAGCCGCTGAGGGTGTTCAACAGGCTAACAACCGGATCGCGCAGATTGCCAAGACCACTAATTTGTTTGGTGCTTCTACGGGTGCGGTCACTGACCGGCTTATCGAGTTCGCTGAGGCGCAGGAAATGCGTTTGGCGGTTGATGCTGAGGTTATCAAGGGTGTTCAAGGTCAGTTGCTTACGTTCAAGGCTTTGGGTAAGTCTGCGGGCGAGGTTGGCGGAATTTTTGACCGTACTACTGAGGCGGCTTTCAATATGGCTGCGGCAGGGTTTGGTTCTGCTGAGTCGAACGCTATCCAGTTGGGTAAGGCGTTAGAGGATCCGATTCGTGGTTTGACGGCTTTGCGCCGGTCAGGTACTACGTTCACTAAAGACCAGGAAGGTCTTATCAAGACCCTTGTGGAGTCTGGTGATTTGTTGGGGGCGCAGGAGCTTATCCTTGGTGAGCTTGAATCACAGTACGGCGGGGTGGCTGCTGCCACTGCTAACGCTTCCACGAAGATTGCACTCGCTTTCGACAACATCAAGGAGCAGGCTGGCGGGGTTTTGTTGCCAGTGTTCGCGGAGCTTGTTGAAGGGTTGATGCCGGTCACTGAGGCTATCGGTAATGAGTTTGGCACCACGTTGGAAGCGTTGTCCCCGGTGCTAATGGATGTTGCCAAAATGATTCCAGGACTGTTGCAGGCATTCACACCGTTGATTCCGGTCATCGGTCAGCTGGCGGTTATCTTCTTCCAAATGGTTGAGAAACTGTTGCCGGTGTTCGTTGAGTTGTTCACAATGTTGCTTCCGATTATTGCGGAGTTGGCCCCAATTATTGGCGAAGTGTTTTTGACAGCGTTAGATGCGCTCCTGCCAGTGTTTATGTCGCTTGTGGAGGCGTTGATGCCGTTGGTGATGGCGTTGCTTCCCGTGTTGTCCACACTCATCACAGCTTTGGCCCCAGTGTTGGTGAAGGTCATTGATGCGTTCATGCCATTGCTTGACCTTATCTTGCCGATTTTGATTGACTTGATTGAGTTCTTGGTTCCGATTCTGGTGTTGGCGGCTGAGATTCTTTCGGTGCTCCTGGTGAATGCGGTCACATATTTGACGGATGCGTTTGCAAACTTTATGGCGTTCTTGGAGCCGTTCACTAAGGCGTTTGAGGATACGTTTGGGGGACTTGAAAGCTTCTTCTACGGCATCATCAACGGGATGATTGGTATGTGGGAGGGGTTCGCCAACTCGATTATCAACGGTGTCAACTTTGTGATTCGGGCGTTGAATCGTATCCAGGTGAAGGCTCCCAAGTGGGTTACGGATTTGACGGGGATGACCTCATTCGGGTTCAACATTGGTGAGCTGCCTAATGTTGTGTTGCCTCGGATTGCTTTGGCTGAGGGTGGCATTGTGACCGGGCCAACGAGTGCAATGATTGGTGAGGCTGGGCCTGAAGCGGTTATCCCGTTGAGCAAGATGGGGTCGATGGGGAACACGTACAACATTACGATCAACGCGAATGTGGCTGACTCGAGGCTTGGAGAAGTGGTGGTCAACGCTATAAAGCGCTACGAACGGTCTAGCGGCCCAGTGTTTGCGAAGGCGTAACCCGTGTCGGTAACGGTTGAGCTGGGGCTCTCTAAAGCGTTCACGTTGGATGATGCGGTGGCTGGTGTTATCGGCAACACTGAGTTCACTGTTGGTGGAATTTCATTCACGGACATCACCTCGAGGGTGACGGGGTTGTCGTTGTCGCGGGGTAAGAACCGTGACCTGGACAGGTTCAATGCTGGCACGTTGTCGGTGACGGTGAATAATGAGGATCGTGCGTTCGACCCTCTGTATACGAGTTCACCTTTTTACGGGGATATTGTGCCTCGTCGTGATGTGCGTGTGTTGGCTAACGGTACGGCGGTTCAGTATGTGGGGAAGATTCTTGACTGGAATTTTGATTTCGAACCGAATGGTCGGCAGTCTGCTTCGTTGGAGGCTGCGGATGGTTTCACGTTTCTGGCACAACAGGAGTTGACTCCGGGGACTGCGGTGGCCGAGTTGACTGGTGCCCGCGTTGAGGCGGTGTTGTCGCAACCTTCAGTGGATTGGCCGGTTGCAGATCGTGTCATTGATGCCGGCAACAGTGACCTGGGTGCTGACGTGTTTGAGGGTAACGTGCTCTCCTATTTGCAGAAGGTGGAGCAGTCTGAAGGTGGACTGTTATTTATTGATAAGTCGGGGCGGGTTGCGTTTGTTGACCGGCTGACCACACCAACGGTGGATAACGTGACAGTGTTTGCGGATGATGGTTCTGGGATTCCGTTTGCACCGGCAGCACTCGATTACGGTACGGAGCAACTGTATAACTCGATAACAGTGACGAGCCCAGGGTCTACAGCTGTGGCTTCTGGGGCGTTGTCGCAAACCCGTTATGGGATTGCAGAGTTGACGGTGGACACGCTGATTGATGGTGTTGATGAGGTGCAGGGGTTGGCCGATTTGTTGCTATCGAGGTTCTCTGAGCCTCAGTTGCGGTTTCAGGCAATCCGTGTGGATGTGGATAAAATTTCGGCTCCACAACGGGCTGAAGTGTTCGCGTTGGAGATTGGTGATGTTGCTCAGGTGAAACTCACACCGGGTAATCCTCCGGTGGGGGCGAAGGTGGAACGGTACGGGCAGATTATTCAGATCGCGCATGACGTGTCACCTGGGAGCCATCAGGTGACGTTCGGGCTGGGGTCGTTGCAGACATCCTTGTTCGTTATCGGTGACCCGGAGTTCGGTACAATAGGTGAGGGCGCTCCAGGCGTTCTTGGTTTCTAGGAGGCGTTGAATTGGCTGGTGCAGGGTTCAAAGTGTTCCAGGATGGGAATGTCCTTCTTGCCTCGGAGGTAAACACTTTCATGATGGAGCAAATGATTATGGTGTTTGCTTCGGCTGCGGCCAGGGATGCTGCGATTTTGTCCCCAAGTGAGGGGATGTTTGCGTTTTTGAAAGACACAGACAAATTGACTGTTTATAAGACGAGTTGGGGAGATTTCTAATGGCTGCAGGCGGTTACCGCGAGTTCGTCAGTGGAGAGATTTTGACGGAAGAGCTGATAAACGACTACCTCATGCAGGGTGTGCTCGTCTTTGCTGGCACTGCTGCGCGTGGTTCCGCAATCACTTCCCCTGTAGAAGGCCAGTTCGCCTGGTTAAACGACTCCGATTCCCTCACTTTCTATGATGGTTCGCAGTGGACTAACTTTAGTTCTGGCTTTGACATTGACTATCTTGTAATTGCTGGTGGTGGTAGTGGTGGTGCCGGCTTTGAGCGTGCTTCTGGTGGCGGTGCTGCTGGCGGATACCGTTGTAATGTTTCTGGAGAGCTGTCGGGTGGCTCGGCGGTAGCTGAGGGGGCGTTGAGGGTTGGTGCCGGAACTTACAGTTTGACTGTTGGCGCTGGTGGGGCTGCTGCGACAAGGAGCACCGCTGGGGACTCTGCCGGGAACATTGGTGGCAACAGTATTTTCGGTCCTATTTTCTCTGTCGGCGGCGGAGGTGGTGGTGCAAGTGCTGACCGCAACCGGGTTGCTGGTGGTTCGGGTGCTGGTGCTGCCGGGTTTGCCGCCCCAGCGGACCCATTTGTAAACTCGGGTGGCTTGGGTATCCCTGGCCAGGGCCGCAATGGTGGGGACGGTATTGGTTCGGGAACAGCAGGTCAGCAGAGTTCTGGTGGTGGTGGTGGTGCCCAAAATGTCGGCGTTACTGCTACAACATCCACGCAAGCCGCCGGCGGTGACGGTATAAGTTCTTCGATAACGGGCTCGGCTGTGACCCGCGCTGGTGGCGGTGGTGGGTATCGCCGTAATAATTCTGGCGGTTCGGGTGGCGCTGGTGGTGGTGGTGCTGGAACTTGGGCTGTCGCGACAGGTAACAGTGGCACAGCAAACACTGGTTCTGGTGGTGGTGGTTCGGGCGTTTCCACTGGAACGGTAACCTCCGGTTCGGGTGGTTCCGGTGTGGTAATTTTCAGGGTTCCAACTGGTACTAGCGTTTCCTTCTCGGGTGGTGTAACGCAAACTTCTGGGGCCGTTGGTGGTCAAACCCGCTATACGGTGACAGCTGCCGGCCCTACTGACACTGTGACGATTGGATAATAATGGCTCATTACGCTGAACTTGATGAAAACAACATTGTGACCACTGTTTTTGTGGGGCGCGATGAATACGATTTAGCGCCTGGTATTACGGATTGGGAAGAATACTATGCTCGCCCAGGTTTCACTGTAAAGAGGACTTCCTATAACACTCACGCCAATGTTCACGCGACTGGTGGGACACCTTTCCGCGGTAACTATGCTGGTATCGGTTACACCTATGATGAGGCTTTTGATGCGTTCATTCCACCGAAGCCGGAGCCTACGGATGAAATTTCTGGCTGGGTTTTGGATGATGCGACTTGCACTTGGGTTGGGGTGTAGCTGTGAAACTTCAGAAGCCTTGGCCTGACGGGTTCACGATTAACGCAAAATCGCCTTACGGTAACAGGGTTCATCCGATCACAAACAAACGCACTTTCCATCATGGTGTGGATGTGGCTTTGCCTGTCGGAACACAGTTGACGGCTCCGGCTTACGGGGTTGTGGTGAAGAAGGGCAGGAGTGCTTCGGGCGGTAACACGCTTATCTTGGAGCACGCAAACAAGATTCACACTGTTTACTATCACCTGCAGAAGGCTTCACATTTAGCTTTGGGAGCGAAGGTCGCTGAGGGCGATCTGATTGCCTTATCAGGGAACACTGGTGCGAGCACTGGGCCTCACCTGCATTGGGAGGTTCGCCGGTCTGCCAAGTGGGGTGACACTGTGAACCCAGTGGATTTTCTGGGGGAGCTATGACCGAGGAGCACACTGAAACTGCTGGTGTGAAGGTGTCTATGAGGGACATCTACATGGAGGTTCAACGGCAGGGCCGGCTGTTGGAGAAAATTGCTAACTCACTGCCTGACTCAGAAGCGAAGATTGACGATCATGAGATGCGGATTCGCAAACTAGAGCAACGGATGTGGCAGGTCATTGGTGTGTTCGGATTCTTGGCCGCAATCATCAGTCCGATGGTGGCGATCCTCACATGAAACCGTCATGGAAGATTCGCAGGCGCTACATTTTCGCTGCCTTCACACTCGGCTCACTCATGCTTCTCAGCGGTTCAGTCGCGGTGCTCATGAATAACGACAGTGCAACCAGCGACCTGATTACGGGTGGTGTTGCCCTGGTAACTTTGATAACGACCTCATACTGTTTCGCTGCAGTGTGGGAGGACAAATCGAACAAAGGAAATCAAGATGGATAAGTGGAAGAAGTATTGGGATTTCGCGACTGAGCGTGCAGTGAAAACGGTGGCTCAGGTTGCTTTGGCGGCGCTGGTTGCCGGTGCCGGGATTCTTGATGTGGACTGGGTTCAGGTTGCTTCAGTGTCACTGCTGGCCGGTCTGATGTCATTGCTGACGTCGGTGCTGACCTACGATAAGGAAGCCTAATCGTGGAGCGTGAAGTTGTGGATGGTTTCGCTGTGCCAGTAGATCCAATGGATTTGCTTTCTTGCGAAAGTTGTCAGTAGGATAGACACGTTCATGGAGAACCTTTCCTTGGTTGGGAAAAAACTCCCCGTCATCTAAGTGGCGGGGAGTTTCTCATTCCGCTAACCACGAATAGATTGTGGCCCTTGTCACGCCTAGTTTCTTTGCCAGGTGCCTAATGTTATCTCCCTGGGTATGTTCGGCCCGTAGACGGGCTCTGAGGGCTTGTGTGACCCGTTCTAGGCGTTGTAACTGCCACACCCGGAGGTCTGCAAGTTGCTCAACCGATAGTTCTTCATAGTTTCCTAAATAATCCATGCTCAGAAGTATACACTTTTTCGGTGTTGTGGTGTATCGTGCTAGACAACCCGAATGAAAGGTGGAACACAATGGGTTACTTCAAACAGTTAGAGATTGAGCTGCAGGACATTCGTGACCCTCATATGAGGGCGGTTGTGTTGTGGAAGCGTGCACACGAACATTTGATGACGGCCGAAGAACTGTGGGCGGTTATGACGGATGAGGTGAAGATGGAGCGGGCTCTTACTTTGTGGGAGAACGAAATGTCCTTGCCACTGCCGAAACCGGCTAGCGATCATGTTGCTTTGCTTCCTCGGAGGCGTGACCTTCGACCTAAGAAGAACCGGATGTGTGTGGTCGGGTGGGCGCTTATCGTGTCAGCGTTGGTGGCCGGTGTGACTGTGATTGTGGTGGCACTGTGAGGCTGGGCTGGGTTTTCATCGCCTTAGGTGTTGGTAGCGCTGTGCTGTTCCAACATTTAGACTCACTGATTTTCGGTGGGTTGCTTGTCCTGGTGGGTGTTTGGGTTTTGACGGTGAAGGAGCCGGTTCGATGATGGATTTGCGTATGGACGGGCGGGACATTTGTTTGCGCCTACGGGATGATGTGTGGCAGATTGGTGAGCCGGGCACGCTCTGTTTGACTCGGGAGCAGGCTTACTATTTGCGGGCTCACTTGAATGCGCTCGATGCGGCGTTCTATGACGAGCCGGAGGACGGCTAACGCTCGTGTGGAAGGGTGCCTGCCCAGATTCCATAAGGTTCTTGCGCTTCGATAGCGTAGGCGAAACATTGGGTGAGCAGCGGGCACTCTTTACACAAAGCTTTGGCGGTTCGGATCGCATATTTTCTTGTGCTCGGGTCGGGGAAGTCCTCAGGGAAGAAAATGTCAGGGATTTCTTGGCAGGGCACACCACCGATTTTGACTATGGCTGCACTGAAGTCGCGGTAGCTTTGTCCCAGGTTGCTCATACAGTAAAGGTTAGTGGAGGTTTCAATGGTTGAGAACAATGTGACGGATATTCGGGCGGCTAGGTTGGCTGACCAGATTATGGCTACCTGGTTGGATTCGCAATCTGATTCGGGTGCGATCTGGTTGCAGTCGCATGAGGCTTTGAAGGTTGCTAAAGCTGAGCACCCTGAACAGATTGTTCAGGAGGCTTTGGAGATTGCTCACGCCCGTTGGAGAAAGATGTTCAATGTTAAGTCCTGACCAATTTGTTGCATCTAAGTCGGTGAATGCTGAACGGTGGTTGTCGGCTAGGCGTGAAGGGGTTACGGCTACCCAGGTGGCGAAGGCTGCTGCCGGGCCGGGCGGGTTTGAGCAGGCGGTGGAGGATTACCGTGCCGACTTTGTGGAGAACGATAACCCTTACATGGCGTTTGGTCGTGCCTGGGAGGGCCCGATTTCGATGCACCTGAAAGATAAGCATGGTGTGATGCCGAATGATTGGTTGATTTCTTCTGAGGTGAGCGACCACTATTTGTGCACACCTGACGGGTTGACGCTTGACCATCACGCGATCTCCGAAGTGAAGACTACGGGGAAGGATTGGAACCCTGAAAAAATTCCGTTACAGTATCGGCGGCAGGTGCAATGGCAACTGTTTGTGACGGAGGCTGAGTTCTGCTATTTTGCGTGGTTGTTGCGTGAGGAACGGGATGGGGCGTTTATGCCGGCCTGGTTCGACCCGAAGGTGATTCAAATTGAGCGTGATGAGGAGATGATTGTTTCGTTGGTCAGGGTGGCTGACGATTTATGGGAAAGGGTGAACGATGACAATACAGTTGCATGAAATAACACCAACACTGATCGAGCAGTTGTTGGAGCAGTCTGAGGAGGATCGTCTTAGGGCGTTGACTCGTTCGGAGGTGCAAACTTTGTCGGCACAGTATAAGCGGGCGAAGCGTGAGGCTACCGAGTTGTTGACGTGTTGCAAGATGCGTGCGAAACGGTTGGATGGTCTTGGTGTGGATCATGAGGCTATTGCGGAAATGTTTGAGGTTCCGGTGAAGACTGTTGGGGCTTGGGTTCGGTCTGGTGTGACTGTGATTGCGAAAGGGTGAGTGATGAGGGGTAGGCCGAGAAAAAATCCAGCCGACCGTTTATCTGAAGGGTTGCGTGTTGGTGTGACTATTGAGCAATGGAAGGTCATTGCGGATGCTGCCGAAGTCTTGGGGTTGACTATGAGTGAATTTGCTCGGGTTGCCTTACAGGAAAAACTAGAAAGGGTGAGTGATGACTGAGGTTGTTGTGACGGTGCAGTTGGAGGCGGAGATTTATGCTCGCCTTCTGAACGCTGCGAATGAGGTGGGTGTCCCGGTGTCTGAGTATGCCGAGGCTTTGATTGCTAATTATGTGGAGGAGAATTATGGCGAGGCCTAGATTGACGCCTGATGCTGTTTTGGCTCAGACATCTTTTCGACTGGCTTCGACTGATTTGGAGGCGGTGAGGTTGGCTGCCAAAAGCGATTCTCAATCTGCTTCTGCATGGGTTCGGTTGGCTATTTTGGAGAAATTAGAAAGGGATGAAAATGGCAAGGTTTGATTTATCGCAATACAGCACTGTGGCGGAGCGTATTGATGCGTTCTGGGCTAAGTATCCTGACGGCAGGTTGCACACTGAGCTGGTGCATTTCTCACCGGAGCAGGTTGTCATCAGGGCTGAGGTGTATCTAGATCGTAAGGATGAGCGACCCGTGACAGTGGATTATGCGGAGGAGCGCATCGACAGCTCCCCGGTGAACCGTGTCAGCATGGTCGAAAATTGCGCTACCAGTGCCATAGGTAGAGCGCTCGCAGACTTGGGTGGGGCATTCACTGGTGCTAAGCGGCCATCGGCGGAGGAGATGCAGAAGGTTGCCCGTCACGAAGGGTCACAGAAATCGCGTGACTGGTTGACCGAAGCAATGAACCTAACCGATGTTGACTTGTTGCGTATGCTATGGGCAGAAGCACAGCAGGCTGGGGCGAACCCGGATGTGTTAGCGAAGGTGAAAGCTCATGCAGAGTCAATCGGTTCTAGCAGCCTCGGTGAGGGAACTGTTGCAGGCGTATCAGGAAAGCCTGGAAAGCGGTGACGCTGATGTGGATGTGTTTCGGGTGGCTCTTATTGAAAGGTTGGTGATGGTTTGTGATTCAATCGGAGATCGTGCGAGAACTGTACGAGCTAACGCAGGAGAACCGGAAGGGGATTGAGTTTTACGCGGAGGCTATGGATCGGCTTGCCCGGTGTGAGAACACGTTGGACACGTTGGAGGCTCGGGCGTTTATTGGGGCTGAGGGGCCGGTGGTGGAACGTCAGGCACGGGCGAAACTGGCTTCGGCTGATGCACGCCTTGAACGGGATTTGGCGAAGGCTCAGGTGGAGCGTGTTCGGGCTAAGTTACGGATGATTGAAAGCAGTTTGATGGCACAAGCGACTGCAGCGAAACTAATGCAGGCGGAGATGAAACTATGACGAGGGTGTGGTCTGACCGTTGTGATGATTGTGGTGGGGGTTGGTTCCCTGATGGTTGTCGCTGTAAGGAGGAGTCGTGAAGCGAAAATGTTTGCACTGCGAGGGTGACAAGAACCGGGGCAAGGGTCGCTGGATTGTTGTCACTTGCCTAGCCGATTACCCTATGGGCTCCCGGTATTGGGATTCTGAATACCAGTGGCTGCACAGTCGGGCGTTCTGTGACAAGCACGCTGAAGGTGCCGATGAGAACGGTTATGTGAAATGGCGGCCCAGGGGATGATTGTCGGTATACCTCGTGGCATGAGTAACGCAGAGTTCGAGGCGCTTGGGGATGACTTGTTTGATACGGCGCTTGAAGCTTATGCGCAACAGTTGTCGGCCAAGCCTGGTTACGCTCACCGATTTGCAGAACGAACATTGAACTGGCATTTAGATCGTCTAGCTTTGTGGCTTATTGCCTGGGAAACGGACTTGGGCAATGCTCGTGACTATGCTTTTGAACAAGCTTTTGACGATGCCTACGAGTGGGTTCGTAGCCGGAACGCCAAGAGCTTCTATCAGATGGTGAGGGCTTCTAAGAATGTCTGAGCTAGTTCATAAGATGTGCAGGCGTTGTGGCACTACTGCTGGCTTGACGAGAGCTGACATTGCGGCGGGCTACAAGTGTTTACGGTGTGGTGGTTTTTTTGATGACTTCGTGCCGTTGGAGAGGCAGACATGAGCTTGGTTTTGGATGACGGGATGTCTGAGGAGGAGTTTATGGCGTGGCTGGAATCGTTGGACACGTCTGAGGATGTTGGAGAGCAGGGTTAGGCTCCCGTTTCATCAGGTTATACGCTCCCGAAATATCAGTGTCCCTTATCCTGGTGAAATCTGCGTTATTGCACACATTAGGGAACTTTCACCGGGTTAGATCGTGTGAATCGGGCTGATTGTGTGTGAGCGCACAGAATGTCGGCGTACTCAGTCACGTTAGTGTTTGTCGGCGTAAGCCGTAACTCGACTGGGCAACAGAAAAGCCCCTCCGTAGAGGGGCCTTCTGAGTGGGTAGGTTAGGCTTTTTTTGCGTTGTGAATCATTGTAAAAGCCTTGTTACCTGGACGCCTAACCTTCACCATTGCGCCGCGTTCCTGAAGTTGTTCTCTAAAAATGACTGCTTTCTCGTAGGTGTCGAAGATTTCTGAGTATCTGTGGCTCATTGTTTCCCCGTACTTGCTGTTCCGCTTGATGGTGTAGATAATCCAGTCGACCCGGAACTCTGAGCCTGAGTCAAAAGATGCTGTGTTGTAGGTCATGGTTTCCCTTACATCCGTGCGAGCATTGCGGTGTGCTCTGCTGCGATCATCTCAGCCTTGGCCTCGGTAGCAAATCCCCAGTAGTGGAGGTAGTAGGCCAGGTTGTCACCAGTGTGGCGGTCGAAGCCTTCGAATAGGCGGGTAACTGCTTCTTCGCGCTTCATGCCTTTGGATACTGCGCGGGTGGTCATGTCGTGGAGTGTCATTTTGTTTCCCTTTCGTGGTTGCTTATGACTCTAGTGTATAGGACTAGACACGCCATGTCAAACTAATCCGCAAACTATTTTCTGACGAGATGCACGATTCAAAGCCGACCAAATGTCTAGTGGAACCGCGGGGAATCGAACCCCGGTGTTAACCGAATCGCTTGCGCGGGTTCTCGGTCAATCGAATCCATCCGGCCCCAACTCCAAGTATAAGCGCATATTATTTGCAGGTTACTTCGGCTTTCCGTTGCGGATGCGAGCCCGTTCCTGCGTGACTTCGGGTGACATAAACTGGGGGCATGGCTATCCCGAAAAAAACGCTCACACTCCTTCGGGCTAGAGATCAACATTGTGCTCACTGCTGCAGCGAGGATGACCTGGTGCCGCATCATCGGAGGAATCGTGGGATGGGTGGGTCAAAATTGCTTGACACTCTCGACAACCTGATGATGGTGTGTGCGATCTATAACGGGGCTATGGAGTCTGACCCGCGTGTGGCTTCTCAGGCTCGGGCGTGGAATCATAAGCTGCCGTTGTGGGAGAAGGAGAATTTGCCGGTGTTTGACCGGGCTGGGGGTTGGTGGTATCTTCAGCCTGATGGCAGTAAGGAACGTTCGGACTGGAAAGACGCAGCGTTCTAGGCGGTACAATAGAGTGAGGGCCGAAGCTTAACACTCCGACCCTCACAGAAAACCGATGACACAACCATCGGCTTGATTGAATTCTAGCCGATAGATAAGGCTAGACATGGAACAATCAATCAGGCTAGAGCGCCGGTTCGCAATCATTGACGAATGGCTCCTTGACCTAGACATCTCTGACCGGGCCGTGAGGCTGTACGCGGTGCTCGCCCGCTATGCGGATAGTGAAACGCATAAGGCTTACCCTTCACGTGGCACTCTGGCGGAGCGCCTACATTGCTCGAAGGCTTCAGTAGATCGCGCAGCGCAAGAGCTCGTGGATGCCGGGGCAATGACGAAGCAACAGCGACACAACAGTTCGGTCATTTATACGCTCCAAGTGTCCTCACCACTGCATAGGGGGGTAGTCACGGGTGATGAGGGGGGGTCTGCACCAGTGATGACGGGGGTACTCACGGGTGATGACCTAACTAGAACCACTGAACTAGAACCAAAGAACGTAGAACCACTTAACTCTGCGATAGAACAATTTTGGGCAATCTATCCTCGAAGGACAGCTAAAGGCAGAGTCCCTGACGCTCTACGAAAAGCGCTTAAGAAGGCAACGATTGAGGAAATCGTGGCTGGTGCTGAACGGTACCGTGACGATCCGAACCGTGAGGATGCGTTCACTCAGTATCCTGCGACCTGGTTGAATGCGGAGGGTTGGGAAGATGACCCGTTGCCGTTACGGGTGACTATGGGTGTCCGGAAGTTGACGAACGCGGAGCAGGGTGCGTTGTTGGTGCAAAAGTTTCGGGCTCAGGAGAAGGCTGAGAAGGTGCAGCCGAAGGAGCTCGATTTTGGGTACGGTCTAACTATGAAGGGGATTGAGGATGCTTAAGTCTGAGATGGCAGAAATTTTGGCTATGGCTTCGGCTTTGGATGGGCAGTTGATGTCTGACGCGAAGGTGTTGATGTGGTTGGAAATGTTGGGCCGGTTTACTTATGAGGAGTGTCGGGCTGCGATTGTGCCGGCTTGTCAGGAGTCTGCTGTGGGGATTGTGACGGCTAAGGGGATTTGGGAGCAGGTGCGCCGGGATCGTGCTGTTGGGAAGCCTCGGGATTGGGTGAGGGATTTGCATGAGATTGAGGAACATTTTGAGTGTAGGGCGGGTGAGTTCGGGTGCAAGTGATGGAGCCGGTGTATTCGCCGCATCCTGTTTGTTTGGAGCATGATGCGCTGATTCTGTATTGTGACCCGTGTTGTGTAAGGGTTTATGAGTTTGCGGGTTGGGATGATGTGAAAGAGGATTTTGTGATGGATGCTTTTGCGCGGCATTCTTGGGCTGTGGCGAACGTGTATCAGGCTAAGGAGTTGTGGTGAAGCCTGCGTTTGTGGTTGGTGGGGCTCGGGTGTTCGCTGGGGATTGTCGTGAAGTGTTGAAGCACCTGCCGGATAGTTCGGTGGATTCTGTGGTGACTGATCCGCCTTATGAGTTGGGGTTTATGGGGAAGTCGTGGGATTCTTCTGGGATTGCTTATGATCCTGCGGTGTGGTTGGAGTGCTTGCGGGTGTTGAAACCGGGCGGTCATATTTTGGCGTTTGGTGGGTCGCGTACTTGGCATAGGTTGGCGGTTGCTGTGGAGGATGCTGGGTTTGAGTTGCGGGATTCTATTGCGTGGATTTACGGCAGCGGGTTTCCTAAGTCGTTGGATGTGTCTAAGGCGATAGACAAGCGGGCTGGGGCTGAACGTGAGCTGCTGAGTCTTGCACAAAGACAAAACTCGATTTTTGCTGTTAGTGGCTCAGGCGTTTTGCAACCCCAGTACGCTGACGGGTCAAATTACGCAATAACTGCCCCTGCAACCTCCGAAGCTAAACAGTGGGAGGGGTGGGGTACAGCGTTAAAGCCTGCGTTTGAACCGATTGTGGTGGGGCGTAAACCGTTTGGTAAGGGTGTGACGGTTGCGGAGAATGTGTTGGCGTGGGGTGTGGGTGGGTTGAACATTGACGGCAGCAGGATTGCCGGTAACGTGCCTAGTGTGCCACAGCCTAGACTGCGACCTAACGGGCAAGACTCTGGGCACGCGCTTGGCTCTGGGGAGGGGCGTAACGGTGAAATGTCTCAGGCCGTGGCTGGTCGTTGGCCTGCGAATGTGATTCTTGATGAGGTGACGGCTGGGTTGCTGGATGAACAGTCAGGGGTGAGCCGTGACGGTGTTGCAGTAAAGCAAAACTCGGCTGGTCGCAATATCTTCAGTGAAACTGCGAAACCTACCGCATCTAATCAAGGCTATGGCGGTACTGGTGGGGCTTCACGGTTTTTTTATGTGGCTAAGGCTTCTAAGCGTGACCGGAATGAGGGGTTGGAGAAGCTGCCTGACACTCACCCTTCTGCCGTGACAGGTAGGAAAGTCGGGAGCGCAGGGGCGCAGAATGGTGGTTATGCCGGGATGACCGAAACACCGAGAAAAAATATCCATCCCACGGTCAAACCAACAGCCCTAATGCGTTACCTAATCAAACTGGTCACACCACCAGGAGGCACAGTGCTCGATCCGTTCACCGGCTCCGGCTCTACGGGTAAGGCGGCATTGCTTGACGGGTTCCAGTTTGTTGGTGTTGAGTTGACGGAGGAGTATTTGCCTATTATTGAGGGCCGGTTGCGGTGGGCGAACGAGCAGGAGGAAACTGATGGGAAACTTTTCTAACAGTCGAGAATCAATCGATAGGGCTGAGAAGATTGCACACCGTTTAGAACTGCAACGCATTGATCGTCTTGCAGAGCGTAAACAGGTGGAGGAGTTTGAGGCGGCAATCCGGGAGGGTAGGTCATGGAGGAAGCCAGGTTCTTTGAGTGTCCCGCGGTTTTCATCGAGCTTCGGGGATGGAAGGGCTAGAGTGAAACGTTATGAGTTCACTGATGCACAGATGCAGATTGCGCTTAGGTCTTTAGATGCCGGTGGTGCAGTGTGAGCGTTGCGGTTATGAGTGGAGTGTTTCCTCGAGGCGGGGGAAGCTCATTCTCTGTGCTTCGTGTCGGGCGCGTAGGGTTCAGACAATCTCTGCGGCTGAGGGTAAGTGTTTCCCTTGGCACGGTAGATTCGCTGCGGATGAAATCACACCGTTGGATGACGATGGGAAACCTATGTTCCCTGGTGTCAGAAGTTGCGGCAATAATGATTGTGTCAATGTGGCGCATGTTATCGGATATGAGAAGGGGTAGATCGTGATTAAGAATGAGGCTCGGATTGAGTTGACTGGTTGGTTGAACAATGTGGCGGACTTCGATTGGGGGAGAGCCCTGAAGGTGTCGGTGGATGTTCGGAAACAGACGCACCAGGGCGAGTGGGAAACCGTGGACAAAACCACCTATGACGTAACCACAGATAATCGGGCACCGTTGGAGGGTGTGAAGCAGGTTGTGGTGTCGGGTCGTATCACTGGCACTAACACGTTCCAGAAGCGTGACGGGACTCCTGGGTTCAGCATCAAGGTGCGTGCTGATTCTGTGGCACCTGCGGAGAATCAGGTTGTGTCGGACAAAGTGGATCATGCTGCGGTGAACGCGGTGTGGCCGACTGTAACGCCTGGCGTTATATCCGAGGAAGCACCCTTCTAATGTCTGAGCGTATGAAGAAAATCATTGAGCTTGGTGAGGATTTGCGACAGGATGACATTGAGTTGGGTCGGCGGTTGGAGCGTGAACGAATTCTTGTGTTGTTGCAGTCGTTGATTAGCCTGATTGGGAAGGGCAGCTGATGGAAACTTTCGGGCGGGTTCTTGCGTTTGGGATGGGTGTGAACTTTTTTCTGTTGGCCTACCAGGTGCCAACGAACGTGACGAGCGTGTTGGGGTGGATTTTCGGGTCGCTTCTCTGCTTGGCCGTGTTGATGTCATTTATATCTCCTAAGCGATATTCTGGGAGGCGTGGAACTAACCTTTGATGTTGTGGGCCGGCCTGCACCACAGGGGTCGAAAAAGAGCATCGGCAACAATCGCTTCGTGGAATCTTCCAAGTTTCTGCCAGCGTGGAGGTCTGCGGTTTCGGGAGCTGCAGAGCAGGCGGTCACTATCGCTGGTTGGACTCGTGTTGCGGGGCCGGTTGAGTTAGAAGTCATGTTCTATCTTGACCGGCCTTCCTCCGTGTCTACGATGAAACGGGCTTATCCCACTGTCCCGCCGGATATTGACAAGCTGGTTCGTGGCGTGCAGGACTCGTTGACGGGGGTTGTGTATGAGGATGATGCACAGATCGTGCGGGTGTTGGCGTGGAAGGTGTACGCAGACTCGAGGGTTCCGGGTGCGTTTGTTCGTGTGAACGAGTTGTCACAATACGATAACGAGGCGTTTCAATCGTTCGATTTCCTAGATTTGCCTGAATAAAATTGCAATCAACCTACTGAAAGGATGCTCCGATGAGTGTTCAAGCAACATTGCAGAAGCAAGCAAGCAAGATTAGTGATGACCTGTTCGCGCCGTACTATGAGGCGGCCCGATTGTTGCAGGATGACCACCTGATTTGGGATAAGGACTTCGATGACATTCGTGTCCCGTTGGCGTTGTCGTTGCGCGAGTGCGCGTTGACCAGGAACCTGAACCCGTGGTTCTTGGAGGTCGCATATAAACTGATTGCGACTACTAGGGCTAATGCTTGAGGATTTGACTCCGCCGGTGCGCGTTTTTCCGTGCATGATTCGCACCGTGTTGGGGAACCTGAGCACCGATGACCAAAAGATTTTGCGTACTGCTCTCGCAGATCGTGATGCTTGGAGTCATCGGGCGCTCGGGAAAGCGTTGTCTGACCGTGGTATCCCGTTGGGGGAGAAGATTATTCGTGACCGTAGGGATCGTCCTTGCGATGACTGTATCTGTAGGGTGGACTAATGCTAGAGAACCTGGAACCGGCGGTGAAGGTGAAAGCTCCAAAAGACTTTCGACCAGGGTTGGAGTTTGACGGGAACGAGGGCACAGCGACTACGGGCGGGTTGTTGGAGGCACCTAACTTTGATGAGTTCCTCCTCGAGCGGGGCTACCCACCTGACGAGTATGAGATTGTGGGCACACCACGGACTTCTCAGTGGCAGCGTTGGGATGGGGAGTGGCTGACGGCTTACAGGTTCCATTTCCGTAAGAAGGTCACCGACCTGGATTTGCCTACGTTGTACGCGCAGGCGAAACGCACCACACCGAAGCCTCCGAAAAAATCCCGTAACACTCGCACCTATGTGATTTGTCCTGCTGACTTCCAGATTGGTAAGGGCGGCTCGAGGGGCGGACATGAGGAGAGTATCCAACGGATTCACGCGAGCTATGCCCGCATTGAGGAGAAGCTGAAGGCAGGCAACTACGACCACATCGTCATCCTGGACATGGGGGACATTGTGGAGGGCGTGTCGAACAAGGCTGACATGGATCAGCTGATAACCAACACTCTGTCACCGATGCAGCAGGTTGACCTAGCTTCGGCACTCATTTGGGATCTCATCAAGTTGGCGTGCAAGTATGCCCCAGTGACTTACGGGTCGGTTGCTTCCAACCATTGCCAGTTCCGGGTGAACAAGGCGGCGGTGGGCAGACCTGGCACGGATGACTGGGGCATCGTAATCCTGCAACAAATTCGCAGACTAGCAACCGAAGTAGGACTGCCCGTAGATCGTTGGCTTGTCCCACAACCTCATGATGAGGGCTTTGCTTTTGACGTGTTCGGTGACGGCTCACACGTTCTCGGTGCGATTCACGGGCACCAGGTTGCACGCCCGGATTCGTTCCAGGGCTTCTGGACTAAGGCTGTGTTCAATGACTCGTATCTTGCAGCGACAACACTGATGGTTTCCGGGCACTTCCATCACCACAGGGTGGAACAGTTCTCGGGTGCTGAAGGGTTGGAGCGTTGGTGGGTGCAAGCAAGCACGATGGACAACGGGTCGGACTGGTACACCAGGATGTCGGGTGGTGGTGGGGATTCGACCACAGCTGTCACCTGCTTCGAGTTGGAGGCGGGCGTGCCGTTCCGTGGGAAGATTGACTTATTGTGACCGATGAAAATCCCATTGACTTTGCGAAGATGATGGCATCAGAGCGGGCACACAACAGACCACCGATAGAGATCATCACACCAGCATTCAGAGGCGTAGCACAAAACTTCTTCAGCCTGCCGTTGTACCTGTTCCTGGATTTGAAGGCTGCACAACACGACAAGACCGGTGACGAGTTACTTATCCTGTTCGATGCAGCCGAGCAAGCATTCACACAGTTGGACATGGAGAAGCTGGAAGACTTGACGATCACACAGTTCATCGAGGTCATGCAGTCATGGGTTCACGCTTCAGGTCACAATGAGTTTCAATAGTCCCTGCCTGAAATGCGGAACACTCGTGCGCGGAGCTTCATACTGTGGGGGGTGTCGGCCCCGGAGGGTGGAGTCACCTGAACGCAAAGCCAAGAAACGCGAACTATATAACAGCACATATAGGAAGCGTGCCAAGCAAATGAAATCCCAAGCAACTCACTGTCACATCTGTAACAAAGCATTCGAGTTCGGGGACAGGGTGGAGGCAGACCATCTGATACCAGGACAAGCAGACTCCCCACTAGCACCAGCACACCGTAAATGCAACCAACAACGAGGCAACACACCACTGACCTAGACCACACCCCCCATACGCGGCACAACTGGGGGTGGGGTAATTCTTTAGAAGCAAACACACGGACACCCCTTCTCATATCCGATAACATGCGCCACATTGACACAATCATTATTGCCGCAACTTCTGACACCAGGGAACATAGGTTTCCCATCGTCATCCAACGGTGTGATTTCATCCGCAGCGAATCTACC
>Ga0247723_1000373_pt1 | contig 30985 bp, 22 predicted proteins | sample MSEWelMarce5H_FC_FD_189079 | JGI IMG/M metagenome (GOLD analysis project Ga0247723, IMG submission 189079) | Subsurface sediment microbial communities from gas well in West Virginia, United States - MSEEL Well Study Marcellus 5H_FC | ecosystem: Environmental > Terrestrial > Deep subsurface >... | reverse complement strand
ATATTAGCTTCGTCATATAATTTTTCTATTTGAAAAGCTATAGTGTTTTTTAACTCTTCAGCAAATTGTGGATTAACTTTTATTAAATCTAATTTATCTAAAGAATCCATTAATCTACTTAAGCTTTTATCAGAAAAATATTTTCCTCCAGCTTCAGTTACTAGGTCATTTATAGAATTACTATCAAAGTCTCCGTTGTTAATTTTTTCAATTAATTTATCAATTACTTTATCTCCTTCTACAACTTCTTTGTCAAGATCCTCTGCATATTCTTTTTTAGAGCTTAAATTTCTTTGAAATAATGACATTAAATCGTTTAAAACATTATCCCCAAAAGCATCTTTATATTCTCTTAAGAATTCATCTTCATTAGAAGTAATATCTAATATAGTGTCTTTTTGCAAAGCTTCATAAAAATATTTTTTATTTCTATTACCGTTTGTTATCTCTTTAACTTCAGCGTGTATTTCTAAAAGGCGTTTTGCAACTGGCTCTTCAATGTTAGCTAACTTTGCATATCTTTCTACTTTGTCTTTGATTTCCTCATCAGTGTCTCCTGATGTAATATATAAGTTTTCAGTAGGTCTAGTTTGTTCATCTATATCATTGTTTATAACAATATCTATATACTCTTTATTTAAAGCGTTTAAATCTTTAGTTATAGATGTTTTTTTAGTATCTAATAAACTAGGATTTTCAGCTTTAAATTTTTCAATTGCTTCTCTTGTGCCTAAATACCCTAAAGTATTATTAACAAAATTATATTGTTGAATAAGTACCTCATACATTGCGTCATTCATACTTAAAGAGCCTTCTGGAGCAGAAGACATAGGTAAGTAAGTTTTAGTTACAGGGTCTAAAATAGTAGACGAAGTTGCATCCCCTAGTTCTCCTTTTTGTTTTTTACTTTTAAGTAAGTTTAAATAATTTTCTCCAGAGCCAGATTCAATTACGCTTACTAAATTATCTTGAAGTGTTTCTTCTCCATCTGTAGTTTTGAAAAGCTTTTTAGATAACTTAGATTTTGCTAAACTAGTTCCTTTTATAGCTCCACCACCTATAGCTCCTCCTACTGCTGATTGTAATAATCCAGCTCCAAATTCTTCAAAGTAACCTGGATCAAAAATAGTAGTCATTTCTCCAACTCTACCTCCTTCTGCTGTATACCCAGTAAAAATTTTAGTAGCCTCAAATAAGTTATTAACTAACTCTTGACCTAGAAATTCTAAAGATTCTTCTGCACCTTCCTCTGCCATACTGCCTAGTACACCTAGAGCGCCGCTTTTTTCTGCAAGATTTTGAATTTTTCCTACTGTCTTTTTTAAAGGCATAGGTACTTTTCCACTAGCTACTTTTTTTGCTAACTTTAATGGATTTAATGCTTCCATTATTTTTGCAATACCACCGTCTAAAATTTTACCTTTTGCAGAACTTTCTAATCCTTCTACAGATGCAGATTTTATAGTATTTTTTGTTATTTCTTTAATAGATTCAGCTTGAGCTTGAATTTCATCTTGTACAAGTTGATTAAGAATTTTATTTTCTTTTGCGCCTGAAAAAGATTTTTGTAAAACATTAATATATTTATTGGCAGCAACTAATGTAGTTAAAGTACCAAAATACAAAGCACTAGCTTCTCTTGCAGAAAAACCAGATTTTAAAGCTTGTTCATAGGCATCATTTGCGCCCATTAAAGACATACCAGCAACTCCACCTATGTTTTTACTTTTTAAAACAGCATTACCTAAAGCAGTAGAACCTACATTTGTTAATTTTACAGCGTTTAAACTTTTAAGGCCATATTTAACAATGCCACCAAGCCCACTTGCTATAAGACGACCTCCTGCTATTTGAGTAATAACATCTCCAACTAAACCAGCTGTTTGATCAAAATTACCTAAAAATCCAGCTTGTTGCGAACCTAAGGACAATGTTACATCTGAACTTTGATTTGCCATTAAAATTTTAGCAAAATGTTTTTCTATAACTTTATTACCAACAAATAAACCAGCACTAGCTGCAGCAAGATTAGTAGGAATTGAAATCAAACTATTTGCTGAATTCATTAGAGTACGGCCTAACCAATCATAATTATCAGCATCTTTTTTAAAGTCTCTATTATAAGCATCCCAATAAGAAACTGCTTCTCTATCTGTACTTTTTAAATATTCCCCTTCATGTATTGCTATATATCCAGCACCTGGAAATTTACCGCTATTATATTCTCCCTCAGTTTGGTAAGCCCAACCTATAATCTTTTTACCTTTTTTATTTTTATATTTTTCATTATCAACCATACCAGCCATACCTGGTGCCTCTTCTGAAAGGTAATTGTAAAGCTCAGCAATAGTTTCTGTTTCCATTAAACCACCAAACCAGCTTTTATCTTTATATACTTCACTAGAAGAAGGCATTCTATATGTGTTACCTTCTAAGTCGTAGTATTGTTGTGTTTTATCAAAAGTATGAGCTGCTCTTGGGTCTCTTAAAGCTACCCCTTTATGGCCCATAGATCTTGTAGATAAGTCAGCTCTGGATCTGTTAGCTACATAAATAGTAGGCATAGTAGTCATTTCTTTTAAACCGGATGAAGGTTTAAAAAATGCTCCAGCCCCAGGAGTTAACATTATTTTAGAATAATTTCTATTATCAAAATTTTGTTGTCTAAATCTTTGGTAATCTTTAGTAGCTGCTTTGATATCTCTATCTAATTGTTCTTTATAATTTTTACCAAATTGTTGTTTGTAAAGACCTGTTAATTCTTTATCTTTTTTATATTCGTCTGGAGACTTAACTGAGAAATTTTCAGCAGGGTTACTATTTAAAATATCTGCGTAATTACCAACAATAGAACCATTTAAACGTCCATATAACCAGTCAATTTTTTCTTCATCCATGCTTTATATAATTTATATAGATTATTATTTTTTATTTAAGTTATTAAAAGTATTTGTACCGTCAAATTTTATTATATTACCAAGATGATCATCAGCTTTATAATTCCAGCTACCTGGCTGTGAACCAGCAGCGTTTGCTCCTATAGAATTAAAAGGAATATAAATAGCTATTCTACCAAAATCTTTTGGACTTACATCATCGTCTAGTAATTTTTTACCTTCGTCATAATCTCCACCACCAAATCTTGTAACATAATCTTTTATTTCGTCGCTCTCAACTTTTTCATCTAAAAGTAAAGTTGAATATCTAGTTGATTTTTTTGAGTTGTCCCAAGTTATTTTATCTGTATAGTTTAAACTTTTTTTATGAGCTATACCTGTAGTAAAGTAAACCAAATCTGCTTTAAATCCAAGCTCCTTAAATACTTCAGTTAATTTTTTAGCTTTCTCTTCTTTTGGCATGTTTTTATGTACTCTGTTATAATAAAGGTTTTTTTGCTCTTTAGTTAAATTTTCAAACGTAGCTTTTTTGCCAGTTTTATCTACATATATTTGAGTTAACTTAAGAACTTTACCATCTATAAGTATCGTTTTAGCAAGATTTTTTGTTATATCATAATCGTAACCAATGTCTGCATTAGGATCACCATCTTCTATTATAACTTTAGACCCTTTAACTCTTCTACCAGTCTCTAATTGAGCTTTATCCACTAAACCAGGTAAAAATTTTAAGTCTGATAAAAATCCTTTATTTTTCTTTAATTCTTCTTGTGTTACAGGAACATCAGTTGATAAAGTAGCATATTTCATTGTCCCTCCCTTACTTAAATCTACAAATGTAAGTTTGCCATTTTTATTTAATGATGTAGCTTCTACAAGTATAGGAGAAATTTTAGCACTAGTACCTTCAGCGTTACCAAAAGTTTTAAGATTAAAAGTAGTTCTAAAATCTATTTTTTCAGTACTTTCTGTTTCTTGACTAAACTCTTTAGCTTTGTCTGAAGCACCTAGTACATATAGTTCAATATTTAATCTAGCTTCTGCTTCAGTTGTAGGGAAAACAGGATTACCATTTGCGTCTTGTTTTTCTTTTAAAACTTTCTTTTTGTTTATTGTTACCCATTCTTTAGCAGGCATTTGATAAGCATAAGACAGTAAAGATTCCCAAGGTTTTCCTCCACCAGCTGCCTCTAAATTATTCATAATTTCTTGAGTAGCAGCTTTTAGTTGTTGAAAATTTTCTTCAGTAGTTCCTCCTCTCATAGATTCAGATATAACTTCACCCGCTGCATTTTGGAAACCACCAACTGTACTTTTGCTGCCTATTTTAGTGGTTTTAACTTTATCAAGTACAGGGCTTATATATTGTTTATTAATATAATTTAAATCCATACCATTAGTTAACTTTTCTATAAGTCCAGGTTGCCTAACTAAACGGTCATCATTATTTAATTTTTCTTTTAACTTACCATAAGTTAATATATTGTATGTAGTAAGTGGCTCTTTCCCTACCACATGATTTGGATCTTTTGATTTAGCAGCTAAATCCTCTTCTAACTTTTTAACTCTTTCTTTTATTTTTGCGTCTAATTCAACTCTTTCTTTAGGCGTAATATAAGTATAAGAAGATGATTTAACTTCTTTAGTTTCAGGATCTATTTCAGTAACTTCTGTTAAAAATCCTGAATTTTTATCTAATACAAGAACATTATTTCCTTCTTGGGTTTTTAAAACTTCTGAAGCTTTATCCCAAGCTTCTTTATTGTTTTTATTTGTTTGAATTTCTATAGCTAAACGTCTATACTGGGATGTAAGGTCTTGTATCATTAACATACTTTCAGTGTCGCCAATATTAGCTAAATGATCCATTTCGGATCTAATGCCTATCATTTTTTCAGCGACTAATCTATTTTCATTAGATAAACCTACACCTTCTAGTTCTTTAAACTCAGGTAATTTTATATCCTTCTTTTTAGAGTTTTTACTTTGTAACTCAGCATATTTTGCATACAAACTAGATAAATCTTTTGGTTTATATTCAGTATATTGAGGTTTGTAATAAGCGTAAAAAGGGATTTGAGGCATGTCTCCGCCTACCTGAAATTTACGTATATTATTATGTGATCGGGGTTTAAATAAAAGCGCCATACTAATTATATAATATGGCGTAAGATATCAAAAGATATATAAAAAGTAAAGTAAAAATATTTATATACCTAGTCCTGTAAAGTATCTTTTTCTAAATTCTGAATTAAGTTTGTTATAATCTGTTTCAGCTTTGTTGTATGCTTCCTCATAACCCGATAAAGATGTTTCTTGCTCAGGTGTTAATTTACCATCTGCACTTTTTTCTATTAACTTTGATTTGTAATAATTGTAGTAGCCTTGTTTCTTTTCTCTGTCCTCGCCTAATCTTGCTAATTCGCCAATTTGTATAGCTCTTTTTGTATCTTGTATATTTCCTATATGAGTAGAAAAAGCTCCAAATATACTTCCCATAAGATTACCTTTGGTTTCTGCAATAGCACTTTGTCTGGCTGTTTCTCTTTCAGCAGCTTCTTTTTCAGCCAAGTATTTATTTCTATTATTTTCATTAAGAGCAGCTAAAGCACCGCGTTGTGTTTCAGCAGCAGCTTGATTAGCAAGATTTTGTTGCCTTGTTTGGTTAGCTTCTTGCTCTATTTTATTTTGTGCTTCTATAGCTGCTTGATTTTGATTACGCATAGCTACTTCTTTTGCAGCAGCCAGTTTACCAAATGTATCATATAATATATCAGACCCAGAATAACTAGATCTAACTTTACCAGTGTGAAACGCTTCTTTAAATACAGACTTATTTGGATCAACTGCAATAAGAGGTGCAACATTTTGATTGACTATTTTTGGAGGAGTTACTACAGTAACTGGTTTACTAAGGGCATCTAAAGAATATTTAGCTTGTAATAAATTACCAACCACATTACCAATAAGAGGTAAATGAGGTGTAGAAAATTCTGCTACTTTTCCTGCTCCTTCTCCTACTTTTCCGCCTAACCATTTAGTACCTTCCCATACTCCTTTAGCGCCTGCGCCTATTCCTCTACCTACAAATTTAGTGCCATCCCAAACAGCTTTTACTCCATCTCCATCCCAAAGCTCTTTATCAGTAAGTTTTTCGCCTAAAAATTTAGCACCTTTCCAAGTACCTATACCTAAATTAACTGCACCTATACCTAAGTTAGCTCCTGCCACAAGTGGGCTTAAAGCTATAGTTTTACCTGGAGCATCTGTTCTACCGCCTATAGGTCCTTTTTTTTGTCGAAAAGGTAAAAACTTAGCATAATTTTGATGCTTAGTAACTAACCCTTCTAATTCTAAACTAGAAGTGTTACCACCATTTTTATATCTAGGTACTAACTTTTGCATCAAAAGTATATATTAAGCTAAACGACCACCTTTACGAAACATAGGAGCAGCGTAATTCATACGACCACCATTTCTCATAGCTGGAGCTGGTTGTCCGCCTTGTTGTGCTGCCATCATTTCTACCAACATATCACAAATTGCAACAGCTAATTGAGGATCTCTAGATTGAGCATATTGCATCAACATTTCTTCTACATTAGGTTGACCTCCTTGTGGAGCTGCTGGAGCAGCGCCTTCAGCTGGCATTTCACCACCCATTTGAAATTTAGCTACATTATTTTTAGCGTACACTTTTAAGTAATCTTTTTTCATGTTGTTTAAATTTATTGGTTATAATAATAATTAAAATTTAATTATAAAGGGTATATTAATCTTTTTTAACATAGTCTGGAGATTGTTTTTCTTGTATGTCTAAAATATTTGCAACAAGTTCTCCAAATTCATTTTTTACGTCTTTACCGCTTTTCCATTGTTTAAATTTATTTATAATTTCTTTAGTATGTTCTCTGCTGAAAATTGTAGCTCCTGCTTCTACATTAGCTACCACTTCACCATTTTCATTGAGAATTTGTAACTTACCTTCTTCAGGCTGTACATCATCTATTATAATATTATAAATTTTTTCTCCTACTTTTTCAAATGTACCTCCTTTTTTGAATTTTTTTACTCCTTCATATTGAGTAACTAATCCTTCTTCTGGTATAATTTGATCTCCTATATTTAAATTTAATGTTTTTGCTGTACCATAAGGTAGTTCTAAAACCATAACAATAGGCTTTGAAGAAGTAACTCCAAATTTATCTTCTTTTATAAGCGAGTTAATTTGAGTAACAGTCCAATTGTCGTCTAAAAATATAAAATCTAAATCAAAATTCATATCACGCATGACCATGTGAACTCGTAAAGGAGAATCAAAAACAAAAAGCATACCTTTACGCTTACCTAATCTAGGCAAACCCGACAAACCTTTTGCTTGCTCTTCTGGTGTATCTGCTAGAGCTACATCAAAGCGGGTATTATTTATATTTAAAACATATAATTTCATTATGACATTAAATTTGAGTAATCATAAGTATTGTTTGCAAGTTCACTATGTAGTAATTCAGCAATAGCTTCTTTTATTTTGTTATGCTCAGGCGACTTTTGATCTTTGTGGCTTGATAGTTGTTCTTTTAATTTTCTTAATTTATCACTAGCATTTTTACCTAATACAAGCTCATCACTTTCAATTTCAGCTACTTTAAAAGCTTGTCCTCCTTTAGTCATTTTAACTACAGGTAGCCCTCTATCACCTTTTACACCAGTTTTATTATATTCGTCATGGCTAGGCCCATTTACAATAACATGTTCTTTTTTTAAATCTAAAGTACCACCTCTTTTAAATTTAGGGGTGCAGCCACAATCACAAGATTGAACCTTTTTCTTAAGCATTACTTTACCTCCTTTTTTATACTCAGGAGTAGCAGGTTCTTGTTGTTGCTCCTTAGCCATTTTAGAAAAGTATTCTTGTATAGATTGTACTACTTTAGGGTTTAATTTAGTTTTTTTAGATATAGAAACTGGGTCTTCGCCTTTTTGAGAAAGCTCGTAAACAGCTTGTAAATATTTATCTTTATCTTCGTCATTTAAAGCTCCAAAGTCAATATAACTTTCTTGTTCAGAAGTTATTTTTCCTCCCATCTTGAAAATAGGAACTTCTTTTAATTTTTTTGGTTCAACAGTTTCTTCTATAATAACAGCATCTGAAACATCAGCATACTTTAATAATATACCTCCTCTTTTATAAGCCATAGCATTTCCTAAATTATTTACTTGATCTGCAAAGTTCTTTTGTTTTAATTGGTCTCTGTATTGAGTCATAGTTACGTAATTTTCTTCTTTTATACGCGCATTAGCTTCAGACACTCTTTTTTGTTCTTCTGCTCTTTCCTTTAAAATTTTCTTTTTATTAAAGTAACCGTATATACCCCCACCTATAGCCCCAAGACCAGCTCCAATTCCACCCCCAATTAAAGTACCTACTGGTCCAAAAATTGATCCTATACTAGAGCCTAAAGACAAACCCATACCGCCATATTTAGCAGCTTGAGACCAACCGTAACCTTTTAAATCAGCTCTATTTAATGATTTTTGTTCTTGATTATCTCCCCACATGCTAATACCTGTGCCTAAAAGACCCGCCCCTAAAGATAATCCCATAGAACCTAAAGAACCTAAATTAGATAATTTTGATCCTGCTTCTGCTACTTTAGCTCCAGTTGTAGCTGCTGTTGTTGCTGTAGTTGCTGCATTAGTAGCAGTTGTAGCTGCTCCAGGTAGAGCGGCTGTAGTACCTGCTAAAGACGATGCACTTTTAGTTCCAAGATCTACAGCTTTCATTCCTGCATCTACAGCAGGCGTAAGCGCTTTAGATAAAGGTTCCGCCATTTTTAAACCAGTTGTAGCTTTAGATAAATCTGATGCTGCTTTAACAGCTTTTAAAGCTTTTGCTGTTTGAAGGAACTCAACTCCTTGTTTTAAAAAGTCTTTACCAGTATCTGAGCCTAAAGTATTAATTGTTTCGCTTAGTAGTTTTGAACCAGTTTCTTCATTAATTTGCTTAGAAGTCTTACCTGTACCAAAAACTGGCTCTTCTATTTTTTTAGCTAATCTTTCTCTTATTTTATTTTCGTCATTAACATTAAGACTGTTCCCTATAGAACTTTCTACTGTTGGCATTTTTTTGGGAACTTGTGCTTTCTCAGGAGCAGAAAACAAAGGGTTGTTCATAGAGGCTGTGTCCCCATATGGATTGGAAGCAAAGTTTAGTCTATTATTAGATAATGCCATACTTATACTTTATTTATATCTTTTTTTATACCTTTAAAAAGCTTGAATAATTCTTTTACTTTGTCTAAAATAGGTTGATTGCCTAGTTTTTGACTATTCTCATCCATACTTTTTAATTCAGTATATACCCATATCATACTTATAGATTTACTTAATAAATAAGGTATATTAAATAATTTATTTTCAAATATAAAAGTATCAACCATAAATAACATTAAAGTAGCGCCTGTATATACAAAAATTTTAGGGGCTATATTAAATAATTTACCGCTACGATAAGCTTTACGCCCTTCAAGTTTTAATGTAACGTATACACCTGTAAAAGTATCTAAAATTACAACTCCTATAATTAACAATAATAACCCCTGTATAGGCATTATAAAAGTAAATAAAGAGCTAAAGAACAATAATAAAGTAGACTTCATAGACATGACTTAAAGATTCAAAATTCTAATAATTATTATATTAATATATTTTTGAAACTTCTAGTAAATACAAAAAAGGGGCCAACCAGCCCCCTTCTTAAATATAGCGAAAAAATTAATTTTCTAAAAATTTAAACGCTTGACCAACTACAAGAGGTGTAAACAAATTACCAATTAAAGTTTTCAACAACGCAACATCTTCTACTGTAATTTCAAAGCTAGCAGCTTTAGAATTAAAAATACTGTGTGCTAATTGATAACGTTTAGCTTTTTCTTCTCCTGAAAGTTTGTCTTCTGGGTTTGTATTTAAAAGAGCTTCGGAACAAATAGATTTTAAGGTAAGGTTTCCAGATTCTGATTTAATCACTTCACCATTCAATGCCTTAAATTCTTGACTTAAATTTACTTTCATATAACTTATTTTTTAATATTATTAGCAAATATAATAGCTATTTTGAAAAGGCTAAAGTAAAATTGTTATTTTTACACCACTCGTAAAAATCTTCTGGTGACATTTTATAAAACTCTTCAACTCCGTATACCCAGGCTACAAATTCAGAACAATACATTTTTGTATCTTCTGTTTTCTTTTTACGCCATTTACCTGTAAGTAACTCTATAGGTTGTTTTATAAGTAAACCTTCAAAATCATAAGCTGTATGTCCAGATTTAGATAAAGCTTTTTTAGATAATGCTTCAATATCTTTTTTAGACAATTTTGTATTGCGAGTAGCTTCAAAAGAATAATCGTATTTTTTTACCCACTCTTCAAAAGGTCTTAAATTTACACCGTCTTTTTGCGCATCAATTACATAAGGCTGACCCCATACTTCTAAAAATAAAGCTGTATGGCTGAATTTTGATTTTGTAAATTTTCTAATTAATTTACTTATTAATCTATTGCTATAACAATGCAATACGTCTCCTGACTTTAAGTTTTCAACTATTTCCATATTATTTTTGTTTTAAACGATTTTAACATTTCTATTAATTTTGGGTGTGGATACACATCAGATTTATCTCTCCTTACAGAGTTATGAGTATATATACCAGCTTCTCCTTTAAGAGCTCTTGTAGTCACATCCCAAATATCTTCTTTATAATCTAAAGGTATACTATAAGTTTTGTTCCACAATATTAATAATTCTTTTACAGAAGCAATCTGAGCGTCTGTATAGTTATGATAATATTTATGGCCTTTGTAAGCAGTTTCTAATTCACATACTTCATCATTAGGAACAATACCTCCTACGTAATTGTAAAATTTATCTCCTTTTTTAGTCAAGGGCCCCCAGTTACAAATTTCTATAGCTATAGAAGACCTATCTAAATTTTGATAAGGCACTTTGTATAAAGCAAATACTTCAGATTTTAAACCTAAATGATAGGCCCAAAATTTAGAGCTGTATCCTTGTACAATTTCTCCATCTACAATGCCTTTACCTTTACCAGATATAACCACACAAGTAGCTACTCTTTCTGAATTAGTATTCCACCATTTGTATACTGCGTCTCCAGATGGACCTCCTGCTGTATGATGTAAATAAACTTGTTTTTTTACGTGAGCTTCCTTTATATATTGTGACTCACTAAAGTTAAATTGTTTTATATTCATTTGTCTTCTTTTGTAAGTTGTGATAATACACCAGTTACTGAACCTATTGTTATCATGTAGCTACCAAGTGCTGCTAAACCAAAAGGAGGTATTGCAATTATAGCTCCTATTCCCCCTATAGTTATTCCTATAGATTGAATTTTTTTCCAAAAGTTTGGCGTAGGCGCAAACCATCTATTTTTTAATTCTTTCATATTTAAAATTCTTTAACTAAAACGTAACTTATTCTTTTTTGAGGCTTCATAAGCTTAACCCATTCTAAATGTTTTTGTTTGTCATTACATACCTGACAACCCGCAGACCAATTTCCAATATTTTCTTGCAAGCCTTTAAAATTACTATCGTAAGTAGCAGCATGAAAGTTAATACCATAACCAGACCCCTTGATAGGAACTCCAATTTCTTCTGATTTTTTATTTTTGTTTCCATCTCTGTATACTAAGAAATTACCAACTTGTTTTAACGCTGGCATTTTACCCATGTGAAGACCATAAGTCCATACATCATAGTACCATTCATTAGACTTAACAACAGCAGCACCAACTTTATTGTATTTTAAAAAACCTCCTTCTAAAACAGGTGTGCCTGGATTAGTAGTACCAGAAGTAACTCCAAGACATATTTCGTGGTTAAATAAATAAATTTTATCATCAAATTTATTTGGAGCATCTTCTTCACTAGCCATACCATATAACCAATAACCTGATGGTATTTTTGTGAAAGAAGGCAAAGATTTCGCTTTATCTAAAAGTTGTTGAGTTGTGTAATTTTTTACGTTTGACCACATATTATTTGTTTTTATTTATATCCATGAAACTAATATTAAACCACTACCACCTCTACCGCCAGTTCCTCCAGTACCATTATAAGTTCCAGCTCCGCCGCCTCCGCCGCAACCTGGAGCACCATCACCACCATTACCACCATTGGCATTAATACCTGTGGCATTTGCACCTCCACCGGAACCACCAGTAAAAAACATAGGGTCATGTTTTTCAAATAAACTGTTATATCCGTCTTTTCCTCTAGTCACAGCAGCATTAGTAGAATTATTTGTGCCAGGAGCTAAAGTAGGTAAAAAGCCACTACCTATAATACTAGCTCCATTGTAAGATGTTCCTCCTGAAGATACTGCACCGCCTCCGCTTCCACCTGAAACAGGCAATGTAGGGGTAAGATTAACTATAGTCCCAGCTAAGGTTGTGCCTATTGTCCCTGCCGAGCCTGCATCTGCAGTAATTAAACCTATATTGCCATGTATAGTAGACTGGTAATTCCATATAGTTCCTCCAGCACCTCCTTGACCAGCAACACTACCAGTTCCTGTGTTACCACCTGAACCTCCATTAGCAATTAAAAATGTATTTATAGTTGCTGAAAAATTTGGCGTAAACATGACATAACTAGGCAAACCACCATCACCACCAACTGATGATGCTAAAGATCCAGCTCCTGGTACACCAGGAGACATATACAATGCATCAGGTAAAAGGTTAGCAGATATAAGAGCTGTTGTTATAGCTCCTGAACCACCACCTCCACCTCCTGTTGAAGAGTTCATAGCAGAAGATCTGCCTCCACCTCCTCCACCTCCAGCACCAAGCACGTAAAAATAAACTAACCTTGCTCTTTTTGGTTTATTCCAAATTTGAAAACCTGCATTACCTCCATTAGATAAGTAAATTTCAACATTATTTGTAAAAGGTAAGTTAAATAAATCTAGCATTACCAAGAAGTTATTATAATTAAACCACTACCTCCAGCACCTCCGTTTCCGCCAGAAGTTGTAAAACCAGCTCCGCCGCCTCCGCCACCACAACCGTAAGCTCCATTTCCTCCGTTACCTCCAGCAGCACTGTTAGAACTTCCTCCTCCAGCTCCACCAGTAAAAAATACTGGAAATCTGTTATTATTAGGGCCAAGGTCAAAAGATATACCGTGGCTGCCATCTCCACCTGCTGTGGAAGCATTTCCAGTGCCTCCTGATACTGTAGTTATAAATCCTGTACCTGTAATATTTCCACCAGCTAAAGGTGTAGCACCACTTGTTCCTGCGCCTCCTCCACCGCCTGTTACTATATTTGCAATAGTAACTCCTGTTACAGCTGCTGTAGTACCTCCTGCAACACCAATTTGACCTGCTTGTGCAGTAGCTAAACCAAGATTATTTAAAATTCCTCCTCCCCAAACTGTACCAGCAGCTCCTGCAACTCCAGGTGAAGTAGCAGCTCCTCCAGAGTTTCCTCCTCCTGCTGCCGCAGCTCCACTAGCTAATATTAAATTAATAGCAGTAGTATTGGGCTCTACAGATACGTAAGAAAGTCCGCCAGCAGAACCGTTAGTATTTGTAGCTCCACCTATACCTCCTGCTCCACCCATAGGTATTAGTAAAAATAAAGTATCAGGTAATTGACTAGCTGAAAATAATCCTGTAGAATAACCTGCGCCTCCACCAGCTCCACCGCCTCTCCTTGCTGTAGCAAGTCCTGCTCCTTGACCGGCTCCACCTCCTCCACCGGCACCTAAACAAAAAATGTTTATAAATTTTGCACCAGTAGGTTTATTCCAAACTTGAAAATCTGAAGTTGATGGGCGACCAACAAACATTTGCATTGTTTGAGAGTAATCAGTTAAATGAAACATTGTTTACGCTTTAAAATAAATTTACTTTACCTTCTTTATTAATAACTTCATAACAGCAATTTTTTGGTAATTCAAAAGGTAAACCTTCTAAATCAACAAAACCTACGCAAAAACTGTTTTCTACACACATGTAAAAATGAATACCTGATTCATCTGGTATAAAAGCGCATAAATAGTAATAAGTTTCCATAAATTTAAAATATTAATATTTACCTGCAACTACTGTAACTGCATAACCTGCTCCACTAGTGGCTGTACCTAAAGTTACAAAAATTTGGTAGTTTGGAGGTAATGCTTCATTTATAGGAACTTCATAAAAAGGAAAAGCAGATGACTGAGTAAGCACATTAGTACCTAGAGCAATTTCATCATATAAGACATTATTAGCAGCTGTACTTGTAGGAGAGCCATTATTTATAAATATACGCATTACTGTTGCAATAGAGTTTGCAGCAATAGGTTTTATTCTTAATTTTTTTACATAACCTCCATTATTTGGGTCTGCTGTAAAAACAATATATGAAGTACCTATACCGTCTAATGCAGTATTGGCTGCACTAATTCCTGTTGACCATTGCCAATGAGCAACTTTACTATATATTGGGGCAATATTTCCTGGCATTTTTTATGATTTTTAAGTTAGTATGCAATTATAATAAAAAGCTTTGTAAATTTAAAGCGTAATTTAAACCGTAGTTAAAAGGTATATCTTTATTTTTCCATAAAAGAGTAGCGCTGTCATAAGTTAAAACTTGTCCATCTGTTTCAGCATTAAGTAAAACATTATGTAATTCATCTAGTTCAAATCCGTTTTGCACTTTAACAAATATCTCACCAACTGTAGCACTTATTCTTGTAACTATACCTATAAATACCATATGCGCTGGAGCTACTGGCTTATTACCTAAACCAAATAATAAATTACCATCAGTGCCTAACCATACAGGATCTCCTGCTGCTGTTGCAGCGCTAGTGTCTAAAGGTGCTGTGCCTGTACCAGTAAGTAAACCTTCTGTAATTACTTGGCCTATACCATTAATAGCTAAATCTTGAACTATAAGACCCATAGTTTTAGATGATGTATTTTCTGCAGCATTACTAGCTTTAGAAACTACCATGTTAGTTCCAGCAACACCATTCACAAAAACAGCTTGTCCTTTAGTAAGAGCAACACCAGCTTTAACTTCATGTTGTAAAGAACTAGAAAAAGTATTAGGTGTAGGTATATTTAAAACATTACCAATAAAAGTTGCTGCACCAGTTCCTGTTGTAGTAAGACTTATAATATCTTGTTTTGTACCAACATTTCCATTTAATTTTTGGATTGCTGTAAGTATGCTATCTGCACTTGTAATTGTACCTGTAGTAGAAGCATAACTAGTAAGTGTAGCAGCAATGCCTCTAGCATTTGTAAAATAAAGGTTTGTTCCTTCAGTAACTTGTGTAGTAGTATAATCACCTGATTGAGCAGTAACAGCTCCAGTTCTACCAAACACAGAGGTTACACCTCCTGCATAATTTGGAATATTTAAAACCCCTCCACTAAACGTTGCTGCTCCAGATGTACCAGTAGTAGTGAGTGTTATAGCATTTTGTTTATTGTTAAAATCTGTCCAATTTGCAGCACTTAAAGCCCCTCTGTTAGTTGCTGATGCGGTAGGTATATTTAGTGTAATAACAGGAGTTGTAGTGCTATTAGCTACAGTTGACGTAATATCTGCACCAGTAGTGCCTATTGTTAAAGCTGCTACTGAAGTTACAGTACCACTACCTCCTCCAGCTGCAGCAGCCCAAGTAGCCACTCCATTAGCATCACAAGTTAAAACTCTACCTGCTACTTGTGTACCATCTACTAATCTAAATGCTCCGCTAGTAGCTGAATTTATATGTAATCTCGTAGTAGGGGTTTCAGTATTTATACCTATAAATCCTTTAGTAGTGCCGGCGCCTTCTATATGTAAATGTGCTGTTGATGTATCAGCTGTTACACCAGCATAAAATCTAATGTAATCAGAACCTGTACCTGCAGCATTAATAATATTTAAACCATTTGCATTTGTATTAGCATAAATAAATGTGTCATTTTGTGCACCAAAACCAGCGTTATTAATTTCACTAGATGATCTTAAACCAAGGCTTAATGAATTAGTTCCATCACTTGCAATAAACCTAACTAATTTTGTAGTGTCTGAAGTAGTAACGGCTACTATTGGACCATTTGTACTAGTTAAATTAAAATATGCCGAACTAAAGCCTTCAATTACTTCTAACTTATGAGCAGCACCAGTAGTGCCTATACCCACATTGCCATTATCTTTTAAAGTTAAAACTCTATTTCCTAAAATATTAAATACTATATTTAAAAGACCAGAAGTATAAGGAGTATTACTACTGTCAGTAGTATTACTTATAATTATAGGTTTAGCTGCAGCTGGTAATGAGGATCCGTTTATTTCATTACCACTATCACTAATTACAAAATCTAAAGCTTGGGCAGTAGTAGTAGTTCTATCTAATTTTAAAGCTGATATTTGGCTACCTAATGATGCTGTAGTATTTCCAGAAGTTATATGAACTTTTGCAGTTGGGGCGGTATTACTACCAAAAGATATATAATCAATATCACTTACTGCTTTTGAGTACATTAATGATCTAGCTCCATTTCTAATTTGAAAAGTTACTCTATCTGGAAAAGATGTACCACTGACAGAGTCTACAGCTCTAAGAAGAAGAACTGGTGTAGCAGAAGCATTTTGTAGGGGGCTGGCTAATCCAACTATATCTAAGGCAGACCCAGTAGAAGTGCTATTTTGTAAACCTCTTAATTGAGGAACAAATTCACCATCTGTAGCAGATGCATTTCTAATTGACATAAAAGAACTAATTAAAGTTCCTGGATTATTTACATCATATATTGCAAATCTAGCTATTTCTTCAGTTGACGCTGTACCTGTAGCATAAGCAGTTAAAGGTGCAACAGGTGAAATAGTAGGATTAGTTGCATTTATTAACAAAGATCCTGCAGCTGTCATTATAAACTTAGCGTCACCACTAGTCCCAACTGTAGCACTAGCAGTTCCATTAAATGCAAAACGTAAACTTCCATTTACATTAAACATAGAAACATCATTTCCATCAGACTGCCTAAAAAATAATCTTGTAGAATTTGTAGCTGTTCCGCTATCTGTGTTTAAAACAACACCATTAGCCCCACTACCTTGCACCACAAGTCTACCAAAAGTACCAGGCGTAAGTAAACCTACTCCCACACTCCCGGCAGCATCAATAACAAAAGGACTAGCGTCAATATTAGTTGAGTCTTCAACTAAAAAAGAGTCAGAAGCAGTTATATTATTAATATGTAGTTTTGCAGTTGGGTCAGAGCTTAATCCTATACCTACTCTTGTATTAATGTCATCCCAAGACATTATTATATTATTGTTAGAGCCTATTAAATTTAAAACTCCTGCAGTACTAGTTGTTGCTCTATCTCTAAATTCCCATTGGTTAGTTGAAACATTATTTTTTATTAATAAATTAGGTGAAGATATACCGCCAGAAATAGGCAAAAAGGTATTATATCTTATAGGTGTTGCACTGCTAGTGCTTAAAGGAAGTGTGCCTGAATTTACATTCCATGTACTCTCATATCCTAATGTTTTTTCTACATACGATAAAAATATTAAACCATTGGTATTTGATGCCATATCTCCTTCAATATGATAAACTGAAGAATCAATTTCATCTACTACAATTCTTACACCTTTTATATAAGCAATACTTCCATATTTTTCTAAAATTATAGTTCCTATTGTGGTCCAATCTTTAAATGCTTTTATTATAAAAGTAGCTGGCGTATAGTCACCACCAGTGGTTGAATATATTAATTTAACAGCCCCTCGATTACCTCCAGAGCTAGTAGCTAACCTATACCAACCAGGTGAACTTGCAGGCACAGTAACTGTACCAACTGTATCAACTTTAAAAGATCCTCCTATATGTAATTTTTCTACAGGAGCAGTTATACCTATACCTACATCTCCTTTATTAGTACCAGAGCCTAGTATAACCATAGAAGATGTAGCTGTTGATACAGTTCCTGAAATTCCAGCAAAAAATTGTATATTGTCAGTGGTAGATCCTGTACCCGCTTGGTTTACTATATTTAAATTATTTGCATCAGCACTAGAGGCTAAATAACTGTCTCCTTGGCCTCCAAAAGCAGAACCTCCAGTATTAGTGTAACCTATTTGACCAATACTTACAGTGTTTCCATTATTCCCAGCAATAAGCCTAACTCTTTTTGTTGTATCTGTTGTTGATACTTCAACTAATGCGCCTGCTGTATTTGCTAAATTAACATAAAAATTTTCAGTAGTTGATCTAGCTATGTTAAATATAGTAGTAGGTGTAGATGTTCCTATACCTATATTACCTGTGCTTGGATCTTGATATACACCACTAGTTGCTAAAGTAGTAGTACTTGACCATAAAGGTAAATAATTAAGTGTACCAGTTCCACCAACTTTAGCATTCCAAGTTGCAGCAGAAGCTATATATGCATCTGCAATAGCAGTGCCTTGCCATACTCCTGTACCTATAGTTCCTAAAGTAGTAATATTTGTAGTACCAGGCCAAGTAGATAAAGCTGTATTTTCTACATTGCTTAATCCAACATCACTTTTAGTTAAAACAACTGCTCCTGTATAACCATTTACAGAAGTAACTGCGTCAGTTGCATCCCACTTATCCCAAGTAGTACCATTAAATACTATAAAATCTCCAGATTTCCAATCTGTAACTCCATCTATATTTGTAGAACCTGATGTAGTAACTCTGTATACGTATCCTTTTGTTCCTGTACCTGAAGTTAAAGTAGGTGTATTTGTGTTTGCGTTCCATATACCTTGATATATCATAGGTGATGCAACAGCATTTAATTGATTTTGAATTTTACCTAATGCAATTAATACTGAATCAGTTGCTGCTATAGTACCTCCTGATACATTAAGTCCTGTTAAAAGTGTAGATCTAACTCTACCTTCTGTGAAATATAAATTTGTTCCTTCAGCTACCGCTGTAGTATTTAAAGTTTGCCATGTTTTGTCTCCTCTCCAGTATTGAGCTGTAGTACCTGCTGTTATAGTTGGTTCTCCTCCTAAACCTGCTAATGTATAAGTAGGTATATTAAGAGTAGATCCTACTAAAGTTGCACTACCAGAATTATTTAAAACTGTAAGAGTTATTGCATTTTGTTTATTATTAAAATTAGTCCAATCAGTATTACTTAAAAGACCTCTTGATGCAATACTACCAGCAACTGGAATATTTATAGTTAAACTTGGGGCAACAGTTGGATCTGAAATACCTGTTGTTACATTTGTCCCATTAGATGTTAAAGTAAAACTGCTGATAGATGTTACTGTTCCTACACTCCAACTTCTATCTAAGCTTAAATCATAAGCAACACCATTTATTGTTAATTGACGAGTAGATGCTACGCCGCCAAGACCTGCTAGCGTGTAATTAGGTATATTTAAAGTACCTGAAGTAAGAGTTGCTGCCCCACTGCTTCCTGTAGTAGTTAAAGTTATAGACCCTTGGCCTCCGATATCAGATAATAGTTCTGCACCAGTTCTATATTTAATAACACCTGCATCACTTACTAAAAATTTATCTGTGTCTGTAGTTGCATTTAATATTGTGTTAATTTTTACATCTCCACCAACTTGTAATGTTGATGAAGGATTAGTTACTCCTATACCAACACTACCTCCTTTTAATAAAAAAATTCCTGTAGTTAAGTCATAACCAGTTGGTGATACTGCAGCATCTCCTATAGTCCAAAAAGACTTTATTAAAGAAGTATTACTACCATGCGCGCCAAAAAAGATAGAACTAGTTGTGTCACTTGTTATTATTCTATTTGCTCTAGACCATCCTCCGCTATTACTACTAGATATATCTAGCTCTGACCCATAAGCATAACTTTGAAAATAGGTATTATTAGTTGTAGGGCCAAATTTAAAATTACCTACTACTGTTAATTTTGTTGATGGAGTTGCTGTTCCTATACCTACATCTCCTGTTGAAGTTATTACAAAAGGAGTAGCGTCTACACTTGCTGCATCTTCAACTAAAAATGAATTAAATGCTGATCCTGCGTTATTTATATGCAATTTTGCGGTTGGAGTAGCTACACCTATACCTATATTACCATTATTTGATAAAACTAATTGATTTGTATTAAAAGTTCCAATATTATCTGATGTAGTTTCTAGTACCAGTTTCCCTCCACTAATTGCACTTGGACCAGGATTTGTTGAATATATTCTAGAAACAGCTACATATGTACTACTATGTCCAAATTCTATTATATTTTTATTATTTACAGCTGTTCCAAGATCCCATAATTTAAGTGGAATGTTATCTAGCGTACCTCCTCCGCCTTGTATTAAAACACCATCAGCAGCTGAAGCAGCATATACTATATTTAATTTAGCAGCTGGAGTTATTGTTCCTATACCTACATTAGTTCCATTATCAAATATAATACTATCTCCTTGGCTAGCTGTACCTGTCCATTTAGTTACATAATTTGGAGTACCTGTTCCAGTATGTGCTCCTGATATATCATTTAAAGTTATATTGGCCCAATTTGCCTTACCTCCTCCAGTATCTCTTAAAAATTTACCTCCACCTACAGTTTGCGTTCCATCTATTAATTGTACAGAGTAATTAGTTGCAGCTCCTGTAGCTGTAAATTTACCTCCTATATTTTCAGTAGATACACCAGTAGCTTGTCCTTCTACACCTGTATTAGGGTTTGCAGTACCTGTAGCTGTTCCAAGTATACCTGTACCACCTGAAGCTTGACCTTGTACACCTACACCAGCAGTTCCTGTAGTAGTTGCTCCATATACACCTATTCCTGCAGCAGTTACACTAATAGCTCTGTTTTTATTTGTAGCTATTCCTAATTGAACGGTAGCGTTTAAAGATGCACCTATTGCTAGGGAAGTGCCATCATCTGCTATTTGGCTATTTCCTAAACTACCAGTAGTATTAGTCCATTTTGTTATTCTGTTTGTTGTAGTTGTACCTGAACTAACTACATTTCCTACTATTTGCCAAGAGACAATTCCTGTTCCATTTGTAATAAGTGCGTACCCAGCAGTTCCATCAACGCTAGGTAATTTATAAGCGTTATTTATAGTTACTGCCCCTCCTAAATATGTATCTGTAATAAAATTATTTCCTAAAGTTGCTGTATTTGACCCTCTACCTACTGCAGCATAACCTATAACAATTTGGTTAGATTGATCATCTCCATTAGGTTTAGAAGTAGCACCTATCATTACAGATGTATTCATGAGGGTTGCAAAAGTAGCCCCTCCTGTAATATAATAACCAGCTTCAAATCCTAATGCAACGTTGTTATTTCCTGCAGTTACAGCACTAATACTTTTTGCTCCTATAGCTGTATTTTCTTTAGAAGTGCTGCCAGCAAAATCATAACCAGCTTTATAACCTAGTCCTACATTATGTGTACCAGTAGTGTTTTTATATAAAGCAGAATCTCCTAAAGCTGTTGAATAAGAGCCGCTAATGTTTTTATATAAAGCATCAGAACCTATAGAAACATTTTCTTGCCCTGTATCATTATCATGTAAGCTATTTCTACCTATAGCAACATTTTGAAAACCTGTTGTGTTAGTTATAAAAGCATTTAAACCAAATACAGTATTTGAATTTAAATTTCCTGCTCCTCTACCTATATTTAAAGAATTTATAGTGGCATCTGTAAGTAAAGCAATAAGTGTTCCATCATCTGTAATATTAGAATTACCTACAAAATTTGCTGATGTAAATTTTGCAACTGTATTTATATTACCAGACCCTCCAAATTTAGAACCATATATTTCTAAAATTTCTCCTGTAGAATCTTTGTATAGAATCATACCGCCTACACCTAGACTTAAATCTTTGAAAAAAGAACCGTTAGGTACAAGACTATAATCTGCTGAAGAGTCTACTTCATAAGTATAACCTATTCCATTACCGCCAGCTACGTAAACATTTGTTAAAGCCATCTATAATATTCTTAAAGTGTTAATAAGTAATTTAATAATTTTTCTTTAAAGTCTAGTAGGCTTTTGTAGAGGGCTGGGTTTTTAATTTTTATTTTTGAAAATTCTACAACCCTAGTTGAATTTTTAGTTGTAATTAAAATCCTTGGTTCTGATAAATGCTGTTCTTCAGAAAGTTGAAATATAGCTTTCTTTATTGTTTTTAAACGGACAGAAGAAAATAATAAGATTTTTAATTCTTCTTTTAATTCTTCATTTTTTACTTCAACAGTATCATTATAAACAAAACACGATAAAAATAATTTACCGTCTTCATCTATGTTTAAGTATCCTCCTTCTAGTGCCATAATATTAACAAATTATTTCTGCGTTACAAATTATTAACCCAGATCCTTTAACGCCCATAGGATAAGAATTTAATTGTATTAAAGATTGAGTAGCATTAGTTCCATTAGAAACAGTAAATGTGCCACCTTTAGTTAAAGCTCTAACATATAAAAATGTGTCTGTACCTGCAATAGTTTGATAAGCAAGCACAGCAGCCCCTAAAGTAGTATTTATTAAACTAGTTAATCTTTGAGCTAACAATGCAGTGGTATTATAAACTCCTGTGTTAGTTTCTTGTATAGTAGTGCCGTTTATAACTATTTGCGTAGAAGCCACAGCATTAATTTGCCATTTATAAACTAAATATTTACCGCCTAGTAACGCGTCATTTTCTATTCTATTTGTACTAATTCTTCCTGTTACTTTTAAATTTAAGCCTGCAGTATTAGATCTTACAGCGTGCGCATATTGATTAGCAGTAACTATTGTTGCATTTTCAAAAATTATATTACCACCAGTCCATTCTACACCAGTACATCTATAATCATTACCTACATTTTGTATAGCTCCATTTACTCTTAAAGTTCCTGAATTAACAGTTAATCCTGAATAGCCATTATAACTACCATCTAAAACGGCTCCATACACAAATTTACCATGTAAATTTAAAACTCCTCCATTTACAGCTCTTACTCCATTATTAGAAACTTGATTAGCCATAACATTGCCATACAAATTCATAATACCGCCAGTAATATTAAACACTACGCCATTAATGTAAGTATTTATAAATAATTCTGATACACCTCCTGATTGAGTAATAGATAAATTGCCGCTATTACTTTCTAATCCTATATCAAAATTACCTTTAAAATAACCTCCAGTAATATTAATTTGGTTACAGCCTTGTAAAAATACACTAACACTACCGCTATATGTTTTGCAATGCCCAGATATGTAATATTTATTGCTATCTCCACCATCTGCAATACCAGACATGTAAGTGCAATTTACTCTTACAATTTTATTTCCTCCGTCTCCACTATTTAAAGCGTAAGTAGCTCCTTCAAATCTAGCTATATTTAAATTAAAAGAACAACCTACATTGTACATTGTTATAGTATCACTTACAGTAGAACCAAAATATGAAGCATTTACATTTAAAGTAGTATAATACCACCATGATCCTGTAATTACAGGTCCAGCAGTACTTTTCCAACTAATAGCATTTATATTAATAGCCCCTCCATTAGTGCCATATAATAAGTTTAAAATACTACTACCTGAATTAGCTGCATAATCTATTTTAAGATTTAGAGCGCAGTTTCCTCCACTCACAGCAAATATAGGAGATCCTGCAACAGAACAAGTTACAGATAAACATTCTATATTATATGTAAGGTTAGGTTCTGCAAGGAAAAATAAATTACCAGTACCAGATGTTTTAACAAATGAAGCTTTACCGCTTATATTAAAACCTGCAGTGTGGCCTGTAGTGTCAAATAAAACACCAGTGCTTGATTTTGTAATTGTAGTATTATCTTCAAAATGCCAATTTACTCCACTTTTAGCTATATTTCCTGTGGCTGTATAAGAGCCTGGAAATACATAAATTAAATCAGCTGAAGTTGCTATAGCTACCGCGGCGTCTAAGGTCAATAAAGCTAAATTTGGTAAACCTAAACGATTAGCTCTTGTTGCACCAGCATCTGAGCCAGTAGTAGCAACATATATAACGTTACCTGTATTTAAATAAGTAGAAATATTTCCACTACCTAATACGGAAACACCGTTTATAGTTTTAATGTTTACACCAGAAACTAAAGCATCTTGTTTAGCATTCCAAGTGTTTATTTGTAAATCTGTAACAAATCTATAATTAGAAGTTTGTACTATATTTACAGGATTAGTAGCATCAACGTTAGGTACATTTCCAAGACCTACATCTGTTTTATCTATAACTACATGACCAACTCTTGTATTTACTGATAATACAGGTGAAGCAGGAGCTAAAATTTGTATCCAGTTAGATAATACAGTGTGTGGAAAAGCAGCTAATATATAAGAATATTGTTGATCTGATCTATTACACCAATCTCCTAAGTTAGGAACATTACCATTATTTGTAAGTAAACCTGGAGCAGTCATAGCCGCATCACTAGTTAATACCCCACAAAATTCAGATAAAGCTATAGCAGGTAATTGAGATGTAACTAATTTACCTGTAGCAGGATCTAAATCTGCTTTACCATTTAATGCTGTTTGAGTAGCAGTAGATATAGGTTTATTTAAATCTGTTGTATTGTCAACATTAGATAGACCTACTGCAGCTTTATTTAATGTTTGCCAAGTCTTATCACCTCTCCAATATTGTAATATTGTTCCAGGATTAATAACCGGCTCATATAAACCAGGCGCTAAAAAGAAAATTTCTTCTAAGGCATTATTTCTGTATATGTAATATTTTTGTGTAGAAGTGACAAAATAACAAATATGCCCAGGAAAACTTCCTGAAGGTATATCTATCAGATTGGTAACTTTTACTATTTGAAAAGTTGCACTATTCATAACTTTTTAGTCTGTTAAATTCCTTATTAATGTAGCACCATATTTATCTGGGTAACTTATATAGTAATCAATAAGCCCTCCATCTTCTGATCTAATAATATTTTTAGTTCCTGTTGTGTAAATAATTGTAGCTGTAGAAAAATCTATACTTATTGTTGTACCTGTAACATTTAAATTACTTACTGGTGCAGAAAAAGTACAACCGTCTATTGCAGTGCCTCCACAAAAATAAAGACCTCCATTAAAAACACAATTTGTTATACCTGATGAAAATAAACATTTATCAAAAATTGATCCTGGATTTAATATATCATCATTTACTGTGTTATCATAGAAATAAATCATTGTAGCCCCAGTAAAATCTATGTTAATTATGTTGTCGTGAAATGATACAATATTATTAGCTCTTACTTCTAAAGATGTAGCAATAGTGTTTACATAAAAATTATTAAATACATTTTGTTTAAATTCACTGCATAATATGACATTATTATTAAAAGTATTTACAGTTTGGTTATATTCAAAACCAGCACTAGCTCCAGATAATTTTATAAAATTTTCATAAAAATTTGTAAGTGTATTATCTCGAAAAGAAATGGCATCTACAACATTGTTATAACAAGAAGAATTTATTTTATTTCTTCTAATAGAAGTTTTAAACGTAGTATTATAAGATCTAGGCGGTAAATAATTTTCATAATTGCCTTTAGATAAAAATACTACATTTGGTAAATCAAAAGTATTAGGTTTATTTGTTTGATTATAACCTAACATTTCATTATTATAAGATCGCTCAGAAACAGTGGAAGGTGTAGGAAAAGTCAAAAATTCTTGAAATCCATTTGCGTGAGCAGTATCATAGTAACTAGTGTAATCACTAGTTGATGGATCATAATATCTTTTAAATAAAACTACTCTATGGTCATAATCTGTTTTATTATTATACTCATCTATACGACCAATAATACGTCCTTTTGCAGGAGTATTTGTTTTAAGAGTGGCAGTATAAGAAGCATCGTAATATATTTCATCTTTAGGGTATAATGGCTGGTAAGCTTCAATATCTAAAGTATTTACATTTACAGCTAAAACTATTAATGTTGTAATTGGGCCAGATTTTACTGTAGGTGTAGTGTCAGCTACTTTATTTGTATCATAATCTGGTTGTTCATAAATTGTTTGAAAATCAGTTATAGTGTAATAAGAACCTGGAACAAGCCCACTGTTATTTATTAAAGTTGTTAATTCATTATATGTTACTAAAATAGTATCAATACCTTGATTTGCAAGACCAAAAATTATATCTCCTGTAACACCTATTTGGGATGAATTTAAATCTGGGGTAAATTGAGTAAAAATTTTGTGCGCATCTGGTCCATTTTTAATCATCCAAAATCTAGGATAATGGTCTTCAGCTAAATATGCAATCCTTGTTAATTCCCAACCTTGATTTATATTATTACCTAATTTAGTTAATTTATAATAACCATTTTTTGTTTTATCTGTTTGCTCTTTAACTAAAACTTTCATACCTACAAAAGGACTTATTCCTTGATAAGTAGGAAAAACTCCTGGGTTATTTGAAGATAAAGTAGCTTTACGAGCTGGAAAATTTGGATTACCAGGATTAACGTAAGATAGATTAGATATATTTCCTGTAGTATAAACGTCAATATCAACTATACTAGGGGCAAAATTACTTTTTAATAAATTAAAAGTTTTATTTGAGTAATCTGTTCCGTTAGTAACTATACTATTAGGGTATGTATAAGGTGTAGGTAAAACTCCTTCTACTGATTCAGTCCAAATATATTCTGATTCATTTTCTAGTACAAAGATTTTTAAACCTTCATAGTATCTAAAAGCCTTTACATTATCTACACCTAAATCTAATAATTCATTGTAAGTAGATAATATAATTCTATCATCTATAGGTGTTTGGCTTAATAAATGCCAGCCTTCAGATAAAGTCTTTTTATTATCATCCATTACTTCTTATTAATTAAAGGTAAATTTATATAACTCAGTTGCTCCTGCCGCTAAAGCATTATTAGACACGTAAATATATCTAGAATTTGAATTGTCAGTAAGTAAAGTAAATTGATTAAGGATATTTAGATCGTTTTCATCTGACAATAAACTTACAGTACCATAACTCATAGGTACTACAAATATAACTTTAGCAGTTCTAGTCAATGGAAGAGCAAATAAATTTGCAACTCCTTCAAAGTTTTTAGCTGTCAATGTACTTAATAAAGTGTTATCTACTTGATTAACACTAGTTATATCTGCCCCAGCATTTGCTAATTGACCTACATAAGCTTGTGCACTAACTAAAACAGTTGCAATTTTAGTAATAGGCGCTTGAATATTATTGTTATATTTGTAACTAATAACTAATGAATAAGAATAAGCACCAGCAACAGCAGGTATATTAGTAGTTAAATTATAAGTAGTTGATAATAATGTACCGGTTGTTACAGTAGCGTTATTATCTAATCTTTTTATTTCCCAGCTAATAAATGCTCCGTCATTTGCTGTTATTGCAACATTAAAGCTTAAATTACCAGGGGCTTGACCAACATTATACGTACTAGGTGTAATTGTAAAAACAGCTGTTGGAGGATTAAAGCTTAAGATAGCATTTCCACTAAAAGCACTGTCAAGTATTACTTTGAATTGTTTAGCACTAATCATCTTTTTATATTTTTTTCATTATTATAATTCCAGATTCTACTGTTATAGGTGAAGCAACTCCAACAGAACCTCCAAAACCTGTGTTTTCTGCGTTTAATGTAAACATAAAGCTAGGAATAGTTGTTGGCAAAACTTTGTATTTTATAGGCCAAACAATATTTATTTCAAACTTTGAACCATTTTGATCTGCTGTTGTTGGTCTTCCATTATAAGGCGCATAAGAAGTAGTTAATATAACGCTATTACTTGGGCTAGAATTATTTGCTACAACATCTGCTCCAACTGCTAATCCATTATTTAATTGTATTAAATCTACCCAAATATTTTGATGTGTAATAGAAGTATTTGCTAATTTAAGATTAAATCTTAATTCATAAACATCGTTTACAGATACATATTTTGGCCTAAAGCTATAAGTATATATAGAAGGCTGTGGATGTACAGCATCATAATCTATTGCAGTATTTAAATTTCCTGTAGTAGCAAGCCAAGTATCATTGGCAGAATCAATATTAAAATATAAAGGAAAAGTTTTAGTTGATGATGCAATACTACCTCTAGAAGGTACTTTAAATTGGTAATATAAATCTGTTTTAGGCAAATCTATAGGAAACCAATTTGATGCTGTAGCTTTTGATAAACCTGCAGGTAGCATCCAAATACCAAAATTTACAGCTGCTTGATTATTATTAAAAGTAAATGGTCCGCCCATAGTCCCATCTGAGCCTATACTTGCAATTGTGTATCTATCTTGTTGCTCTACATCAGTAATAGCTAAAGCAGTTAAAATAGCTCTTATACCACCCGCATAAGCTTGAGCTACCAAAGCAGCAGTCCATGCAATAGAAATATAATTTTTACTGTATGGTAAAATAGCTATACTACTAGTTGTAGTACTTGTATCTGTAATCGTAACTCTAGTTGGTGTAACAGATGTTAATTTACTTTGTTTAGTAGTACTTAATATATTACCTTGATTTGCAGATAAAGCTCTATTTGTTGCATTTGATGTTAAATTATCTTCAACTGCTACTTGTATAACTGTTTGTTGCCATTCAGCTGAATTAACAAATTGAGTTGCTCCTTTTTGTATTATTATATCACCGTAAGTATCAGTTGATTTGTCGTAATTTCTTTCTAAAATCAAGGCATCATTTGCAGATACACGTCCAACTATTTCTAAATCGTAACCATGCTCTAATACAATCTTATTACTAGTTGCACTTATAAAATCTGTATGTATAAATTTAACTGTTTTACCTACTTGAGAATAAAAAGTTAACTCTGCACCAGCAGGAAAATTTGTAATTGTACTTATAGACGCTGCAGAAGCACCACCTGCAATATTAATTGTAACAGATTCACAAGAGGCTATAGGTGGAGTAACAAGGTTTAAATCTAAACTAGTTGTTGTTGATGCTATTGTAATAACTCCTCTATCTAATTTAGAACTAGAAGTATTTCCTCTTTTGGCAGTAGATCCTTTAACCCAAACTAACGCATTATTAGCGTCTCTTTCTAATCTATAATTTTCGTTTTCACCTTTTACATATATTGTAGCTCCTTCATATAAAAATAATGAAGTAGGACTAGGTAATGCAGCAGCAGTAGCTACCGGAGCTAGCCTAGCATCTAAATGATCTGCTTTTTTTAAAGATAAATTATCGTATATTTCTGAAGCCATATTAATTAAAATTTAAAGTAAACTTTTTCTTATTTGTACCTGTAAATTCAGTATCCCAATTTAATATATAATATTTTTGACTACCACTAGTTGTAGTAGTAAAAGAACTGGCTGGTATTATTAAACCATTTGAATCAGTTACAGATAGTAAAGGGCTAAAACTAGTTGGTAAAACAATATATAATCTACCAGAACCAGATATTATTTCAAAAGTATTTTTAGTAGAAGCTTGTGTAGCTAAACTAGTTGTGTTTAATGCTGTGCCTGCTTTTACTCCAAAATGCATAGGAGCTACACCAGTAATAGTGTTTGTTGCAGTTAATGTTATATTAGGTTCTCCAGTTTTTGTTAAAACTGCAGTAGAAGTTGTTAGAAAAGTTTGGCCAACAGCTCCTATTATTAATGTTTTGCTATTAGAAGTAAAAGTATTACTTGTTGTTGTTTCTGGAGCTCCTACAGGTGCATTTATAGTATGAGAAGTAATAGAATATCCTGCCGGTATATTTAATATTTGAGAAGTATAAGTTAATAAAAGAGAGCTTGTTGGAGCGTCAATTTCTGAAATATTTAAACTGTTTGTTAATTCTATTCTAGGCCCAGCTGAAGACGTTGAGCCTCCGCCACCAGAACCACCGCTAGTACCTAAAAGAACAAGCTCAGAAATTATTAGATCGTAAATATTTTTTTCCATAATTAATTAAAATGAATATACAAAATTAGAAAGCACTGTTTGTATTGTTACATAATCATAGCCTTCATAAGTTATTTTTACTTTTATTGCCTTATCTCTTATTCTAGAACCTTCTTGACCTTTACCAACTTCTAAATATAAATGGTCTTCTATATACTCAGCGTTTTGATTAATTATACCAAAAGTAATAGTTGTAAACTTTTTAGTCAAAATACCAGTTACCATAATACCATTTTTGTCTTTAAGTTTATTGTAAAAAGAATTTTTATCATTTGGGTCTAATTGTACAACATCGGATAATAAATAATAATCTCCGTCATTTGCAATAATCCAACCACCTTTAATTCTTTCTGCTTCTTCTTGAGACACAGATTTTTTAATTTTTACAATAACTTCCTGAGTATTTGGGTCACCATCTATTTTTATATCTGATGTAATTAAAAATTCATGACGTTGACGTAAATATTCTGTATAACCATTGTTTTTAGATTTAGGCCCATCAAAGTCAAAATCATTTTCTAATAGTGTATATTCAATAGTGCTAGGAAAAGCTCTATTAGAAACAATTGTTAAATTTTCTAAAATCTTTTGCACAGTAGGTTTATCTACGACTACAAACTCAAATATAAATTTTTCTTGTTCTCCATAAAAATTACAATAAGGCACTTTAGTAGAAAAATGTTTCCATATTTTATGGCTTTGTTTTAAAGCATTAAAACTATACAATTTGTTTTGTATATTAAAAGCCCATAAAGGGTTCCAAGATAATTTAGAAACCCACTTTTGTATTGTTTCATTCCAATATAAAGTACCAAGAGTATTTGAGTCTAAATGTATACTTTTTGTATCAGCCATGTCGCCTTGGTTTGGCTCATCAAATTTATTATTTCTTAGAGTATTTGTTGTTATTTTTTTGTCTCCTAAGTCGTAATTAAAATAAGAAAACATAACATTATTTAATTCTCTGTCATAATTTGCTTTTACAAAACTTAAAGCACTGTTTGATTCATTTAAAGACGCATTTAAATTAGTGCCAATTAATCTTTCTTTAAATTCTTTTACAATAGATTGTACAGCAAAATCACTTATAATGTTTAAACCTTCCTCTTTAAGA
>Ga0247723_1000372_pt1 | contig 30997 bp, 37 predicted proteins | sample MSEWelMarce5H_FC_FD_189079 | JGI IMG/M metagenome (GOLD analysis project Ga0247723, IMG submission 189079) | Subsurface sediment microbial communities from gas well in West Virginia, United States - MSEEL Well Study Marcellus 5H_FC | ecosystem: Environmental > Terrestrial > Deep subsurface >... | reverse complement strand
CCTAACAGAGATAAAACAAAAGACGGACTTCCTGCTGGATTTGAAAATCTTACAATGATGTACGAGGGTATACAAACTCTGCGCGTGGTTGTAGTAAATGGAAAAGAATTAGCATTAGCTGCAGGTGGGACAGAGTTCGATCAGCAAATTCCCGGAGACCTTAATGGTAACGGAATTTTAGATCCTTGGGAAAAATAATAGTTTAAAAAAAAAGTATGGTATAATGGAAAAGACAGAACAGGAACGCAGTGCAATACTGCGTTCCTGTCTCGGAGGTTAAATGATAAAAGAAAGTGTAAAAACTTCAAAAGTATTTGTTAGCGGCTACGTACAAGGACAAGTTTACAACGTTGAACTTAAGCCAAGTTCTATGTCATTCTCAGTAAAGAATATTTCTGAATTAATTGAGGCAGTTGACGGGTCTGTTAACTACATGCATCGTAATTTTAAAGGAAGTTGGTCTGTTAGCTGGCAAATGATTCCTAAATCAACTACTTCGCCAATCCTTTTAAACACGGTCGATCAGATAAAGACACTGTATTACTCAATGGGCTACACAGATACGGCGCTTTGGCTTTGTTTTCAAAGTGCAGAGACTAGTGAAATTACGAGTGTTACGGTTATTCCCGAACCGAATTCGTATTCTGAGGATTTAGCGGCGTCGCAAGTTTCCCTGACAAACAAACCTTTTTACAATGTTTCAATTAGGTTTATACAAACATGATAAATATTTTAAAATACAGGTTATATATTTCGCCAATTAACAGTCCTTTGCACGCAGTAAACAGTTCGAATAACCGTGTTCCAGACAGCATAGTAAGCGATATTGGAATGGGTCATTCTACTTCAATTGAATTTGGAAGCGGTATTAGTTTAGGAGTAGCTGCTTCACCAGAAGCTACTATCGTGTTAGTTAAGAAAACAAGTGCTGCCGCCACAAGTCGCACATACAATTGGCGACTAGCCAATGTAGTTGTTGAGTACTCTACAGACGGATTAAACTACACGGCTGCTTTTGCTGGTTTTATCGAAGCCCGGTCTGAGGATTTAAACACTGTAACTTTTACTTGCAAAGGGTACGCCGAGTTGCTCGCCTATTACAAGCAGTCTACTCCGCTTTGGAAAGACAAGCCGGTTGCTACTTTTGTTCCGGATATTCCGACAGTTTCAAAACCATGGAGCACTACTACAAGCGGAGTTTGGGGAATATATGCCGAAAATCAAGACCCAACAAAGCTTAACGGATCGTTTACAGGAACAGTCAATACAGTGTTTTGGCTGCTTGGTGGAAGACCTTATAAATACAAAGATCACTACGCCAACAAAGACCCAAACGTGCGTTTTTGGTACGACTGCGATCATGCACCGATTATCCCTAAGTTTACCTGGCTTAATCAAGAAAATATTAAAGATGATTTTACCAGCTTAGTCGGATCAGCAGGTGGGCAACTTCTTCAAGATCGTGCGGGCGTAGTTAGATTTGTAAACCCGCATTCTTTTGTACCTGCCGCTAATAACACTTACACAGTTACTGATTCAATGTTTGCTAATCTTACCGTAGCAGAAGACGTAGCAGTAGGCTATAGCAAAATAATAATAACTTTTTCTCCGAGGCACTTAGGAGCAAACAAAGTAGTACTTGATTCGCCAATTGGAAAATACCTGCCTTACAACGAGGAATACACACACGAAGTTGAATTTCAGCAACCTGTAGACAGACTAACAAACAATACTTATTACGGTTCTGGTATTACTTTTGCACAAGAAGGCGGGTATTTTGGAATCGATGAGTTTATTGACTCGCGCGATTTTATTAGAGCAGTTGACTACAATGGAGACACTGCTACAGTTTCTTTAAAAATTCCAAGATTGAGTCCTCTCTACAGTGCAAAAAGAAAATACAACTGGACAGGCAATCCGGCAACGAGTAACTGGAGTTACGTTGATGACGTTACAAAAACTCCTGGACAGTTTTTAAAGCTCGTTGTTAAGAACAGAGACGCCGCAAGAACTCTCTATCTTTCAAAGATTACTTTGTTTGGTATTCCAATTGTTACCGGGGATTCTCAGAGCATGAAACAAGATATACCGTTAGAGTTTCCTGATCTTATAAGCGCGGGGATTATTCCGAGTGGTTTGCGAGAAGCGAGAATAGCAGAGAATCCGTATGTTCAAAGCAGAGAGCAAGCACAAAGGTTAATGGATGTATCAAAGTACATTTATAAACGTACTCGACCGCTTATAAACATAAACGATCTAGTCTACAATTCTTCTGTAAACGTTGGGGATATTATTACTATAAACAGCCTAGCTTACGGAATTATAAATAAAAAGCATAAAGTCACAGAAGTGCAGGTAAATAAGACGGGCGCTCTTATGAATATAGGCTGCATTGACGTCTCAGACATAAAAACTCGAGAAGAGTTTTTTGTTATTGGACAGACGTATGAAGCGGAAACAGAAAGGTATTTATCATGGTAGGAGGTTTAAATGATTTTTTCTTTAGCAAGTGTACCGCGAATATACACCGGTCAGGAACTGTCTGCACAAGACTTAAATAATCTAGCACAAAACACAGAGATACTCGAGCAAATTGTCAAAGGATCTGACAGACTCTTTCTTTCTAATTGGAAGTTAGCTCCGCCCGTGTTCTCGCTTATTAACCAAGCGAAGGACTCAGGTAATTCATTGACGTATATCGGCTCAAAAAGAGCTCAATTAATTTCTGAAGTTGATGTGTGGGAAGGAGCTTTTGTCTACAGAGAAGGGATGCACACTTTACGTTTAGGCTTTCAAAGTTACCCGATAGCTGAAGCAGGCTTTGGAAACCTTCGCGGATATCAAAAGTTTGATAGTATCAAAGACAGCTACAATCCAAACTTAAAAGACAAGACAACTGCTGACATCACAAATAACACAGTCGGCTTGTTTTTGATGGTTCGGTATACTGATCTACCACTTCAACAAATAATCGCCAAGCATCCTAAATTTGTAAGAAGGTGGGCGTATTCTAAAATACGCGCTGATGCTTCAAAGCAGCCTACAAACACAGTCGGTGATAATCGGTCAGTATACGATTTTGAAACTCAATTGACATATCCTGCAGACGCCGATTACCCGCTCGAATCATGGAAACCTGGTCCTCAATCGGTTGGGGGGTACCATGAATACACTTTAGATATTACTGACTTTGGACTTACTCCGGGTGAAGTAGTGAACATTAAAATGAAACTAGCTACGGGTGACTACAAGCCGGTGACCAACATAGGTAGAAGATTTTACTTTAGCATGGTTTACGCTAACCTTGGGCACGAGTTAATGGACGCTAACTGGACGGCGATTAATACAAATAGCATTACAAGCGTCAACGATTTTCCCCGTATTGCTGATAATCAAAGAGCGCTTGTTGAATTTTTTAGTAAGTACGACAATCCACTAAGAGCCTCTTTGTGGGACCAGGTGATGGTAGGAACTTCGTATTTCCCTATTTTCTCTCGATATGATTATGCAGTTTTTAATAACCTGGCCGATTGGGGCTTAAACACTTGGGAAGATTATTTAGTTATGGACTACAATACTTCTGAAGCTCGTTATTATCTGCCGCGAAGATATGACCTTAAGAACACTGTCAGCATTTCTTATAATGTGGCAGTAAACACATTCACTGCCTTTTCAATGCAGTGTCAATTAAGCGACTCTGCAGTACCAGTACACGTTATCCACAAACCGATCTACAGCTACAGTAATCCGACTGTTCCTGCGTTTGTCTATAGTTTTGCAGACTGGCCACTTAAAAACAGACAGCCTGTAGGATCTTACCCGTGGGTAATTCCGGCTGGATGGACAAACTACAAAGACCCGCATTTTGAAGAAAAGCAACGCGCGACTAATAGTATATTTGCTCGTTTGGGTATTGTTAACTTTATGGGAAGTTACAGCCATACTAACTTCAAGACTGGCGATGTTACCACAGTTAACACACCTGTTCTTCCTGAAGGTCTGGATACACCTAACGGTTACCCAAACCAAAGAGAGTTTTTGTACATGGCCGGGGAGCAACCAACCTCGCAAAATGCCTGGCATGGGTTTTATTTTATCCGCCCTGGCTTTTTAGGAGATGGCGGCGTTCCTTACTACACAGCTCTTGGTGGAGTAGTTGCTGGTAAAGAGCAAGATATGTTTAGAGGACCGAAGGGAGATCCGGAACAAACGACAACTGCTTCGTACTATGTCGACAATTTTGATTTTGTGTTAAAAGCGCAAGCAGCGCGAGAAGGTGTGGCGGCAAACAAACGATTTTATCCAGTAATGTACGAAGAGTACACTGGAATTAAAACACATCCAACATACTTTTACACACAGCACAATACTTTGTACACGGACTTCACAGTTAACTTAAAAGAATCTTCATATAATTGGGACGGACGCGGAAAGTTTTTTGAAACAGCAAGCGGCGTTTTTTACGAAAATGCGCAAGGCGCTGTTGCTTTTAATAAAGCAAGCTACATATCCACGTTTAGACTCGCGGAAGTTACTAGAAAAGACTCAGGTTTTGTACGGACTCCTTTAGAAAGATTTGAAAGTTTTCAATCAGTCTCTCAATCTGATTTAGTAGACTTTGCAAAAACTGTAAATAACAAACTTAACGAGATCTACACTTACATACGGCAAGACGACATTTTTAAGTATATACCGCTGTTCTGGAATAAACCGAAAAGTATGCTTGGAAGAACAGAAAAATTAACTCTTGGGGAAAGAAGCCAAAAAACTTTGTTTGCCAACATGGAAGCTGGAACTGTTTACTTTAGCAGCGTAAGGGGCGCGGATTATTTAATTGTGCGTGGCCGCGGAGTAAGCATAGGCTGGGGAGGGTTTACTAAGATCTACAGAGATAACCCGACTAACGTTTTATTTCCAGCTCCTCTTGAGATTAATTACGTGGGTAGCCAGTCTTTAACTGGCGATGACATTGAAACAGTTATTGTTGGTTTTGAAACTCTCGAGGGCTTGGCTTATGGAGAGCGTTATTATATACAAGGCGACGTGTATTACGCTGCTGAGACGATGGGGGTACCGTAATGCCAAAGAAACGATTAGCTACTCGAATAGATCTCGATTACAATAGAAATCTAAGATATCCGGATGTTAATGAATTTCTCAAAGATTCTATGTATGCGTCTAATCTAACCGAGTTTCCAGACAATCCTGAAAACACTATTACTTTTTTCAGGGCAGTTCCCAACACCATTACAAAAATTGGTACTACAATTTCAGTAGGTACGAACTTAACATTGAAGCCGTTCCTTTCGACATTTAAACTGTATGGTTACATTGGCACTCTCGAAGCAGTAGACCGCATGGAGCTTGAGTTCGACTTTCTCAATGAGGGTGATCCAGAAAAAACAAAAAAATATTCAATCACCAAGGCTGGCGGAGCTTTTGATTTAGACATTACTCAGAATTCTGAAATAAAAGGATTGAAACTTCCGACTATTGTAAATTTTTCAGTATTTTTTCCTATCTCTAGTTTGGTTACTGTATTTAATCACGTATTTCAAACTAGATGGAAAGAAGCATACGCGTACTATTTAAATGACGTAGTACTCGATGCTGAGTTAGATGCTAATTCAGCTTTGTATTCAATGAGGCTTTGGCTTTTTCTTAGAGAGAACTTGTACACTCTCGACATACCAGCAAAAATAAATATTTTTTACGTGGACGCTGCTGCTCCAGCTGCGGTAATTAGCACGACAATTACTTTAGACAATATGCTGCCCCAGTACCGAGGGGTAATAGACTTAAGTACTTCAGTAGTCGATTACAACATAAATCTCGGCGCTTCGCTAAATGCTTTTAAGTTTTCTTTTAGACCGGGAGCTGTAGGAAAATTACGAATAAAAGGGTATTTCACGGGGTCTCCTGATAAGTTTGAGGAAGACCCAGAAATAGCTATAAGTAAATTAGAAGCGACTGAATATACATCGGCGATAATGGCTAAAAAGTATGTTGATGCTCAGCATGGCTCCTATGATATAGCATTTCCCGAATTAACTTTCACTTATGACTTCTTTATTAACGAGGAAACTACACCAATTATTGATGATTTCTTGTTTGATAAGTTTAAAGGAGTTCCTAGGTATCAACCAGTCAAGGGATTGATAATGGAAAGTTATCAATTTGGGCACACTCCAAAAAAAGAAAATTCTACTTTTAAAAATCCTTTTAAACTTTCTTTAACTTTTATCAGCAATAGTAATAAACTCGCAGAAGACATTTATCGCTACAAGTTTCAACTAAGCTTTAAAAGCTTTAATGAGTCTAGACCGGACTTAAATCCTGTGCTTTTTGACACGACTCAAGAGATGGCGTTTATATACGGTGACTTTCTTAGTGATTCGAGAAAATCAAGAACTGTGACAACAAAAAAAGAATTGTACGGATCGACTAGAGTAAACTTGGCTTCAGCTACGCAAGTGGGTGCAAGTGGGTTTCTTGTGTATTCCCAAAGAACTTCAAATAAAAATGACGTACTTTTGAGTAGTTCTTTATTAGTACAGTGTTCTGTAAAACTTACAAACCTTGGAGAAGATATTTCAGGGACTCGATATAGATTAGATATAGTTTGGCCAGATAACTTAAATGATAGAGGCCTGTATCTAATTGCTAAATGTTCTTATATTGAGTTAGCGATTTCTGATTACTTTCAAAGTGTTGTACACAGCGGTCAAATAAAAAAAGCAAGTTACGACACTTACTACGATGACACGACTAACCCTCTGTATGCCTCAGTAGTCCATTTCCCAAAGTTTACTTTAACAGGATTTAACGGACTTAGACAAGTATCAACTAGCGAACGAAACCAACTAAGGCAGGCAGGTAATAGCAAGCTATTTGACTGGACTGCTGGTAAAGAAGTAAAAGTCCAGCCAATTGATTTTAGCGGTAAACCCGTTCGATCGTTTTCCTACACTCTTCAAAATTATTTGAAAGGCTCCGATAGAGATCCTAAATGCACTAGTCCTTATTTTATGGACAAGGGTTGGGTAATTTTGGCACACCAGCTAAAAGATAGATTTCTCACATACATGCTAGACGCACAGTTTATTAGAAAACTTTCTAGTTATTACACAAGTTACGAGTACGATTCTAAAACAAATAGCTTTACTGTCACTTTTGCAGAAAAAACTCTACAATTAGCCGCCAAGTCTATTATGGGTAAGCCCGCAAATAAACCTTTACCAGTCGGAACGTATTACGTGTACATAGCTACAGGACTTAGCGAGATAATAAGTACGGATACTTTTAAATTGTTTACGTTGAGCTATGCCGAACCAAAGCCAGACAATAAATTTTATACAAATGTCATACTTCAGTATACGTTTGAGGTTAAGTAAGGAGGTTAAATGAGCGACGATTATTATAATAAGCTGTACGATTCAGAATCAAACGCGCCGTATCAGTATGCTGAAAGCTTTGTTAGATACGAGCTACAGCTCCCATTAGGAGTTCCATGGCCGATAGTGACAGGGTCACTTACCAGTAACGATTTGTACAACGACAACCAAGACAATTGGCTATACTACGGTGCTGGAACACACAAGACAGCAATAGCAGCCAGTTCAAGTGAAAGATTAGGCGGAGTTACTATAACAGTCATCAGCGGAGCAACAAACGTTTACGTGCAGTTAAGCGAGTACTTTGCAGATGACAATCCAATCTTTATTTCTGCTCCGTATACCATTTCAGGCGACAGTGGCGGAGAAGACTTGCTAATAGCAAGCTATTCTGCAGACACCCCAGAAAATCCAGAAAATTACTGGATTGCTTTACCAAGTCCCGGAACATACAAGATAGCTTTTCCTGCGCCCGTAGCCGCAACCGCAGTTATTGTGACTCACTCTGGCTCAAGTCCTTACGCACTTAGCCAAATACTTCCACGCAGGGTTGTACAAGCTTTCGATCTTGAGGTCGGGTCTATCAAAGCTTATCATGTCTCAGCTACATTAATTGACACCATAGCTCTGCAGGTAGCCGATAGTATTGTGGTTGGTCCTGAGCTAATCGGTGCGAAGTCTATTGACGGGTCGAAAATTGTCGATGGTACTATTTCCGGTGTGCTTATCCGAGATGGTACGGTGACAGGCAACAAAGTCCTCGCCGGTACGATCAGCGGCGTTCTTTTGCAAGGTAGTACAATCACTGGTGATAAGCTTGTAGCCAACACCATTACTGCGAGTAAGATAGCCGCAGGTACTATTACATTTAACGAGATAGCGTCTAACACTCTGACAGCTGATCAGATTGCTGATGGAGCTGTTACAGGCAGAAAAATACTCGACGGTACCATCAGCGGAGTTCTTATCACGAATGATGCAATCAGTGCTAGTAAGATTCAGGCTAATGCTATTACGGCGTCAAAAATAGCCGCTGGCACAATTACATCCACGCAGATTGCCACAAGTGGTATTACGGCCATCAACATGGCGGCTAACTCGATAACAGCAGACAACATCAGTGTGCGTACAATTACGGCAGACAAGATTATCTTAAACGGTATTACGGCTGACGAAATGGCGGCTGCGGCAGTTACTTCTACAGTACTCGCTAATAATGCAGTTGTTTCCGGAAAAGTCGCTGCAAGCGCTATATACGGGGAGAACATCGTCGGCGGTACAATCACTGGGTATCATGTAGCTGCTAACACAATTACTGCTGGGAAAATTGCGGCAGGAACAATTACGTTTAATGAGATAGCTTCTAATACATTAACAGCTGATCAAATAGCCAACGGAACACTCACAGGTCAAAAAATCTTAGACGGTACCATAAGCGGAGTTTTGATCAGAGAGGGGACAATTACCGGAAGCAAGATCCTAGCAAACACTATCAGTGGTGCTTTAATTACCGCTGGCACGATCACAGCGGTTAATATCTCAGGTGGAACAATCACCGGTGATAAGATTCAAGCGGGAACCATTGACGCGAGCAAACTAACGGTAACTCAACTAGATGCAGTAGCAGCTAATATGGGTACTTTGATAGTAAATAGTGGTATAACGGTAGGAACAAACGGGTACATCACAGTACCGAGTGGATACATCTCGGCAGGTAAAGCAAGATTAGACAGTACCGGCATAAAAATTGGGGATGTCGCTGATAGTAATTTACCATCTATTACAGACACACTTCGAATTGCTGGTAGTGGAGGTGGTGGTAATATTGTCGGTATGGCCTTGTATAATGGCGCTTTTCACGCAACAAACCCCCAAGCAGTTTTACAACTAGACGGGACAACCGCTTTGGAAATTGAGAACAATGCCTTAAACGGCATAACTAATTTCAACTTTCCAGCAAGCGGAGTCGAGAACTCAGCTGCCGTTAATATTTACAATGCAAATTTACAGTTAAGGAGAACTCCAAATCCTCCCGAACCGAATATAACCCCGGGGGCTCTTATTGGGTTTGATAGTGACGACACAGTAAGGTACAAATTAGGTCCAGACGAATTGGTGCTAAATAACAACACCAATGACACATTCAGAGTAAATGCAAATAATGGAACTATAACCACATTAGGAAATATTCATGTCGGCTCTGGTGAACACGTATTTACCGTAAACGGTAACAGCGGGAATCTACACGTGGGTCCCCCTCCTCACGTCTTTAGAGTTAATGGAGTAAGTGGGGATACTTATATTGAAGGCACGTTAACTACTGTTGGAAACATAGAAACTTATGACATGCTTGCCCTAAACGAGGTAACCGCTTACACAGCGTTTAATTCGTCCTGGGTAGGCTCTGATTATGTATTTAAAGTAAACAGCGCTGGTAAATTAACGACTAAAAACATGGGTTATATTACAGTCAGAAGAACTACTACGCTAGCCATTACGACTGCCGGTACAACTATTGTGTGGGATACATTGGGTGGTATAGTTCGCTCTAATAATATATCAGTCTCTACCGACACCATTACTATAGACAATGCTGGTTATTATATGTTTTCAGCAACTTTTGCAACAGTGGCTAACTTAACAAGTCTTCGTATGAGTTTGACACGAGGGACTGTTAACTACGTAAGTACTTTACACGGGGCTGGTTTAAGTACTGGTGGGGGCTACATTTTTAACTTCAACATTGGATTTTGGGCTTCAGCCGGTTCAACCTACAAAGTCACCCTTACACCATCATCAAACACAACTTTAAATGTCAGTAATGAAGGCTTCGCAGCACCATCCCCAATTATGAATATATTTCAGGCTATAGGTGTATAATGATTATTTTTAAAATTTATGACCCGGAAACAATTACGTTTGGTTATTGGGATGAGTATGGTACGCCCTACTCAATCCCACTGCCCGAGGGTAGCGTTGTTCAAGAGAAACCTTTCACGTTTGTGCAGGCCCTGCGAGAACTCCGTGCAAGACGCAACACGTTTTTGTACGAGAGCGACTGGACTCAGCTGCCGGACACAGGATTGACTGCCGACAAATTACTTGAATGGCGAGAGTATCGACAGGCTCTCAGAGATCTGCCAGCTCTAGTCGCCACTGCGGGATGGGGTAACGTTACATGGCCTCAACCACCGCTTGACAGATAGACTAAAAAAACTTATAATTATGGAGATATAGATGATAACTACGATAACTAATTTAGATTATCTAATCGACGGTGTTAAACTTAGACTAGGTGACTTTGACGGTACTATTAATTCAGATGCCTTGGTTAGGACTTCCTTAGTCAACGCAGTAAAATTTTTACAGAAGCGGTGGAGAGCCAAGTATCAAGTATGGACTTCTGGATTAATTGCGCCTACTCAGCCAACTGACGCAGCAGCTCAAGGATACTTTTGGGCTAGTACTGCAAATGGTTATGCATTTATGCCCAGAGATTTAAAAGAAAACGATGTCTTTAGAAATCCTTTTCTCGACTTTGATCAACCAAGTCCACCAATTCTAGAACAGGCAGATGAAGAAGCCATTTCAATAACTGCTGTTTACTTGATTCACTTAGCAAAACTTACTTCAAGTTCTCAAACGTTTGTATCTTGGTCTACAGAAGACATTCGATACACAAATACAGAGAGTTCTAAGTCGATGAATCATGTTTTAGATCACTTACTGTCTGAGCTTGAGACGCTATTCAAAACAAGAATAGCTCAACCTAGAGCAACAAGGCAGCCATTAAATACTATTATCGGAACTAAAATTTATTAGGAGGGTCTATGGGTAAGGTAATTCCAAAAATGTTGTTTGTTGGTGATTTTCCAGTACAAACTGGGTTCGGTGTCGTAGCCACCAATCTGATTAACACCTTCAAGAAGCATTACGAGGTACACGTTTTAGCAGTTAACTTTTACGGAGATTACCATCCTGCACTGGACGGTCTCCACGTTTATCCAGCTAGCGGGAATGGAAACGACATCTGGGGTAAAGGTCGACTAAATGAGTTGATTTTAAAAATTACGCCGGATGTTGTGTTTGTGTTGAATGACCCTTGGATTGCAATGGACTATGCTAACAACTTTAAGTTGGTCAAGGAAAAATATCCTGCCTTGAAAACTAAGTACGTTGCGTATATTCCGGTGGATGCTGAGAACGTCAAACAAGACTTTATAGAAGGATTGCGTCTTTACGACCGCGTAATTACATACACGCAGTTTGGTAAGAACCAGTTGCAGTTTAAAGTCAACAGTGAAGGACAAGACATTAGCTTACAGAACGTAGCAGTAATTCCACACGGGGTCGACACTAAAGTTTTTAAAAAGTTAGACCTCGATCGAAAAACGCTGCGTGGGCAGATGAATTTAAGCGAAGACGACTTTGTTGTTCTTTGTTTGCAGAGAAACCAACCACGTAAGCGATTAGATCTCACTTTCTACTACTTTGCAGAATGGGTCAAGCGTTACAGTCTGCCCAAGTCGGTAAAGATTTATTACCATGGTGCTTTGCAAGACTTTGGTATTGACATTGTGCAATGGTGTGAGTATCTCGGCATTGAAGATCGTCTGGCTATCTCGTCGCCTAATATTCGACCGGACAGCGGACTGACTGTTGAGCAACTCAACATGGTCTATAACACCGCCGACGTATTTTTTACTACAACGGCTGCAGAGGGATGGTGCCTACCAGCAGCTGAAGCTATGGCTACAGGCGTTCCAGTTATTCTTCCAAGGCATTCAGCTCTGGCTGAGTGGCCGGAAGGGAACGCACACTATATGGATGTCTATCCGTTCCCCTCTCTGACAGATCGCGGTTTGAATACTATTCATCATGTGACCGAGATGGAGAGTGCGATTAATGCGCTCAACAAATTGTTTACTGACGAGACCTATCGAAAAAATTTAGGAACAAAGGGCATGCAGCACATCACTCAAGATAAATTTAAATGGCATGTGATTGCTAAGCAATTTGTGGAGATCATTGATGGAGAACTTAAACAAGATTGAACAACTCGCCAAGAAATATGCCAAAAGGCTATTGACAAGGCTCGAAGCAAGTGGTAATATCAATAACGAAGTACGGAAAGCGGTGCTTGACGAACTTAATTCGATGGCGAGAGAACTCGTCGTAATGCAGGAGAAGAACAATGGCATTCGGTAAGATGATTGGCGGATCGGCACAACAGCAGTCAGCAAGTTCGTCAAATGGAAAGAATCCTTTTATTGACGTACGCGAAGGTAAACGAGTAATTCGATTTTTGCCTGACCCACAGAACATGACTGAGCCGCTCTTGGGCCAGACTGTACTTTCGGTGTGGATTACTGCTAAGAAGGGAGAGACAGACGTAATGCGTCGTATCTTTCTTGACTACTCGGCACGCTCAGTGCTGCCGAAGCAGTATAACGACGGGGTTCGTCGGCGATTTTTTATGAACGTACTCGACAAGAGCATGGTCATCAAACTAGATGACGGGTCATTGATTTACGGGAACAACCAGAATCAATACGTCACGTCGCAGAACGGGGAGATGGTGCCTGTGACTGGCAAGAAACCTGAGCGTAACATGCAGGTGCAAGTGCTGGAAGGTTCTGTTTCTTCGGGACAAGGTCGGAATGGTCTCCTTAACGAGATTGAGGAACTTAGTAAGTCAGTATTTGATGACGACACGAACGAGTTGATTCCAATCACGATGGTAGACATCGAGATCGTTACTCGTGGGAAGGGCCTTAATACAAATCGGGCAGTATATGTCGGCGCTAATCGCGACCCTATTTCTCCTGAGGTATTGAGCTTGCCCATGTACGACATTGAAGGATACGCCAAGCCATTTCCAACGGATGCGATTAAGGATCTTCTCAAGGGTATGGACTACTCCGAAGTACTCAGGGCCTACAACATTACGGCTATGCCGCGTCTGTTGGAAACCACAAAGGATGTCTCGTCGGTAATTAAGGCAGCCATTAATGCACTATCTGCATCACGTGCCCTTCCTGAAAACCCCGATACACTGTTCGGCGAGTAGAGAAAGATTGCTGGGTGGTGTGCAAACACCACCCAGCTTTTTTATTTGAGGTAGTTATGGCTAGAGGATACAAGACGGACTGCCCTGAATGCGGCGGAGCTAATCTATACGTCACTCCTGATAACGACGTCAGCTATTGCTTTAATTGTAGTTATCGGTCTACTCCAGATAAAGTGGAAAACGAGCAGGACTCGGGTGTCTTGTTTGCAAAGGATTCACCAGATATTCTGGAAATACGGGAGTTTTATACAACGGTCTCTAAGTATTATCATTCGTGTCTTGACGGAGTTGCTCTACGCTACGCGGCTTCTCGCGGTATCAGTGAGGAAAGCATTACAAAGTATCGCATTGGATTCTGTCCTGACTCGGATAGATACGGGAGATCCGCAGCTGACATAGGCATACGTAGCGGTCTATACAACTCTGCCCAACGTCCAGTTCTTGCCGGTAGGCTGACCTTTCCTTATATCAATCCAATTAACGGAGAGGTAGTGGATATCCGTGGCAGGGCGCTTGATAGCACAGATCCTAAGTACAAGGGACCTTTTGGCGGGACTACTGCACGAGGCGCATCCGAGTGGCCTTACAATTCTCAATCTTTGGCAGTTGACCACTTGATTACCGAGGGAGAGATTAAGACTATAGTAGCCTCTCAGTTTGGATTCTCTACCGTAGGAGTTCCTGGAATATCTACTTGGCGCTGGCGTATTCGAACTATGTCTAAAGGTACGCAAACAGTTCTATTTGACTCTCAGGCAGACTTATCAATAAGAGAGTCAGTGAACCAGGCAATCGATAAACTGGCTTCAAAGATTTCTGATCTAAGAGTTGCTACTTTACCGCTAGGTAAAGAAAGTAAGATGGACCTGGACACTTACTTATTGACAAAGGGTCCAGAAGAGCTTAGACTAGTAGTAGACAAGGCCCTGCCGTATAACGACTGGGCACGCTTATTAAGGAGACCGTATGTATTACGACACGGACGCTGAGTGGCGCTTGCTTTCCTCGCTCATGGGCAACCCTGAAATGCTGCACATGATCACCCCGGCTCTTTTTACCGAAGAGCGAAAAGACATCATCTTGGCAATGAAGGAAGCGTATGTTCGGTACGGAGAATGTACATACGAAGTGATGAGAATGGCGCTGGCTGGAGATGTTCCTGCTCAGATGCTCGCACAGATCACTGTGAATCAGCAAGCAGTGATAGACGAGCTTGGAATTATAGCCCGCCGTAGGCAACTGTTTGAGGCAGCAAAGTCTTTAGATTTTGAGTCTAAGCAGTACTACCCAAACGAAGAGAAAGTTGAACTAGTGCTTAACTTTCCCCCGATTATTCAAGCTCACGACACTACGCTGGTACCTGGCGCGCAGCGTATGCTTGGAGATTTGAATCAAAAGGTAGACGGAAGCTACAAGTTTACTCACACGGGTATTAAGTTTCTAGACTCGATGCTCGGCGGTGAGTGGCTTCCTAAGACACTTAACATCATTATGGCTAAGCCAGGTACAGGAAAGACTGCGCTAATCGGCCAGTCGATGCTTGAGATGGCCCGTCAGTACAATACCCGCTCATTGTTCTTTTCACTTGAGATGAGTAAAGAGCAACTTATCTCGCGGTGGGTTGCGTATCTTCTCAAACTTGACGCAAGTTTGCTGCAGTTTGGCAGAGTCACGAAAGACCAGGCAGACAAGATTGAGCAGGCTGTGATGTATCTTCAGTCTCTTCCTATGTCGGTCATTGATGATCCTACGATAGGCTTAGCTACGATACGCAAAGAAATCCGAGACGCTTCTCGTACGGGTTGTAAAGTAGTTTTTCTAGACTATTTGCAGATCGTGCGGCACTCGTCTACAGGCAATCGTAACAACGACCTGGGCGAAGTGGCACAGACTCTTAAAGAAGCTGCTAAAGAAGCTAACATATCTGTTGTCGTACTTAGCCAGATGACTAAAGGACGAGAAGGATTGGACGCAGTCAGAGACTCCGGCGAGGTAGCACAAGTAGCAGATGCCGTAATTGAGATGGCTCCAATTGACGACGTTTCAGATGACAACGGTAATCGAGCCATAAGTTTAAAATTTCACAAGAACCGTAACGGTAAACTTGGAATGAGCACGGTGATATTTAATGGGAGTACGCAAAAGTTCAGTAGTCAGCAAGCCAATAACTAGCAAGGCTGCTCTAGACGAATTAAAGGCGGAGCGCAAAGAACGCAACCGCCTTAATCGTCAAAGAGCTAAAGCCATGGAACGGCGAGTAGCTAAGTATCTAGGAGGAGATCGGACTCCTCAGTCAGGCGCAGGAACGTCTAAAGGTGATGTGACTGTCTTGTTCAGTAACCGACCGGGAAGGTATGTCGTTGAGTGCAAGCTTACTGAGCTTTTTGACAGACACGGTCCATCGATCTCGATAAGTAAAGCCTGGTTGTCTAAGATCCATTTGGAAGCACAGCAGATGAGTGCGGTTTTTGGAATGCTTGTGTATCGGTATCACGCTAGGCAAGATGACTACGTTCTCATCAGGTCTACTGATCTTCAGAAGGTCGTAAAGAACGCAGTAGAGACTCCACATGTCTTAGACTTTAGCAAGAGCAAAGCTAAAACGTTTGCTATGCCTCTATCTCGTTCTCTTCTCTGTAAAGAATCCCCCGGTATTGTTTGTGTTGTGATTGACTACGTGGTATATTATCTCATGACTTTGGAACGGTTTAAGGAGATGATAGAGGACGTATGAAGCGCAAAGAATTTCCAGAACAGGCACTTCTTGATCCGCTCTGCGGCCAAGAAGTGCTGATTCGATTCGATGGTCTTGAGTTTAGCACGCAGCTTGTAGAAGTAGAGATGCAGAAACTTACTGCACTGGTTAATGCACCGAGCAAGAGAAAGAATAGCGAAGGTAAGTCGTATACTCCAAAATGCCTGCGGTTAATCTGCGCGGCTGGTGCTCTTGTAATAGTGCTCGAGGATTGCCGGTTGGTGGCTATTCATAAGGGAATTGCTTTTATGTTTGATACCTACACACTGGAGGTACGTCGTGTCGATTAAACATGTGCGAACTGTGGAAGAGCTAGAGCAGTCCTTGGCTGCTATTTCTGAACAACTCGAGAGAATACCGCGTCGGTTGTTTGTAGATACCGAGACTACTGGATTGGATCCGCGCCAGTCGAAACTGCTACTTGTCCAAATTGCTACGTTTGAGCACGTATTTGTTTACGATTACACTGTGCTACCTATTCAAAGTGTAAACAGTTTCTTACCGCTGCTCACGGACCCGACGATTATAAAGGTATTTCAGAACGCGAGCTTTGACATCAAAGTTTTTTATCACTTTGGTAAGTTTGTTGTTGATCCGATTCACGACACTCGCGTAACTGAGGCGATGCTGACTGCCGGGTTAATCGGAACTCGTAACGACTTGGCAAGTATTGCTAAACGCCGCCTAGGTACTGAACTCGATAAGGCAGTGAGAAGCCAGTTTACTGACGGGTCCTTTAGTGAGATTACTGCTGAACAGATTGAGTACGCAGTAGCTGACGTTGTAGTGCTGCGTGAGATATTTCTGCAGCAGATTGCCGAAGTAAAGCGCGAGCAAATGCAGAATCCGTACAGACTTGAAGCACGTCTTACAAAAGTTGTGGCTATGATGGAGTACTTTGGTATGCCGTTTGACGCACAGCACTTGAAAAAACTAGAGCCGACTTTCGAAACTCTTATACACAACTCGGAAAAAATGCTGCAGCGGCTGATTATTGAGTCAGGGTCTGCGGAAGAGATTGTCTTTTCTCGTGAGGGTTACTCGGCAGCCAACACTTCTTCAAACCAGCAGATGCTGAAATACTTTAACTCAGTCGAGGTTGACCTGGAGAGCTTAAACGCTCGAGTAGTTACCGAGTGGGATTTTAAGAATCGTAAGCAGGCTCACAAGCATGCAGTCGACACCAGCGGTTTTGATGAGGATCTGATCGATTCGATTAAAGCGTATGGTCGCTACGATAACTACCGCTTAAACTCATACGCGTACCTGGTAGGGGCTCGCAAGCTTTACTCAACCTACGTGATCGGCCTGCAGGAAATGGAAAATCCTGTTACTCATCGCATCCATTGCACGTTCAATCAGATAGGCGCGGCTACTGGTCGATTTAGCAGCTCTCGTCCTAATCTACAGAACCTTCCGTCAGACCAGAAGATGAAGGACTTAGGAATAAAGGACAGCATTCGTCATGCATTTGCAGTTGCCAACGATCGACGCCGCCTCATCATCGCCGATTACTCGACGATTGAATTGGTAATTATCGCCGACGCCAGCGGGGATGAGCAGCTCATTGCCAACCTTGATGACCTGCACACCTACGTGGCTAAGAACGTACTTAATGTCAAGGACATTACAAACGACAATAAGAAAGAACATCCGTACAAGGTTTGGCGAGAAGCGGCCAAGATGGTAAACTATTCAATTGCTTACTCAGTCGGTGGGGATAATCTGGCTAAGCAGATGACTATTAAGCTGGCACCTGTGAATGCCAAGTACAATTCAGCTCAGGGTGAGGCTATTATAGAGCAGTGGAAGAAGATGTTTCCTCAAGCCACTGCCTGGTTGAAGAAGAGTTCAAGATCCGCGGTCATTAATGGATGGGTAGCTGACAGTTATGGCCGGAAGCGCTACTGGAAGGCGGAAGACTTCACAGTCAAATGGAAAAAGGAAGCTGCGGAACGCGAAGCAGCTAACTTTCCTATCCAGGCCTTGTCTGCCACCATGGTCAAGCTAGCGCTAGTCAAAACTTTTGACCGGCTAGATATGAAGAGAGCAGTTATTGTTTCGACAGTGCATGATGAGATCATTGTTGAAAGTACGCTTGACTATTCTGAAACTGCGCGTATCATATTAAAGGAAGCAATGGAAGAATCTGCCCGAGAGGTTCTTCCTAATCTAGGGCTGACTGTTAAAGTCGACCCAGCTATATCAATGAAGTACGATAAGTAAGGAGAATGTATGCATTTTCGAATTGAGATGGAGATTAACGTTTTTAAGAGGTTTGAATCGGATCCCGAGGAGCATTTCAAATGGGTAGCTCACATAGTGCAGACGTCAGATTGCGTGGATCTTCCTGATCAAACCGAGTTGTTCTACGGTATGAGTCCTTTAGCTGCTTATCAGAAAGCTGCAGTTGCTTTAGGCGTACTGTTGAAGTCCCCTGAGTTTTTTATGCCACTAGTCGAAAAGGCAGTCAATAATGAGTAAGAAGCTTAACCTAGACGGAATGCTTATTGGAAGCGACAAGCAAGATTACCAGTTCTATCCGTCGTCGATTAAGTCTTTAAACCGTGCTCTTGGCCACGCCGAGGGTATACGCGGTGGAACAATCATGCAGCTTCTTGCACAGCCCGGCCACGGTAAGACTACGTTAGCGCTTGACTACATAGCACAGGCACAACGTCAAGGAATTAAAGAAGTAACTATCCAACTTGGCAAGGTTGAACGTACAGTTAACGCACTTTTTGTAGATCTAGAGCGCACATTTGACTCGGTGTACGCCGGTAAGATTGGCGTTGATTTGGACAAAATACTTGTCTACCGCCCCGACTACGCCGAACAAGGGCTGCCGGTCATCGAGCATCTGCTTGAAAAGGGTATTCAAGTTGTTGTATTTGACAGTGTCCCGGCGCTTATTACCAAGGACGAGTTTGACAAAGAGATTGACGATCCGGCGCGCATGGCTGGGTCAGCTAACTTACTTTCTCGATGGATACTACGTTTGCTAGGCTTAGTGGACAATGCAAACGCGCTGTTTATCTTTATCAATCAGTACCGAGCAAACATCTCGACTATGGCGAGGAGTGAGAAGAAACCGTACGGTCCCTACGCTCTCAGGTATTTCAGTCGTATAACCTTAGAGCTTGCTCGAATACGAACTGACGAAGATAAGCTGTACATCCAGGCGACAGTAGCTAAAAATAAGCAAGGCGGTGGTAATCAAAAGTGCGAGTACATTATGCTCAATGGTAAAGGACTTGGTCCTGAATTTGACATATTGTCTCTGGCATTGGAATATGATATAATTCAGAAAGCCGGTGCATGGTATGAGTACAACGGTCAGAAGGCGCAGGGAATGGACAACTGCGTGCTTACATACGACATGAAACAGATTGCACTGGAAGTCGACAAGCGGATTAGGGAGGATTTAAATGGGCGATCTTGAGACGTGGGTACAGAACTGTCCTGATTACTATGAAGTCACGCAGGCTTACAAAGGTTTTGGGAGACTCAAGCAATTGATCATTCTCAAAGAGCGAGACATCGAACGTATTGAGCAGCAGATCGCTGTTGAAGAGGACAAGCCACGTAGTAACGTAGCGAGATCTCGCAAAATTTCAGAGACTTCCACGCTGCTTGACGAGCTTGCTGAGCTAAAAGCTCAGTTTGCCGAGCACGAGGCATATGTTAAGTCTCTTGAATACGCTAAGTCAATGTTTGCAAGTTCGGCGTACACAATAAAAATGCGATTTGATTCGCCGATTGGACAAGCTAATGACCCTACCTGAGTTCAGTGCCTCGCGTTTCAACCTTTATAAAACATGTGCTCAATTGTACAAGCTGCAGTACATAGATGGATTGACGAGCAATCGGCACGTGTACACCGTCATGGGTTCAGCACTTCACCATGCAATTGAGCATTACTACGGTGATGGAAAAGATGCCCCGGTTCAGATATTTTCTCGTTACTATAACGAAGCAATAGCTTCGGCTGTAAATAGCGAGAACGGCCTGGTTGCTACTCATTTGATTGGCAAGGCTTCTCAATTAGGTCGAGACATTGTACGTGACATGGATTGGGAGAAATTCTCTCCGCTTCAGATCGAGTACGGGTTTAAGTTACCTTTTCCTGCAGAGAATTCTTTAGTAATGATGCGCGGTTTTATTGATATGATTACGGTTGACGAAAGGATAATCGACCATAAGAGTAGCTCAAAAAAACCAACCTCTGCTGAACTAGCAGTTAATCCGCAATTGCTCATTTATGTGTGGGCGTACGAGCAGCTATTTGGTAAAAAACCAAAAGCAGTTTACTGGCACCACTTGAGGACTTCCGAACTTTTAGAAGCAAAGGTTATGGAGAATTATGATGAAAAATTAAAAAATTTAGAAGTGGCTCTTGATCTGATACTGCATGACACGGAGTATGCAAAGATACCTAAGAATTATTTTTGTGAACGTGTGTGCGCGCATCACGATTTATGCTGGCCTGGGAGTAATAATGAAGAGTCGTTTACTATTGAGAGAGGTGTGTAGAGACTGGTTCTCAAACCGATTGGACGAGGAAGAGCGTATTAACCTTGAGATGGTCATCAAAGCTAACAGTCATTTTCTGCTAGACAACCATCTCAAGTCGTTAAAATTCCTGCAAGACTGGTGCGAAGGTTACACATTATTTGAGATAGCTCATCGTAATGATACGCACATCGGAGTAACTCGAGATGCACTTAAGTTTACTTTTGAGCTACTCGGACGGAAGTTACAAATAAGCGATGGCTCGGTACTTAACAAAGTACACCCGCAATTACAGCAGGCAGCACAGAATGTATTTATGGCGTATTACGATACGTTTACAGAGCTTCCGGAAAAAGACGCGGAGCTCAGCTAGGAGAGAACGTGAAGGGTATTTATTTTAGTAACGGACGCTACGGAATAAGATGGTGGGACAGCGCTACTAAGAAGATGGTGCATGGCGGCCGATTCGCTACTGAACAAGAAGCGATAGCAGCACTGCAGCAACATTTTTTAGAAACCTCAGCAGACAGTGACGGAGTAGACTTCCCCATTATTCGCGCAGTGGATCCGGTTAAGTATGATTCAGACCAGGCGGATAAGATATGGGAAATAGCTGCGGCTGCTCACAAGGAATATAAAGAAACAGCGGACCATAAGAAGAAACAGTACATACATCTAGAAGCCAAACCCACAGGTATTGCGTTTCTTTCCGATCTTCACATCGGTAATATAGGTACTGACTATGCCGCAATTCTAAAGGACACTAAGCTTATTCAATCTACTCCAGGTATGTATGCTGTGTTTCACGGCGACGGTATAGACAACTGGATTGTTTCTAAACTCCAAGGACTTCAGCGTAATCAGACAGTCAGCTTTCATTCAGAAATTGCTATGTTTCGGCGTTGGTTAGAGCTGATACACGAGAAACTGTTGCTTGTTGTTAGCGGTAATCACGATAACTGGACGCAAAAGTTGGCGGGCATTGATATTATTCCTACGCTCTTGGGCCAAACTCATGTGATCTATGATCCGTTCGAGGCGAAGGTAACCATTACGTGCGGCAACGCACAGTGGGACATGCTGGTCCGGCACAAGTGGAAGCACAGCAGCATCTTTAATCCTACTCACGGAATTGAAGTAGGCTTCGATCGCCTCACTGCTCCTTTCGACATTGGTGTGGGAGGGCACACGCACATCGGTACGTTGCTAAGGCCGTTTATTAAGCACAACAAGGAAAGACTTGCAGTTCTTACTGGAGCCTACAAGCGGATTGACCAGTTTTCTAAAGAGATTGGTTACGCTGAGACGGCGAGTACTGGGTGCGGGGCTATTATATTTCTACCTGACGGCAAACTGTGGTATAATTCAGACTTACAGGCTGCCTGTGACTATCTAAAGTACCTGAGAGGATGAGATGACCACGGTTAACAAGCTTATAAAACAAGAACTTGCCTTGGCAAAAGCATCGGAGTCGGAATTAGCAGACTACATGGAGCTATCTGAAGAGGATCTTAAGCAGATTATCGACGGCAAACGTAAGCCTTCTGTTCATGAGTCGATCAAGTTAGCTCAGTTTTTTGATTTGGATTTGATGTTATTTGTAGGAGGTAAGTGATGTCTGTGCTAGGGACAGCGGAGATTATTGCGATTACGAAGCCGGCTGGTAAACTTGTAGACCTTACGGTGGCTGAGTTCTTAGCGTATACTGCTCGGGTATCGAACCCGTCGAACCAAGAGAACCATGCAACAGCTACCAAGCTGTTACGGTACCTGGTTAAGCACAATCATTGGTCACCGTTCGAAATGGTCAACGTGGTAATGGAGATCAATACGACTCGAGACGTGGCTCGTCAGATTTTGCGTCACCGTAGTTTTTCTTTTCAGGAGTTTAGTCAAAGGTATGCGAATCCTTTGGACGACTTGGGTATGATTACTCGAGACCTGCGGCTACAGGATACGAAGAATCGTCAGAGCAGCCTGCACACAGATGATCAAGATTTGCATGACGCTTGGGAAGCTAAGCAGATTGCTCTTCAAGCTGAAGTAGCACGCACTTACAACTGGGCAATTCAGAATGGCGTTGCCAAAGAAGTTGCCCGTAGTATAATTCCTGAGGGTTTAATTAACTCTCGGATGTATGTGAATGGGACACTACGCTCTTGGCTACACTACTGTGCTGTTCGTTGTAAGCTGGACACTCAAGAAGAGCATCGAATGATTGCTCAGCAGGCTTGGGAGTTGGTTCAGAACGAGTTTATTGCCTTGCGCGACATTTCATTATTGGAGGAAAAAGATGCCTAGTGCAGACTTGTATGGTATTTCGGATAACTTAAAAAACTTAGAACAGGAGTACAGAAAGCTCCAAAAAGAGGCCACTGATGTAGATTGGTCGCCGCTTATGAAGTCGACTGGTTACTTACCTAAAGACGAACATCTGGTTTCAGAGCAGACGCGGGAATTCGAGGCTGTCTTGGAAAGTCTGCTCGAAATGCACAGGAAAAAGACAGCTGATTACTCAGCATGGAACATCAAAGGTGCAGGTGAGCAAGGGGTGACTGTTCGTTTATGGGACAAGACAGCACGGCTTATGAACCTTATGGGATGGGACATTGGAACAGGTAAGTGGTCACAGCCGAAGGAACCTAAGAATGAATCAGTAGATGACACTCTTATGGATCTGGCCAGCTACGCGATTATTATGATTATCTTAAGACGAGGAAAGTGGGGTAAGTAACATGACTGAGAATATTACAAACAACCCGGAGTACAATCCGGAAAAAGATCCATTGCACCCTATGGGTAAAGGCTGTTCGATTTGCGGTACTTCCTACGACGAGGAAGAATGGGGTGTTATGGGATGGATTGGTATCCTTCCTGTATCTTTCTGCCCTGATTGCGAAGCAGGCGTTTTTAATATGGTGTACGCTCTGAGTCCGATTGAAACGCTAGAAGAATTGATAGCTGACAAGAAGGCTGAAGAAACAACCGAGACTCCCGAATAGGTAGTGTATAATAGTACCAACGATGAAAGTCGTTGGTACTATTACTATGCCGGCGTAGCTCAGCGGATAGAGCATCTGCCTTCTAAGCAGGTTGTCGGGGGTTCGATTCCCTCCGCCGGTACCAATCGCTTTCGCGATAAATAAACGCAGCAGGTAACGACATGACTATTGTATACACTGGAGGCACGTTTGACTTATTTCATTCGGGCCATGTTAATTTTTTAAAACGATGTCGAGAGCTGGCAGGGGCCAACGGTAAGGTAGTTGTGGGTATAAATTCAGATGAATTTATTACCAGGTATAAGAAAAAACCACCAGTATGCTCCGAAGCAGAAAGAAAAGCAGTTTTAGAATCCTGTCGATATGTCGATGAAGTAGTAATTAACTATGGCGACGAGGACTCCAAACCTATCATTATTGAAGTAAAGCCTGATCTAGTAGTTATCGGTTCCGACTGGGCTGTACGCAACTACTACGCTCAGATGTCATTTACGCAGGAGTGGCTAGACAAGAGAAACATTGGGCTTGTCTACATCCCGTATACAAAAGAGATATCGACGACGCGTTTGAGGGCCAGCTTATGATTAACATTCAAGCTTTTATTGTAAACTGGGAACCAGTGTACGTTAACGTGCTTGTGCTTGAGGATCAGCTACTCAAGCAAGGATGCAATCCTACCGTAATTAACTCCGGCCAGAGTACTAGAGAACACTGGGTGTCAGTTGGAGATATCCGTTACTACAGGCAGCTGTACAAAGCTCTTCAGCTTTTTAATCCTGATAACGACTACTTCCTCTTCTGTACGGGTGACATTAGTTATGAAGACTGGAGCGACGTGTTTAGCAGGGCTCGCCAGGTACTGAGTCAACACTCGCCAGGAGTGTATGCGCCTTTGTGTATGAACTCTGCTTGGAACTATGAACAAACGCATATTGCGTGTCTGGAAGACTTTCCGGGTGTATCAATAGCGACTCAGACAGACGGCATTTTTGCCATACTTCACAAAGACGTAGCTAAGGTAATGCTGGGATTCTTTGAGTACGTAGAGCAGCAAGTACAGCTGCATGAGTTCACAACTGGATGGGGCGTGGACAACATGTGGAGCAGCATCTCAATGTGTATGGGTAAGTATGTTCTCCGTGATCTCAATCACACCATTACTCACCCTGAGGGAAGCAGCTATGACCATAGCAGAGCGTGGCACGAGATGAATACACTGCTGGATCATTTCGCAAGATACGCCAGATCGATAGGTTACGAAGATGCCGGACACTACTTAGATAAAATATTTAAAAGAAAAAATGGCAATACTGAAACTTTTGAAACTGACTATTTCTACAAAGGACTTCCGTAACGGTAGACACGGGTGGTCAAAATAGTGTATAATAAAGACCAGCAGCGTGATTACACTGCTGGTCTTTTGAAAGGAATTAAGCTATGAGTGACATGCGAGAGCATCTGGGCAGTCAGGCAAGTACAGTCATGCGTCAGTATGCAGATCACTTGCTGTACGACGGTAATTTGAATGAGACTGACATCGAGGGATTAGACGAGGCACTCGAAGCAGCAAAGCAAGTAATTGAAGCTGTTGAGGCAATCAAGACAATCTGGGCCAATAGCTCAAAGGTCAGAGCAGATCGCTCATAACGATTTGGCTGCAGGTTCGAATCCTGCTTGGCCCACCAAGCCAGAGTGGCGGAATGGCAGACGCTACGGTCTTAAAAACCGTTGAGTAACACTCGTACGGGTTCGACTCCCGTCTTTGGCACCATAACCCTTTGAGGGGTAGTAAAAATTTAAAGATTTAGGAGACTGGCATGACAAAAATCGACACAGGTTTAATTACGTACACTGCTACTAAAACCGACACTATTACAGACAAATCGGGTGCTCTGTATATCACATCTATGGGCGCAACCACGCCAGGTACACCATTTGGTATTAGGGTATGGCGTATTGCAAAAGGGATGAAGGTAAAGCAAGAGGTTTTGTTTTATCCGGGAGATCACGGCGGTCTTGCTGTACTTTGGGGTAAGCTTTTCTTTGTACACAATCAAGCAGGCTCGAAAAAAATCGTGCTTGAGGAAATTCCCGGGTTTATTCCTGAAGATGGAACTGTGTCTAACACGGTAGTCAACATTAACGAAGCTCAATTGGCACTGGTGAATCAACTAATCCAAACTGCCACTAAACGAGCAGAAGGGGGCTACGCGCAATCGAGTCAGGCAATGGCTCGCATTATTGCCTTGGAAAAGCGCGTTGCTATTTTGGAAGCGCGTCCAGCTGTGTCTTCCAGTCCTGCAGGTTTGTCTAAAGTACAGATTGAGGACATTGTGTGGACAAAGATCTGGGACATTTTCTTCTTGCTTCGTGGTGGGATGAACGAGGGTTCGTCTAAGATAACTGACGTGCAGAACTGGATTAATGATTTGACTTCTTTCATTCGCAAGACTAAGTAAGTAGGAAAACTATGAAGCAATTTAGAATTAAACCTTTGTTAAACCTGGCTAAGAAAACTTTACCACGTGAGGTAGAGATTAAAGTACCTGTTGGCGGGAAGGTAAGGGTTCAACAGTACGAAAATTTTGTATGGTTGATGATCGAGAGTACTGAAGATTTTGAAACTAGCGTAGAGCGGAAAATTATTATCGTGACTGAAGGTGAAAAGATTCCGCATGATTACGAGTTTATAGGCAACGTTATTGGTAACTTGCTTGGAGACTCACCTCTGTACGACGATGACGGCAAGGAAATTGAAGAAGGCGAGGAAGATGAAGAAGATGGGACAACTGTTTCTCCGTTACCACACAGCGATGATGAATTCTATCAAGCATTCTTTCCGTTGTGCGCCTATATCTCAGCGGAAAAGCCTAGCCGACTGAACAGTAAATCCTGGTCCTATCTTGGAGAAAAGTCATGAGTAACAGTAACATTGAAGAGACTGATCAGCTACAAACTTTGAAGGCAGCTGTTGAAATTATTACTGAAAGAATTCGTGCAGATTTACTAAATTTCAGGTATACTAATAAACAACTGGCTGAGGTAGACGAAATAGTTTCGAGTATTACATCGACTATGCGTCTTACTCACAATTACATACAATATCATTTAGTATATATGGACAGCGACCCACGTTTACTGCTTGAAGAGCTAGTACGCTTTAATGACATCAAGCTACCTATGGCAAACAAACGTGAGAAGATTGAAAACTTGATAATGACCCCGGAAGAATTATCTGATCTGGAACTCAACGCAGACGATTTTAACAAAGAGTACGCTGAGAAAGCAGCAGAGGTTACGAAAGTGGATGAAGGAAATGAAGTTAAAAGTACTCGGAAGCGAACTAAACGCGCTTGATTGGCGACAGGCCATGCTAAAGGAACTCACCCCGCATATTACTGCGGGGATGAGCTTAAACATTTGTGATGACGACTTTACAGACACGATGCTTGACTATATGGTAGATGCAGTAATAGAAGTACTGAATCAATCTAACGTTGAGAATGGAAATCCCGGGAGATGGGTATTAGAAGGACCAGATCTTTATTATAATGAGGAAGTACAGAAATGAATGACCCAGTAACACGAGACTCACAGATCATGGCACCCGCAAGATGCACACCAGAGCAGGCCTCTGATTACGTGTTTAAGAGCATGAAGAGTGTGTCAAGCTACACTCGCGTTGATCTTGATAAGATAATTATCCCCGCATACTTTGCTGAAGGTAAATTAGTAGGTGTAGATCCATGTATAGCAATTGCACAAATGATTCACGAGACCGGTTACTTAAGTAGCTTTTGGAGTAAAAGACCAAGAAGAAATCCCGCAGGTATTGGCGTAACAGGGCAGACAGCTAAAGCTGTACCAAAGGATGGTTCATTCTGGGACTGGTCTTACGATGATGATGCGCGTATCTGGAAGAAAGGTCTTCGATTTGATGCGTGGGATACAGGAAGTGTCCCCGCGCATATTTCCCGCTTACTTGCTTATGCATTAAAAGAAACACAGAGAACAGTAGAACAAAACGAGTACGTAAAGAAGCACACAGCTAGACGGCCTCTGCCACCGAAAATTGTTGGATGTGCGCCTACTCTTGCTGGCCTTGAAGGAACGTGGGCTGTCCCTGGTGTAGGGTACGCAGACAAGCTCGCTATTCATGCTACTCGTATGCAGAATCAAGAATAAGATCCCCGGTGAACTTATAATGAGGAAATACAAAATGGAAGAATACATACAGAAGGAACTATGGACAGAAGATCAGTATGGTGCACGTATTGTAGGTAAGGCAAAAGAAGTATCTCAATCCAGTAGGAAGAAGAAGACAGACGCCGCATCTTTATGGTTAGCAGAATTAGGAACAGCAAGTCAAGTAAAGCAGTTAATAGCAATGGCCGATGGCTGTAAGATTACATCATCAAGAGAACAGCCAACATACTGGTATACTCAGAGATACGTACTCACTCTTCAGAAGAAAGGCTTAGAGGCCAAGGTAGAGATCGAGCAGGATAGTCCATACGAGAAGATACGGATTATGGATATATGGGTAAAGACAAAAGAGTAAAGACAAAAAGCTGATTCAAAAAAGAGAAGCGTCCAAGAGAAGGATATAATAAAAAAGCTGATTTCATTTAAAGAAGCGCCCAAGAAAGAGCTGGTAGTTAGAGAAGAGGATTATATAGGACACACAATGACTGGGGGTCATCACCTATGATGACTACCTGGTCATTTTTATACAGTAGGGATAGAATGTGGGACGCTTAGAGAGCTGATGTGTGTCAGAACACCCAGACATTCATTATTTGGCAGCAGAATACGCCCGTGGCCGACGATCTCGAGCGAAAATGTGCTATTAAACTTTTGTTTTGGGACAAAAATCACAATGTTAACTTGACATAACGTGCTATAAGTGGCCGAAACGTCAGCAAATGGCAGCAGAACGGGTTAAAAGTGGCACAGATCTGCAGCAAACTTTGTTACTGTGGCCAAAACAGGACGGCCGTCTCCCTCATGCACCCTCTGGTGGCCATTGATCCGCAGAAATAGACCGACCGACTCCCTCATACACCCTCGGGCGGACCTGTGTCAGGAGAGAATTCAAAAACCTAACGTGAAAAAAAGAAGCGCCCAAGAAAAGAGTTGGTAATGAGGGGCACGTGTTTCAAATAGCCGCCGCGACGAAGGAGCGGCTATGCCAAGCCGCCACAAAAAAAAATGCCAGACATGCACGAATGCATATCTGGCATAGTTTTGTCGCTAGCTTTTCTCCCACTCTGTTACATAGTTGTATTGTACGTGCATGAAGTTGATTCTCCACAGTACTACCTCGGGAGTTTCTTGTGTCGGGTTGGCCTCTACTCGGGTAATGCACTGGTCGTGGAAGCTGATAATTGCGATTGATGGGTAGTCGATGTCTGGATAGTGATTTGCCGTAATTCCGTAACCGAATTCGCTGTTGTACTGGTCTCCGATGACGTGGGAGATGGCCATACGGGTGGCGTAGATGTAGTCATCCCAGCGTGGCCGAGTGTGGTTGACAATCTGGGATACAAGGGGCGAGAATTCTGGTTTGATACCTGCGTAGTCATCCCAGTGAACGTACAAATACACAGTGTTGAGGTCTGAGTGACGGCGACGGAATCCGATTGCTGTGCGATTACCCATTGGTGTAGTCTCTTTCTTCTATGTACGTTGTGATTGCTTCGATACCTGCGACGATTACGGATGCTACGATTGCCGTCTTGAGCTTGTCGTTCCAGAAGGGCAATGCGCGCTCGAATGCTTCTTCGATACTGAGTTCTGGGTGCATGCGGCGAAGCTGGTTGGCCACGTCTGTGATGGTCCAGTCGAACACTACGCAGTCGTACTTAAGACGGATGTCACGAATGTCTTGGCTGATTGGCATTGTTGTGTCTTTCTTGCGGGGCAGCGATTAACTACCCCGCGATTACTAATACTTAGTGGCTGACGAGTACGATAGAGCGTGGTACGTTGATACTGCGGTCTTTGCGACGATACCGCATGTAGTGAGGCTCTAGTGGATGTTGTCTGTGGACATAGGCGTTGTAGCGTGCACAGATGCCGCAATTGGCACACGAGTCTGTTTTGCCTGCTTGCTCGGGGCACCAGCAGCCGTCAATGCCGTGAAGTTTGAAGAATGCCAGCGCTTCTTCTACTTTGCCTTTGGGCACCGCGTACGCTACGGTCCATCCCATTGCTACAGCTTCGAGCACATCGGCTTCTGATTGGCACGATGCGTGGAAGTGGCCACGAAGACGTTGGGCGCCTGGCATACGCCATGTGGCCGTGAAGCCGATGGTTGGGATGCCAAGCTCTAAGGCTTTGTCGTTGGCGTCTATGATAAGGTCTACGAAGTCATCCCACACCTCGCCAGTGTCGGGGTGGAGAATATCGCCGCCGGTACTCCAGCGAATACCGTCGATTGCTTTGCGACCTGAGGCGTGCATAAGGAACTTGAAGCCAAGGTCTTGACGCAGGATGTTGAGCTCGTTGCCGTCCCACACTGCATTTGCGAATTTGGTTTTGGATACGTGTCTGGCCATCTGACCTTTGAGCGTATAGCACGCGTTGAGTCCGATTTCTTTGCGTTCTGTGAAGTGCACAGATTCCGGATGAAACCAACATGTTGTTGGGCAGGTTGGACCGACTTCTTGATACGTGGTCAAGAAGTTGTAGTTTACGGAGTCGCCTTTGAGTTTACCGTTTTGGGTATTCTCGATGAGATTGATTGGCAATAAATGCTTTTGCATTGTGCACGTGCTCCTAGTTAGGCATTCTGTCGTCGATGCTGAGGTAGTCGATGTCTTCTTGTTTGAGTAACAGCTGAGCTATTATTTCTCGCGAATGTTGTGCGAGAAGTATAGAAGCATCAGGATTTAGCCATACTCGCGAGCCGCCGTCCCATATTTCTAAGAGATAGCGTTTGTTTTTGAAGTTAACTCGCGAGTGAATTTTGCCTCCTTTCTTGACTACAAGTCGCGCAATGTACAGCGACTTGGTTTTAAATGGTCTTTCCCATTTGTCTGTTGGCTCTGCGAGAAACATACACATGAAGATGACAGATAGGTTCATGGTCGCCTTTACCCTATGATAGTCCATTCCCCGTTATTATGGCCTACATATAAGTCATTGCGGTCCTCCATATAGTAGAAGATGGCTTCATCATCACCATCTTCTCTAACCTGCATAAAAGAAAAGAAAACCTTTTGGACTTCTCCATCTGTCCAGCGAATGGTTGCATACGCGC
>Ga0247723_1000371_pt1 | contig 31002 bp, 50 predicted proteins | sample MSEWelMarce5H_FC_FD_189079 | JGI IMG/M metagenome (GOLD analysis project Ga0247723, IMG submission 189079) | Subsurface sediment microbial communities from gas well in West Virginia, United States - MSEEL Well Study Marcellus 5H_FC | ecosystem: Environmental > Terrestrial > Deep subsurface >... | reverse complement strand
ACTCATATCTCTTGCTTTAATTTCTCAATATACAAGGTTGCATCCATCAATTCCTCCTGGAGATGATTCAACCAATCCATCAAAGGTAACGAATTATTTTCCAATGTTGTACCATATTTTTTCACTCCCATCTCGGAACGCTCCTGATACTTGCTATATACCTTGATTAGAATTGGATCAACGTGAATTGGTTTCTCCTCGGGGATGACCTCTACCTCCGAAAGCATTGCACCAAATGTTCTCAGCTCTTCAGCAAAGATTCGTTTGGTGTTTGAATTAATCTCATTCATCATTATCTCCATAAAGTCATATAAGTCCTGGAGCTCTTTGTTTGTTCTTTTCATATCAATTCATTTGACATTTAACATCATTGAATGCAGCTGCATCCACTTCCTCGATATATACCTCATCATCTTCCATAGTCAGAACGATGCAATAATTGACGTTCATACCACTGAACACATCTTGAAATCGATTGATGATCATGTGGGGATTCTCATTCTTGGTGCCAACATAGGCAATGAAGTATCTATCTCTCATAATACTTAAAAAATTTGATATAGAATTCCTCATTCACTGAATGACCTTTCAAGAATCGCCACAACTGAAGGTAAGTGATTCCCATATCTTCAGCGATATGTGCTAATTTGTATCTCTTGGATACCCGTGACCTCACCTCTCTATCGATGAAGTCACGAATGGTTTCCCCATCAGAAAGGTGAATCGTCAAAGCTCTCATCAACTACCGGCATTGAGTTAATATTCCACACATCCAAAGTATTATAATACTTCCCATTGTATTCACGTCCTCTCAGATTGAATTTAACTGTGATTTCATCTCCTGAATTGTAGTTATCCAACATCTTGCACTTGTCTTGAGCTAATTGGAATGAGATGTCCTGAGGATACTCTCCATTGGCTACGGTTAGGACGAACATTCTCACTGAGAACTTGTCACTGACTTGTCTGATTGGCACAATCATCTTGATTATGCCCTTTACTTGTAATTCCATATTTGATTTGTTATGTTACTATTTGGTAAGTTACTACTTAGAAAGCTCCGCGCCATAGATAACCTACAAAGTGCAGGAATCCGTAGCAGAAAACGGATATTACGAATAGCAGAAATATAATTGCTTTTGTTTTCTCTTTCATTGTTCTTGTTGTTTAAAGGTTACTTTTTCTAATTGCTCAAGTGTTGGGATTGCACAAGTGTAACTATCCTCACTTTTCTCAACTCGGTATTGTAGTTTTCCGTTTTTATGTCTCCTTGCTTGAAGCACATACTTATACCCTATATACCCCGTAGTTGATAGGTCTGTCCATTGTCCCCAATTTCTGCTAAATAGTTTCATTGTTCTTGTTGTTTTAGTTCGGGTCTCATTGGTTCTTCGTTCTGATTACCATCATCCCATCCTTGTGAATAACCATAGTTAGTATCTTCTTGGCGTTGCTCCTTCTCTATTTCTTTACCATTTTCTAAAGCATCACTCATTTCAATAATTTGTTGAGGAGTTACCAATACACTACCAAGTATTCTCTCGTATTCTGAATGTAACCATTCTACTGCTGTTAATTGTTTTTCTGTTTTCATTTTGTTCTTATTTAAATATTTGTTTTTATTAAAATTCCTGCAATAATCATCATACCAAATATTGCAAACCAAAGAGTGGAAAAAGATTTTATTATTGTTTCTCTTTTATAGTTTACCGCATGCCACATAATAGTAAATCCTATTACTTGAAGTATAAATTCTAATATCTCTTTCATTGTTCTTGTTGTTTAAATGTTGATTAGTATTACAAATGTTAGTATACATTGAATTATTGCGGATACTATTACTCCAAGTAAAATACCTTTTACAAATTCTCTTTTCATTGTTCTTGGTCTTTAATTAATAAATAGTTAAGTGCTTCTTTATATGTTTTAAAAAGCATTCTATTAGGGTTGTATAATGTTTCTGCTATATAATCCCATACGGCTTCAATTATATGTTCTAGGTCACTTATAAAGTAATAAGTCTGACCTTCATTAAATGGATATGTTTTCATTGTTCTTGTTGTTTAAAGGTTTCGTGTTTTACTCCGAATTTATCATAGGTAGTGATTGTCGCATCTCCAACTCTTATTTTTGGTTCATTAGGTTCATCAACTATTCTAAATGATTCTTCGTTATCACTCCACTCATCTACTATCTCAAGGTTACCAGTGAAATGGTATCCAATTGCTCTCAAAAGTCCTTCGACCATTCTCACTACTTCATCAAGGTCCACATCATTGTGAGGTACCTGGTGTGTCACTGTGTGCTCGTATTGTTCGATTGTTATTTTCATTTCGCTTCCAATAATTTATAATAGTCATTATAATACTCAGTACATAACTCTAATCTCTCAACCATCTCCTGCTCCTTCGCTTCATCACGATCAAATGAAAGTACGGTGATTCTCTTCTCCGGTGCGATATGGTCAACTCGGTGTATATCTAAGTTCTCCCACTCGTTTAGTAGTTCGTTGGATGTTGTCACCATGCAATAGATTAATTCTGCCTTAGGTCGGTTGTACAATCTCATGTAAGCTCTCAACTGCCACTCATAGATTGTATCGTATCCATCCTCTGCCATTACCGGAAAGGTATCCAATGACCAGGATGTTTTGATGTCGATGATTGAAGCATCAGTGATGATGTCACATTCACCGGTCATCAGCTCGTCAACCATTCGCACAGTGTTCTTGATATATCCCTCGAATCTCACAGTGTTGAGTAGGTCAATTGAGTCCTGCTCTTGCATCAATCCCTTTTGGATATATTTATTGTTGATTTCACTTCGGTAACCGTAGAAATTTTCCTTCGCAACTTGCTTGATATAGCTCTTTGCAGTTTGTCCCATTTCATTCTTGCCTCGGCCATTAGTCATCAACTTGCCGATGGAGGATGGATGCCACTTCATAATTCAAGAGCTTTAAGTTGTACCTCAGTCAATGACCATTTCTCAATCAATTGCTCTTTTGTATACTTTCCTGCTTGAATGGATGCCACTGCGGATTCGAATCTTGCATTGTCCAACGCAGGTTTAACCGGTGCGACTGCAATCGATGCTGCCTTTCCATCATCATCTACCGCTTGAAGTGACAACAATGATTGCAATGTTCCTCTTCGGAAGTAAGTCACCGCACTCAATACCTTTTGTGGATCAGTGATAATCGGCAAGGTCATGAATGACTCAACCATTTCACCTGAATCGATGTCAATGATTCTCGTCACCACATCATTTCCAACTATTGGTTGGAGTAGAATCAATCCATTCTCCAACAAAATCGGCTCGACTGCGGTGAGCAGTGCATTGATGTCGGCATACGACTTTTTGAAATGTGGATTCGTTGCATTCTTTGCAACCTTTCCAATCTGCGACTTGGCAGTGTGCAACTTTTGGTACAGCGTTGCGACTGTTTTTGTGTTCTTTTCCATTATTTAGCGTGTTAATTTTCAATAAAGATAATAAACTATTTTAAATTGGCAATAAAATTATCATAAAATTCGATGAAATCATCAAAAGTTCTTGAGATATAATAAACTCCACCGGCATCTTCAATCATTTTCTGATATACTTTCTGCACTTCCGATTGCCTATCCTTCCCATACTTCACCTCAATCTTAACTGACCTTCCTCGAATGGTTGCCGAGATATCTGCGGAACCTGGTGTGCCTGTTCCCTTTGTCCATTGTCCTCCCATTGCTACTCCATCAGTACGGTACTTCTTGCGATACACTCCCATCGTATTGATTCTCTCTGCTTGGCATCCACTCATCTGAAGGAATCCACATATGGATTTGGTGAGTGCATTCGCTGAGTTATCCTGCCAATTGGTGAGGAATGAATCCACATATGGGAGATTAGGATACTTTGCTCGTGTGAGAGCTCGTTCGAGGTCCTTGATTCGTTCTTTGTTTTGTTTGGTCATTGTTTATCTTTTTTATGTACTCTCGTGTGACATTCTCTGCATAGTGACATTAATTCGAACATGAATTCATTCTGCCAATTGTTATATGTTATATGATGAACATCAACAGCAGGACTTTCAAGACACCCTTGACAGGTGTAATCATCTCTTTTTAATACCTTTTTTCTTATTTCTTTCCACTGTGTTGATTTCAGATACTCTTGATGCTGCTCTTTTTTATTTTCTTTTTCTTTTAGTGGTGTCCAATATGCCCATTCAGTATCAATTTCACCTGCATCATTACATAGTGAAAGTGCTGATATATCCATTGATTCATATTTAAGATGAGCATAAAATAACAGGCATTTTTCACATTGAGCATAACACTCTAATCTATCCCCATTTATTTTATATGCATCAATAAAATTACCTCCACATTTTTTGCATTTATTATTTCTTATCATATCTCCTTTGCTTTATCGTTTAACTCATCCCAAATGTCATCCGATTTCTTTATCGGTGTTTCACCTGGTATTATCAATTCAAAGTATCTTCCATTGTGATTTCGGCCTTTACTCATCACATATCCTTTCACATTGGCATACTCTGCCACCCATTTGAGGAACTTCCTTGATTCCAATTCTTTCCATCCATTGAATTCAGATGTGAATTGAGTCATCACCACACTATTGTAATGAATCACATTGAGTGGAAGATTCCCCTCTTGAGTCCAATCATAGAAATCTTTCGATGTGGATTGGATGAATCGTTTTGCATCTGCATTGATTGAGATTGATTTGGTCAATCCATTAGATAGGAAAGATTGAAGATTCTTAATCATGTAATTGTCAAAGCGAATCCAATCATCATCACCCCATGAGTCAAACAACAATCTCCCATACTCATCCAATGGTGATCGTCTTGAATGGAAGTATTGAAAGAATTCAAGCTCATGCCTTCTCCGGTCATGAGAGCTTCCTGCTCCACTTATAACATAGTTGGTTGTGATGACAATTTTTGGTGACCTCTCAAATGGAATAAATATCTCATCCTTATTTTTTCGATTGACTGTGATTCCTTCCGAGATGATTGAGAACAGTTGCTCAAAATCAAAGTTCCGTTTCACATCATCGAATGCAAGAATCTGAGAATCCAAGTTCACTCGCTGATAAACAAAATCACTCTTTCCAGGATTGAATGCCTTTCCATCAATCTTCACGACTCTTCGGAAGTATCCAAGAGCTGCCAACATCAATGACTTTCCACTTCCTCCATTTGGATTGTCATCAATCTCTTGGTCATTGAAGATGATTGCCTTTTGGTCGGTCTTATCTTTGAATGAATGGATGAGATATCCCAAGGTCGTTTCAAGTGACATGATTCTCACATCATCATTGGCAGATACCTTTTTAACGAAATCCTCAAAGTCATTTGTTGAGTCCTTGATTGGTGTGAAATCACGTTGAATGATTTGATTCTCCCAAATGTATCCATCCACATCGATATAACTCATGACCTTCACATCATTCTTGGATACTTTCACCACTCCATTCTTGAATGGGATGAATGATGAGTCCTTTGTGTCCTGGAGCATAAAGATATCAATCGAGTCAATCATGTTCAGGTGATTCTCATTGAAGAGATATGGTGATCGTGAGCAGTAATTCCATACATTGACCTCATTCTTATCGAGAAGGTAGTTCAAAACATAATCTTTGATTTGTTCAGTGGAACTCAATCGGACTTTGTTTTCTTTCACTCTCACAAATGTAGGTCGTTCAGCATTCTCCGGATAGTATTTGTTGAATCCACTCTTAACCAGGAACTCACTGTACTTAATTGGCTCGATTTGGATTCCTTTCTTTGAGTCAACCATCCAAAAAACATCATCACCGGATGCAATCTCTTCCTTGATATCATCGATAATGTCATCAGCCACACCAAGTTGTTTCTTGATATCATCCTTTGCAATTCCCGACTTGAGTTTTTGCTTGACCTTATGGAATGTATCTTTATCCTCAAAGTATTTAGTGGAGAATGTAGCCTTTTTGTATGCTGAATTGATGGATGTTACCATCTCACCATGATTGAAGCTCGTGCCTTGACAATACTTGGTCCAAATATACTGTTCAGTGGTTGCCTTATCGATGCCATATTCACACATGACACAAGCCAATTTAAAAACAAAGTGATTTCGACTTCCTTCCTCGAACCTGCATCCATGGTCGAATCGTTCAATTAATGAAATGATTTTATCCTCATCATTCAATACGCAGGTTGGAGTACGTTCAGTGTAATTGTATCCCTCATCGGTTTCAATTCCCTCCCATACTTGGCAAAATTCATTGAAGTAAATTTTCGGATCGTAACTCTCAAAACAAACGCGAGATACATTTGAATTCTTAACGTCAAAATAGTCGGATTGGAAGTATTTGCCGAATGCGGTGAATCTTCTCTTGTGTTCCAACTTATCTGATTTTGGAATACTGATTACCGCCTTCAATCCATTTCCACCTGGAGAGGTGAATACCATCAGGACGTGTTTATCATCAATCAATCGAGCTCTCTCTGCATCCATTGCCACTTTGGTTGGATATTGGTCAAAATCCAATACGCATAATCCCGAATGCTCAACCAATGAATTGTCATTTCTTTCCGAGAATATCCCATTGAACATAATTGCATTCAATGATGACTTCAATCGGTCATGCTCCGGATCACTCTTTTCGAGTTTTCTGATTTTTGTTATTTTGGAAATCAATTCAGGATTCCCAACTTTGATGCGTTGATATATGTCATGAATTGTGAGCTCATACGGTGTATCTTTTGAGCTAAAAAGATTCTTAAAAACTGATACTTTCAATTTACTGCATTTAAAATGAAAAATCCTCTTGGATGTTCGTGAATGCAGCACTACTAATCCAAGAGGATTCTAATAATTTCCTTTTTGTCCCTGCATTTGACATACAAATATAACAATTATTCAATATAAAAGTTTTATTTACCTAATAATTTGACTCAAATATGTCAATTCGTGACGATATTCAAATGTTATTGTCACGCCTATAACCTATATTAGTATTAACTTTCAGCAAAAGCGTGACGATGTGACGATAAAAAAACTCGATGCCCATTCCTAAAAAACGACTTGTTGTATAGAGTAGGTATATAAGAGCATCGTCATATCGTCACGCCTCAACACTCAAGAGCTCCTCATATTCATTCCTCAACACTCTCCTTTTGATTGCTTTGAGCTGATTGTACGACTTGCATTTGAGAATCTCATCACGAAGGAATCGCATTTTTTTCACATGAGCATTCCCACGAAGCTCATCGATATCATCCTGGATAACGGTCATGTAATACAAATCACCACTCTCAATTGCCCAATTGTGTTGATTGATATTGTGCATTACTGTTGCATGACCTCGATTAAAATACTCACCAATCGCATGAAATGGGAGATTCAATCCTCTCAGCTCTGCCATTAGATACCTTCTCCTCATTGTTAATACCTGGTGTCGACTCGTCACATCCAATTGATCTCGTTGGATGATGTGTTTGATTGCTTTTATTTTATCTTGTTTTGTCATACCGGCTCAACTTTAAATTTTCCAACTATACACAATCCCTTATTCAAGAGCTCCGATTTCTTCCAATAGCACAGTGCTTTGGATGGAAATGTCCAGGATTGGATGACTGTTTTCCCCGAGCAATAACTTAGCTTATACATAGCGTGATAATTTTAATGATTCCTAAAACTGCTACCATTGCCAAACTTATGGCAATTCCAAGCATTGATGCTTCATAGTTTTCTTTTCTTTTGTAGCTCATAACTTTTCGATTTCTTGTTTAACTTCATTCCAATGGTTAATCCCTACTTGATTATTTCCCCAGCAAAGATTTAAAACAATATCAACTGCAATCAATGCACATTGTTTTGCCTCATAACTATCTAATAAAGGTACATTACTAAAATTATCTACTAATTCTCTTGCTCTTTCTTTCGGTGTCATAACGTCTGATTAAATTTAATTTCACAAATTCGCTTATACAATTCCTCATTGAATGTACCTCTGATGTGTTCGTGTGATGACTTGGTTGTCCAAAACCTTTTCATCCTTTGCATTTTAAATACCATACTCATCCCAATCAATTTCATCGTTATCATTACCCCAGGTATATTCACTTAGGAAATCTCTTTCATCCATTAAGTGCTCAATCATTTTGAGCATCCATTCCTTGTATGATGGATCAAATTCCATGACCTTATCATCCGGAAATTCATCGGTCCACCACACACCACCCTTTACATTGATGTCAATGTCATATCGAGCGGTTTCAAAATCATAATCGCTTTTCCACCATTCAATATCAATTCGAAAGTATATTGCTCCAATTTTATAGTGAGCTTCCATTGAGCAATTATCCACATCCATGAAGTCCAAATCAATTCTTTCTACTTCTTTTTTCCAATTCATTTCGCTGAGTGTTTAGTTATTAATTCCCCATACTTCTCCAATATTGGCGATTGGGTTTGTTTTTTTACGTTTTGCGGGACTTTATTGGTTTGGCAATAGTCAGGTTGCGTAGCGGTAAAGTAAAGCATCACAGTCCAAAATAATGACAAGGCCACAACAGTTCCAAGGATGTCCTTTTGATTTTCGTTTAGTGTTTTCATATTCCTCTTAATTTACATACTAGTTTATGAACAGCTGACCATCTTGCAATTTGCATATCCGTAATGGGATCATGCATTCCAAGTTTATCAATACATTCCATCATTTCGTTCCATAATTGCTTTTCCTCTGCAATCATAATTTGAATCATTTCTTGTTTTTTCATAGCGTTTTTTTAATTGTTTACTCCACAAAGATATGAAAGGTTTCATAAATGCAAAACTTTTTTAACTTTTTTTTCAGTTTTGAACAAAATTAATTGTGAATACTATACCCGATGGGGTATTCATGTGTAGAAAATCTACTTAATTATACCCTTTAAGGTATAAAAACAATGAATGAAAGTGAAATGCGTATATTTTGCGTATAAATTCGTATCAATGCGTATATATAACTTGCATCAAAAAGCACATTATACTATGTATTTGGTAGTTATATGACCACTTATGTCAATTATAATATACCTAAATCACATTAAACTATGATTTGGCTAGGTATACAATAGCCAATAAATCAAAATAGTGTCAAATGTTTGTCACAAAATAAGGGTGAATTGTGACAGTTTTTGTAATATAACAAAGGTAAAATGTCGCAAATATCTGCTAAATATGCGACACAATATCAGGTTATACCTTGAATTAATGATGTGAATTATAAGGTTATAACCATAAAAAAAAGAGGTACCGTTTCCGATACCCCCCTTTACACACGCTAATGAGTTGCTAATTTACAAAGGAAATTTGATTGAGTCGATACTTTTATGCATTTTTCTTATGCCTTCTCTCTTGATTTCTTTTGCGTTTATCTTCAGTATCCTTCCTCCGGTTGGTTTAATGGGAGCTCCACGCTCAACGTGCCATCCTTTGGAGCCATCACCATACTCCTCTTTGTAAGTTCCGGTAAGCATGAGGTGAATATTTTTGTGATGATTGACATATCCATGTTTGGGAACATGAGTCACCGTATCTCTCACATCATTACGACACGCATTCTCATGAATGTGCCCCATTGAGAATATATCAAAATCCTCGTATGTTTCCAATGCCCTGGTCAAGTTGATTGCTCCCTTGGTCACAATTCCCCCACCGCCTGAGCCATGGAAATATTTCAATTTGGTTGTGGTCCATGAGCTTGTATTGTATTTTTGATGAAGGATAATCCATCCACCATATCCTCCGGTCATCACATTGCTGCCATTCTTATAGTTTAGTAGGTCAACGAATCTTTGAAGGATATCCGTTTCTTGGTATTTTATTATGGCGGTTTCATGGTTACCGTATCCAATCACTGTGAGAATATGTGCATATGGACTAAACCATTCGACTGCTGTTTCAACGATTGAATCCAAATATTTTGCGTTGTTATGTTCCGGTCGGATGTCGGACTTGTTTCCTCTGCGATCACCTTTCCCTTGCATCAAGCAAAAGAAATCACCATTGACCATGACCTTGATATCATTCTCAAGGCAGTAATCAAAATCTCTTTTCAATAAATCCCAATCACATTTGGGATTATCCCAGTGAAGGTCGGACATCATTGCAAGTTGAACGGTTGCTCCATCAAGGTGAAGCTCATGAATGTTTTTAGAGTGCTTTTTGAGCATATTTGAAAAGGTATTTGGTGAATAGTCCGAGTCCAAATCCTATGACAAACAACCAAATATTTGCTTTCGATTTCTTCTCGCTTTTATATTTGGCAACTTCCACCTTTTGAATTTGGCGGATAGTATCTCTCTTTAATTTATATTCGATTTTTTTCTCCCAACGGGTGCGTGGAATATACTGAGTTTTCCACATTACAACCGTATCCTTTTGAGTGATGAATTTCTCCCACACAATTTCATTGTTTACGATCACCGGAAAGGAATCAACCGATGTGATGCGAAGTGTATCGGATACCTCTTCACATTTATACCCTTTTTTCATTGCTTTGTGCAGATGGTGCTCTGCTGAACAAGATACCAGGAGGATACTAAAAATTAATGTACTGAGTTTTCCCATTTTTCTTCACTGCTTTGAGGACTTGTTTGCGATTTCTTGCTTTGCTGTATGAAACGTGCACCCAACTTGGCTCTTTATCCGTTCCGAATTCCCAAATCAATTGGTCAAAAATAAGATTGTCCTTGATGAAATGGAATCCTTTGCTTCCGATGTGTAGGTCCATCGCCTCACCTAAACAATGTTGTGACGTTTTAGAGCCACCACACGCTTTATTAACTGCGATGCTTCTATATCCGCTATTGATTCTAATTGGCTCTCCCATATGAGCTCTCAGTGGCTCGAATACCTTCTCACAAAGCAACTTCGCTCTCTCGATTTCGAACTCATTCATCTTGTTAAGGATTGAATGGTTGGTTGCAGTGCCAGATGCTTCGAATTCTGCGAGTGTAACGTGTTTACTTAAATTCATCTAAGTTCGTTTTTGTCCTGGTGATAAATTTGCGAAGAGCTGCAAGTACATTCTTCCCGGTCACACTCTCATATGATTCGTTGATGGACTTAATCTCCACCATCACACAAAAGAACGCGAATACTTTGGTCATGATTAGCTCAACCGAGATAAATTGTGCGATGATATCACCTGCAATGTACTTCTCGATGAGGAAGGTGAACATGATTGCACCGCTATAAAGCAATGACTTGGAAATTGTGTCGGATAATCTGCGAGATTGGAACGCATTCCAACCGCCTTTTTTTACTGATCGCCAAATGCCGAAGCAAGTATCAATGAAGATAGCTAACATTGCCAAGTATATCATCGGCATGACCGGTGAAAGTACCGCCCAAAACGAAGCAAATAATATCAACGCATTCTGCCTCATAATACCAGGATTGAATTGTTATATCCGTTATCGGTTGGATATCCGCAAGTCCATGTACCGTTCATGAAGCAATTCCCCACGCACATATGACAATCAATCTGAGGTCGTAAATCCGTATCACGATTCTCATGGGATGTAAAGAGTGGAAATTCCGCCTTGTTCTTTACCAGGTACCGAATCAATCGCATCTCAAAGAATGATGCTTTCTGAGCATAGTGTTCCATGCCGAATGCAACCTCGCTGCGAGATACACTCGATGAGTTATCACCGAACTGCGTTTGAAGTCCTTTGTTCTTGAGTTGGTATGTCAATCCGAAGATTGCATCCTCAGCTGAACGCCATGCAACAACCGGTTGAATGAATAGAACAAGAGCTTCCTCTTCCGGTGTCAATGTTTGGTCGTTGTATGCCGCCAATAAATAGTCATAAAAGACAGTTCCAAGGATTGGCATCACTCTCAATTGTGCTTGAGTCGCAATGTATGGAGTCACATCAGTCACATCCACATTGGCAGTGATTGGTGTGTTTGTTTTGAGGTAGGTTTCGGTTATAAAATACAACATTATGCGGTCGGTGTTTGTAAGGTTGGAACTACATCACCACCTTCTACCGGTGCTAATGCTGCGAGAGCTCTCACTTCATTTGTTGTCATTGTGTTGAGGACCTTAGTCGCAACCAATGGACTCATAGCATTCAATGCGTCTTGTGTTTTGGATGCATCACCTTCTACCTCAACGATTGTTTCATTGATAATTTGGAAGTTGTTGACCATGAAATCTGCGTTGACTTTTGCAATACGAAGTATCTCATTGAAGATATCGGATACCTGCTCTCTCAATGGCATGACCACGTTCTTCTCGAATATCACATATGCTTGTTTGATATCACTACCTGAGCCAAGTGAGCCCGTTGTTCGAACTCCCATCAGTATCGGATCTATTGTGTGAGCAAAACAAATCTGCTCAGTATTCAATCCCGATGCTTCCTGGAATAGTTTGTCGTTCTGATTGGTTGGAATGCTTTCAATCTTCGGCAATTGGTCTTGAGAATTGGCAAAGAATGCGACCGCTTTTCCTGCGTTGGCAGCTCCTTTCATCTTGTCCATTGTGGACCGAAGTACATTTTTCTCCTCTTCCGATTGTGGTCTTTTTGGGAACATCATCGCGAATGATGGGAACACACTGTTTTGAATGTTTGATTTAGCGAAGTAACTTAACTCACCTGAAAGGTAGGCAAAGTTCAAAGCTGATGTATATTTTGGAAGCGGATACCAATCTTGGCCCAAACACTCAACCTCGTATACGAATAGTTGACATTTATCGGTGCAAGTTGGATGATATCTTGGAATGTCACGCACATCGATTCTACTCGCCCAATCATCACAAATAAAATAGTTGTTAGGATTTTGTCCTCTTCTCACTTTGTCGGGAGATACGTTCTCCATTCTTGTGAGCTTCATCTTATCATCAAAGTACAATTTGAAGTAAACGCGGTTGTGTACAATCAATTGTTCGGTTGTAATCCGAACTGTCTTTTTTAGGTGAGATTTCTTTTCAAATGTATATAAATCAAGAAGCTCTTGAGGTGTTGAGGTCGTTGCTCTCAATTCAATCCCTCCACCAATGACTGCATTTGTTTTATAATCCACGATGGAACCATGGAGAGGTGATGAGTATACTAATTGGTTTAAAACGCTTGGAAATAAATTCGAATCCCCAAATGGAATCCATCCACTTGTTTGATGCCTCCCATTCACATATGGAAGAGATAAATTCCCTGAGCCAATTCTTCCGAATGGTGTACTGAAGGACTGATATCCTTCCACCACTTCAGGTGATTGTTGTTTTGTTCCAATAAATCGGTCGTACCAAGCCATGTTTAATCGTAGATTGAGTTTTGTATTGCACCACTTACAACCATTCTGCCCTCTTCAATGACGATCCCCGTCGTGTCCTGGATAGATGTTGGTGGAATTGTTGATTCATACACTGAATATGTGTATTGTCCTTTGACCAATGTCACGTCAACCGGCTCATCCAATAGGAACATATTAAATCTTTCCTTCCAAGTGGAGATGTCAGCGGTGGTGAATAGGATTGGAGCATCGGTGACATCCATTTCATTCTCAAAAACGAACAAATAATACGGATTCGAGAGAGTGCTCACCTCAGTTAAAGTCAGCACAATGGAATTCACCTCACCTTTATCAATGTAAATCATACTATTATATTATAAAAAGTAGGAAAAATGTTTATAAAAAAAGCCACCCTAATGGATGGCTCTCTCTTTAAGTTGTATTTTATTATGCAATCAACGCTGCGATAATAGTTGAATCAACCTCGTATGCAAGGAAATCATTCTCAGCGATCAATGTCACTGAATATTTTGAACCATCTGCACGAGCTGTTCCTGAGCCTTCACCAACTGCACTCAATTGTAAGTATGGGAAGTACCAATATTTGCCATTCGCATCTTGGATGATTGCATTCAGGTATTGTTGACCAGCACCAAGCACTTTAATTGCTTGTGACTTAGATTGGTCACGACGGTGGAACATCAAGCTGATTGTTGCGGTTACATATGAGCTACCATTGACAAGGTCAATCGCTGCATCTTCGGTGTAACTTCCGGTGTTTCTTCGGATTTCAAATTCAGTATATAAATCACCACCTACAATTAGGTTGATTTCATCGATTGTCCAAGTATTTGGCGCACCTGCAAATGCGATGCTATCGATGTTATCTTGTTGATTTATGTACACTTTGAAAATCCCACCACTGTTATTGTCGCACGACTTAACTATGGATTCTAAATTTTCACAAGCCATTTTTTGTTGTTTTAAATATTAAAAATAGAGGGGAGTGTTTCATCCCCTCAAGAATATTAATTATGCAGCAGAGTTGTAGAATACAATCTCATTACCATTCACATGAGTGAATCCAACTTTCATATTTGCACGAGTACGGATAACCGGCTCAGCAACTGTATCAGCTAAGTTGATAGCTCTTAACGCTTTTCCATCTCCTTCAGCATCGAAGGAATAGATAAGATTTGAACGTAACGTAGCGACAATTTTGGAAGTTGTCCCCATTCCTGGACACATTACCATTTTGATTCCCAAATAAGAGAAGTCCAATGCTTGAGTTAAGTTGGCTTGAGTATTCGCAGCAGCAACCGCAGCACGATAAGCAGTAGCTACCGGTGTAGATACATAAATTCTCAACTCTTCTTGGTTAGCGATAACCGCAGCAGGAATAGCAGCGTAAACCAATGCCAATTTAGCAAGTACGTTAGATGCGTTGATAGCAACTGGAGATGCAATGTCAATCACGTTAGCTGAATCAGCAACTAATCCTTTTACATAACCATCACACAATGCGTATGCAGCAACCTCAGAATCCGTATCACCTAACCAACGTAATTTCTCTACGTTCTCAGCGATTGTTTTCGCCATTTCTCCCCAATAGTAATCCATGAAAGATGCAACAGTGAAATCACCGTTAGAACCTTTTGTCATTTGTAATGAAACGAATGACTGCTCTAATTGGAATTGACAAATCTCTGCCATTGCTGACAATCCACATACGTCAACTTCTACTGAAGCAAGCTCATCATTTGATGCGTTCCATCCACAGTTCTCTGCTTGTAAAACTTGACCAAATGTTACATTGGAAATTTTAGTTTTGTATTTGATACCTGGAAGTGTACGGTAATTGTCAACCGTTTCCTCTTGTAAATACGCACGAGAATAGAATGCCTCGCTGTTTGCTTGCAATAACGCTGATGCGTCAATGTCTAAGTCGAATTTTAATTTTCTGCTCATTTTGTTTTGTTTTTGTTTTTTGTTAGTTATTTGTGTTTAAAAATTTACTTATTGCACTGAATTTTTCTTGTACTGACATTTTAGTTTTGTTGTCAGTTGCTTCAACTTCCGTTTCAGTAACCATCATCTCTTCCATCTGGTTGCGAAGGTCAGCGATCAATGCGATGATTGCTTTCTCTCTCTCCTCAAGAATCGGTGTAACAATTGCAAGGATAGCCTCTGAATCCATTGCAGGATCAATTGCCATTTCTTCGTTCACTGCATCTTCTACAATTGGAGCTTCTTCCTCAATAACTGTTTCTTCCAATGCAACTTCTTCCATTGCAACTTCTTCCATTGCCTCCTCGACAATTGGTGCATCCTTAATCTCAGTGATTTCGCCATCTACAACAACGTAGATTTTGCCATCGATTAAGTGCTCCCCATCAGGTAATTTGTTCATGTTATATTTATTTAATTGATTACTAAGTTTCAATCCCAAGAATCCCTCAATTGAGAATCCCACCTGGTCATTGGCAACCAATTCAGCATAATACTCTTTATCAGTTATCTGAGCAGTCACCATCAATGTTCCTTTTGGAACTTCAATACCGAATGTTGAGAATGCCTTATCTTGTTTTGGATTGTCCACCACCCAAGTTTCCAAGATATATGCAGGAACTGTTTTAGATGTGTCATGCTCCAGGTTGAATAGGTCGCGATTTCGAAGGTCACTCATGAACTTCTCGTGAATTTTCGCGATTGTTTCCTCAGTGAATTGCACATAATATTCTCCCTCCTGGTCATCCTTGCGGTATATCTCCATCGGTATCATGGCAGGTGCGGTGATTCGATACTTTAAATCATCAGCGAACACCATTCTCTCCGCTTGTTCGAAGGCCATTCCTTTCACCTTAATTGCAGGTTGAGAGGTGAATGCAATCTGCTCAATACCCAAATCTTCTCCATCGGAGTATTCGGGATCAATAGTGATTTTGTAAATTGGCAAATCTTTGGTCATGTATATATTAAAAAAATTGTAAATTTGTTCATAAATCACACTTATGATAAAAATTTTTGAGAGGGAAATCCCCAACAAGATGGATGAATTGACCATTGAACAATTCGAGAAAGTGACTGAAATCACCAACAACAAAGAACTTGACAACATCGAGAGATACATCAAGATTTTTGAATACTTCGGTGTTAAGGAATCCGAATGGGATGACAATGATGTTGAACTATCCGATTTTATTGACAAGGTGAAGGAATTCAACTCGTCTAATTATGAGAAAAAGGATGCGGTTGAGTCAATTGAATTGGATGGATATACCTATGAAGCACAAATGAAGCTCTCAGTGAAGGATACCAAGATGATTGAGAAGTTGATTAACCGAAAATCACACAATTGGATTAGTGATTTGTTGGCATTGATGTTCAAGCGAACTGACCTTTCATCCACTGAACACTACACTGAAGCACACTTGAAACACAAAGCGAAGTTATTCAAACAATTGAAAGCGGAAATCGCAGTACCTTACCTGGTATTCGTTACCGAAAAAATCTCAAGCCATGCAAAATCTGAAGCTACCGAAAGCGTGGAGCCAAATAACGATTGAGCAATTCATTGAGATAAGGTCGTTAAACATTGAGGATGGAGCATTGCAATACAATACCGATGTGCTCTCCATCCTCTCCGACCTACCCATTGAGGACTTCGATGATATAGAACTTGACGAACTCCAGGATATCACCAAGCAATTGAAGTGGATGACATCGGAGCCATCCAAAAGATATCAGCATCAACTCGGTGAATTAAAGCTCAAGCCATTCGTTGATATCACTCTCGGTGAGTTTATAACATTGGAGGCATTCGTGACCGATGACTATATCAAGAACCTCCGCAACATATGTGCAATCCTTTACCGGAAAACATCCACTGATGAATGGGGGAATGTTATCACCGAGCCATATAAATTCAAGTCAACTGATCGTGTGCATCTCTTCGATGACTATCCCATCACCGCAGTATTCGGATTAATACCTGAGTACCTTCAGTTCAGACAATCGTTCTTGGATAGCCATGCTAATCTGATGACTGAATCCTATGAAGATAGTGAGGAGGTAATCGATGAAGAGGAACGCAAAGAGCAGGAAGAGGAAAAGAAATCTTCCAAATGGGGGTGGGAGCAATTGATATGGACAATGTGCAATGGTGACCTCTCAAGATTTGATGCAATAACCGATACCAAATTGGTATTGATTTTTAACTTCCTTGCAATGAGAAAAGAGTTGGAAATTTAGTAATCCAATGCATCCCAAAACTCTCCGAATAGAGGTTGGAAATCATAAATGACTTTTACTTTTTTACGAAGCAATCCACCAAGCTCCAGGATAGGGAACTTTTGAGCCATGTTTTGAACGTATTGTCCGTACATCTCGGATATCAATCCACTTTGCTCAAGTGCAGTGTTGAATTTACGCACCAAATGATAAGGTGCGATGCTGATTGTACCGTTGTTTAGAAATCCGAAGTAATATGCTGCAAGTATTTCAATACGAAGATTGCCTTCGGTAGTTACTTTGGCGTTGATACGGATGGAATCATACAAGGTTGACGTGTCAATCAATGCTTCATCCTTGATAATCTTTTTCAATACATTAGCTACCCTCCTTCTCGTTGGGTATTTGATGTTGAATTCGCCTGTGTTCTTGTAAGCCATACTTATATATTAAGATTAATCACCAATTTGTTCAGGAATTTGGCAATCAGTCCATGAAGGCAATACAAATGTGATGCTCATCAACCATCCTGCTGCGTAATCCAATAAGTCATTGTTCAATGGCGTGAATGTTGGGAATCCTTCCACATCGAAATCAGTATCGGTCAATGAGAATGTGTAATTCAAATAAAGGTCATTGAGAATCTGCTGAGTATCTGAGAGAATTGTGGTGATATTTGCACGGTCTTTTTGGATGATATCAAAGCAATATATCTCAAGGTTGAATAAGTTCACGTTATCACTTGCAATCACATCCACAGGGACCACATATACGAGTGGGTACTTCTCATCCTTAGTTGCGAAGTTGAATAACTGCTCCTTGAAATCAGTGCCTACCTTTTTAACTTGTAAATGTGCATTATAAAATGCGATGATTTCATCGGTTAATGCTTGATAACTTATCATAATTGTGCTGATTTTTGGATTTTCAATATGTTGTTTTGTGTCGCAGTTATTTCCGTTTCGGAAACAACTGCAGTAACCGTGATGTTTGTGTTGGTATCTTGACCTCCAACATTATTCTGATCGTTGTTCTGACCGAATAGGTTACCAGGTGTGAATGCCGATACGGATGATTCAGGTGCCGATGCTCCCGTTGGTGTGGATGGTGATGCCGGTGCGGTTGTTGATGTGAATTGTGTTGCTGCTATCTTTGCGATATTAGCTGCGGACATTGCTGCGGTTGCCACGAGGTTGGCGATACCAACAGGATTCGGTACAACTCCGATTGCTAATGGTGCTGCTGCCAATGATGCAGTGACCGCCTTACCAGCATCCACCACTGCACCTGCTAATTGCATTGACTTGTTGAACTTGAATTGTTTCTTAGCTAAATCTTCCTCAGCTTTACCACCCTTCACCACGTTCTTCATCTTGTTAGCGAATGCAATATCACCAAGTGCTTGGATTGATTTCACTCCATCCTCCGCGATGTCAAGTGCGTCATTGGCGGTTTTGAGTTGTGCATCTCGTTTCTTTTTTTCTTCCTCTTCTTTTAAAGCAATCCTCTCCTCTGCTGCTTTTTTCTCGACATCAGTTATATCCAATTCAAGTTTAGCGGTGAGTGCTTTTTTCAAGGCAGCATTATCACCTGCCAATTTCATTTCCTTCTCGTATTCCTCCTCAAGTTGAAATATCTTGAATTCACTTTCCGACAAGGTAAGTTCTTGAAGCCTTACAAATCTTTCATTTGCATCCTCTTTCTTCTTATCATTTATTTCCTTTTCTTTATTCGCTAATTCTTTTGCTGCATCATTAGCAGCTTTTAATTGTTTTTCACGAAAATCAACTTCCGCCTGAACCATTAAGGCGATATTTTGGTCTAATAAAATTTTCTTTTCTGAGGTAGTTAATTTATCATTTAATTTAATATCCTCCTCTTGCCTTTGGAATTTTGTTTTGAGTTCTTTAAATTCTCGTCTGCTCTCATCTTGAATTAAGGCAATACGATTATCAATGATGGCTCTCTCCGCTGCTAATCGATTTGCTGCGTTTTCTTTTCTCTTATCCGCTGCTGCTTTCGCTGCTGCTGCTCCTGCTGCCGCATCTGCTTTGGCATCGGTGATTGCTAATACTTGGCGATTCGTTCTCTCGTTTCCAATGATTGCTCTCTCATCTGCAATTTGCTTTTTCAAGTCCTTCAACTTCGCTGCATCCGCTGCTTTGCCAAGAGCTCTCTCAGCGTTGTATGCGGTTAATGCTGAATTGTATCTCTCCCTCGCAAATAAACTCTTAGACATGGATGCCTGAACTTCCGTTTTGTAGGTATCAGCTCCATTAGCTTTGAGCAATGCAAGTTGATTCGAGTACATTTGATTGGTTACCGCCTCACGTTCTTTGGATGATTCCTGGACTCTCTTGTTCGCAGCTGCCATCTTCTCAGCATTCTCTTCCGCAGCGAATTGTGTTATCCCTAACCAATCAGTCAATTCCTTAAATCCCGCAATAAGTAAATTGAGGGGAGCCATCATCACCTTGAGTACATCGTCAAGTATTCCAAGTTTTTTCATGAATAGAACTACCGCCACCACAATCAATGTGATAACTGCAACCAATAGGAAGATTGGATTCATTAAGATTTGAGCACCGAGCTTCATGAATGTAGCACCAAGAGTAGTGACTGTTTTCGTGATTCCTTTAATGGCCCCACTGATATCAGCCTTTCCGATTCCACCCATTACCTTTTGGAAAGTGGCAGCCTTTTGTGATGCTTCATCGAAATCTAATGACATGATGGAATCCTTGATGCCACCAAATGATGAGGATATCTGCTCAAATTTGGAACCTGAAGCAAAGACATTCACCGCATCATTGGCATCCTTAATCCTATCCGATACCTCTCCCGCCTTTTTTGCGAGTGCATCCATTTGAGCGGGATCACTAGCCTCAGCAATCGCAGCCTTTAATTGTTTTAACTGCGACTTGAGGGAGCCTACTCCGTTTAATGTTAAATCAATTGCTACCTCGTTACTCATATGTGCGGATTTCTAAAGGTGAATAGTTAAGCCTTCCATCGGTGTGTTGATGGTTGGATGTATTGGTTGTTCTCACCACCACATTGCCATCGGTGTTGATGTATGCGGTTGCAAGATAATCGTGTTCAGTGTTGCCAATAGTTACAAAGGTAGTCAATGTGTTTAATGGAATCAATGGTGTTCCAAGATACTCACCTTGAGCGGTGCGAGTCCAAGTGATTGCAGTCAAAGCATTCTCAAATATGATTGCGGTTGGTGCTGATGTACTCACTTGATTCAAAAGAGCAGTATATTTCTTGTATCCAATTAGTGCATCGGATGCCAATATTCCATTGATTCGAGGTGTGATGATTCCATCCTGGTCTAATGTTTGACCATCTCCGATAATCATCCCTCTCACATTTGGAAGAGCTGAATTGCCTTGACCTCTGATGATCACATCTGCTCCATTCAATACAGTGTTGTTGCTTGTCGTTGCTGATCGTAGCACATTGGTGATTGCATCATTGATGACATTGCCTCCGGTCGTTGTTCCTGGTCTTGTTTGGAATGGTGCCAATTCGATATCCGAATCAACTGAAATCAATTCGACTTTGGTTGGTGCTGATGTGTTCGCATCATAGTCAATCACCTTGTTGATATTCCACCATGAGTTGTCGATGCGAATCTTGTCATTCAATAGCAATGTTTGGATATCAGCTTCATCCAAGTCAAAGTATGCAGTGAGCATTTTTCCGACATTTATTTGGTTGACTGTCCTCCTCCAATACAAATTGTAAAGGTTGTTCGCGGTTAATGTTGGAACTTGGTAAAAATAGTAATCACAAGTACCGAAGTTGATGTCAAAGGTTGGTGTCAATGGATTGTCAAAGTGACCAATCGCAGGATATTCCTGAATGCCATACAATCCAGTGCTTCCATATGCAATCAGATTCCATGAGTTACATGACTGTTGTCCTCCATCATAACATATACGAATGTTCATGCTTGGCGATTGACCATTAATCATTGGAACAACTGCCCCGAATGGTGTTTGTGTCACCGGTGTTGGTGAGAATATCAACTCCTTGGTATCGGTATCCTTCACATATTCATTGTCAAAGGTATACTCAATCTGCCCATATATCTCATCAGTCATCTGAGTGTATACCACATTTGCTGAATCGGTATCCGCTTTGTATGTGAGCTTTAATTTCTTGTTTGTTACATCGGGAAGGAACATGAGATTCTGCTCCTTGTCCTTCATCAATTTATAAGTCCAATCCTTTTCCGCACCCGAATCATAGAACTCATCACGATGGCGAAAAGTTAATTTGTTAGGTTGATCAGTATCTATCTCAACATAAAGATTGTACATTTGGAAGATTGACTTCACGAAGTCAGATTGCTTAATCTTGAGAGGGATGAAATCATTCACCTCTTGAATTCCTCCGGATACCTGTATGTTGTCTGATGGAAGGACCTGAAGATTGATTGATGTGAGGTCAAGGATAACATTCACTTGAGCAAATCCCGAAGTAGTTCCTCTCCATTGATTGACAATGGACGATATGATTGTACCTGATGAATCACATGGCAATACCTCAACCCCTAAACTTAATATTTGAATATCAGCCGCATTGATAACAGGTGTTCCCACCGCAGTGTTGAAGAACGCGCCAAAGTCCAATATGGTTGATACTGTTTGTATTGTTGTATTGCCAATTGCAAGTGGTGAGCCGATTGGATAGTTGATGACAATAGGAGGTCCGTATACCGCGCCATTTCCGAATCCCGCCACGTTCACTCTTGCCTTAACTCGATAACGGTTGTATGTCGCTCCACCAAATCCATCAGTCAAGTATGCGGTCTGAGTGTAGTTATTGTCAAGAATCAAAGAGCCATTGAGAGTTATCTTCCACTGATAATGTTGTCCTGCAATTGGATTCGATGTGAATGGTGTGGAGTATTGTCCTGTTAATGGCGTGAATAATGACTGTAAATCGGTTATCTCAGTCCATCCCGTAATTGGCTCAAAGAAGCTCTCATTCGTTCCCGTAGGTTGAGCATATGAAGTTGTCCAAGTATTGGATGCCTCAACCAAGTAATCGTTGTAATCAAAGTTATTAACATCCCCATTGTAAGGGATGAGTAATTTGTCGAAATGTGCAGCACTCAAGCCACTCCATTCGTATGTGAATCCTGCATTTGAGAAGATGCGGTCAAAGTAGGTTTTCGCATATATCGCAGGTTTCAGCTCGTTCACTGAATACTCTGCTGAGTTCTTGTATGGAAGCAGGTATTTGTACCCATCTGCCACGGTGTTGTTGAATGAGTCGTATATCGTACCGGTACCGAAGATGTGATTCAAATCACTGAAATCCAAATCAGTCAATTCCTTGTTGGTGATCGCAGTGTAAAATTCGCACTGAGTATCCTTCACCAAGACATCGTACTCAACCATCTGCTCATAGGCATCGGTCATCTGAGATTTGCGAACATTGACCAACTGAAGCAATGCATCCTCCATGATTGGCACATCGTTCTGAAGTACCGTGCATTTCGTGATGGTGTTTATGTTGAATGTACCCTCCTCAATATTTACATCGTAATGATGTCCGAGAAGGTTATGGTTGTTCTTGCTTCCAACCAATGTGATTGTCTTGGAGAATGTCCCTGTACGCTTCGTGAGGTCACGGATATCACCGATTGAGAAGTTCAATGGGAATGCAGTACCTTCCTTTATATCAAGATAGCCATTTGAAAGTTGAATTCTAACCATTGATGTTGTCTTGATTTGATAATTTAATCGTGATGCTTTGCTTGATTAGATTCTTATTTCGTTGTTGGTATACCTCATAGGCATTATTCTGAACGATGCATGGTTGATATGCAGTTGACTCAGCTATGTGAATCGGACATCCATCCTCTCCAATGATTGGAAGGCCATCCTCAGTAGTGTTGTACTGCACAATCTTCACGAATGTTTGCGGTGATGTTAAGAGCTCTTCGAAGTATTGTCCTGCACTCTCTTCCATCCAATTGGTGTTGAGGTCAAATGATTTCGCTACGTTGATGTTGGACTGCATGAATCCCATGTCCTCGGTGTGGTAGTTCCATGAAGCTCCACTCACATAACCTTCGACATCACGGTTGAATATCTCGCGAGTGATTTCTCCCCTCTCATATGATTTCAATTGGAAAGCGAATGATGAGTATGAACCTAATCGGTCAAGGAATAGCATGTGATACTCTGAGATGGTTGTTCTTCTATCCAGGTTGATTCGGTACTTGAATGAATCGATACCTAATGCAGTATGATAATACACATCGTACCATTCAACTGTATTGGTGATAAGGTCACCGGTACCAACCAAGATACCATAGTTGTTCGGACCAACGGGAACCTGAGATATCTCATCTGCGTTGTTAATGTCTTTGTAGAACGAAGCTCCAAGGCTATTAACAAATATGATTCGGTCATGTCCTTTTGGACTCCAAAGATTCAAATATAAATCCTGACCTAATGTGCAACTGAATTGCTGAGGTTGATTCGTCAACCAATAACTATCCGCGAAGGTTAGTTTATAATCTGAGTTATCGTACACTGACCAATCCAACCATCTGAATGCTCCATTGAAAACAACGTAATCTTCAAAGGTAGTGACATCCAACGTAATCAATTTGCGGTTATCAGCGTAACAAACATCTCCGTTTATTGTTACATCGGTGATAGAGCTGAATAGCACATTGACTGTGAAGTTAGATCCTGTTGCACTGAGTACAGTGTGAAGGCCTTCGAGCTGAGGATTCGCCACACCACCATCTGCTTGTGTGATGACTACCTGGTCACCAACCGCGAATGTATTGGTCACGTTGATTCTTGCATTCCCTCCGTTATTTGTGATGTTCGAAGTCCATGAGTATTCAACCAATTGCTCCTCTCCAACTTTGACATCGTAAAGGTATCTCGAATTCGGTGCGTTGTACCATGATGTGCTTGAGGTATTCAAGTCCCATGATACTTGGCTCTGAAGGAGCTTCGATAAATCAATCTCACCATATCCATCAACATAGGTTGGAAGCACTTTGTACTGTGCAATCTTGGTTGCGGTCCCTGCTTCGTATACATCAAATATGTACTTGAATCCAGTGTTGTTCTTGTTGGTTGAATCAACGATGAACTTCAAAGGATTGTATGCCGGACTGAATGCCTGAGGTGATGCAATGGTTGATTGACTCATTCTGTTTCGCTTGGTTTACTAGCTTCGTTTAAGATATTCAAAATAGGAACTCCGAACTTCATCGGTAATTCACTTAAGATAGCTTCTAATTGCTTTACTTGTTCTTCTGATAGTGTTAACATTTGTCCGTGTTTTAGATGATTTTTACTCCGATAGCTTCAGCAACGTATTCGTTTACTACTGAATTATCAGTACCCCAAGTTAAGAATTGTTCTTCAGTTAGCGTGTAATTGCCTTGTGAAAGTTGAACACCTTCTTCGGTTAGTAATTGCCAATAAGTTGTGCAAGTTGTTGCAGTCGTTTCGAAGTTCAATACAAGTACGCTCATTCGTGTCGCAGTACCTTCGTTAAGTGGGTATACGATTGGTTGAATCGCTACTCCGTTTGTTGTTAAAGTGTTGTCCATATTGTTCCGTTATATAAAGCCATTAAGTTTAGTGTTGTATCGTATACCATTAGTCCCGTTGCAGGTGAAGCAATGGCGTTCTTTTGTGTTGTAGTCATTCGTGGTGGAAGGAAGCCTTTTGTTGTAGAATCGATACCAAATTGTGCTGAAGCATAACTTGTTGTACTACCTATAATCCAATTACCCGTAGATTGACCGAAAAACTTTGAATTAACGGGACCATTAAATGTTATATCTTGAGCATCAAAAGTTGTCGTGTAATAACCAAAAGTTATTGAGTGTATTGGACTTAATCCATTGTTTGTATATGCTTGTAATTTTGAAGATGAAACACTTCCTATTAAACCAATACAATATTGACCACTAGTCCCTACAATTGCATTACCCGTAACCCTCGCAGTACCATTAATGTCTACCTTGAATCCTGCGTTTGTTGTGGTGTTTACTCCTATGTTTCCATCATCCCAAATTTGCAATAATCTTGTTGCAGATGTGTTTGTTATTGTAAGTGAAGTTGTTGCCGATGTTGCTCCACCCGATGTGATTTGTAATTTTGCACCATTGTCAGATGTAGAATTTATAACTACATTTCCATCCAATAAAAGTAATTTATTTGAACTTAAAGACATTGGTAATAAAGCAGAATCCGCAGCGTTTCTTGATTCTATTAAAACGCCATAAGTAGAATTTAAGTAAGGTCTAAATTTGACTTGACCCGTTGTACTTTTTAATCTTAACCCAACGACGTTATCTGCGGTTGTTGTTAATTGAAACGCACCCGTTGCATTGTCAAAGGTCATATTAGCACTCTCACTTACTACATTTCCCGTGCCTTCAAACAATACACGTCCAACAGTACCCGATGTGATTGCAGTTGTACCTATTGTGATTCCCGTACTTATCGTGAATGTTCTATCTGCTGATAGGTCTTGTGTAGTTCCGTTTATTGTTAGGGTGCGTGATGTTGGGACGCCACCGAGTCCGCTTAATGAGTAGGTCGGTACGTTGAGCGTATTAGCTACGAATGTAGATGCTCCACTTGTTCCCGTAGTCGTCAAGGTTATGTCGTCTTGTTTTCCATTCAATGCGTTCTGCAAATCAATCTGAGTCGATAACACACCACCAATATCACCCCATTCAACTGATGTTGGAGGGATGGACGCGACTATTTCAGCTCCCGTGATTGACTTGGTTACATAGCTTCCACTCACCAATTGAGATATCTCCAATAAATCGGTCGATGCAAGGTTGGCTCCTTTCGGATCCATCTGCGATATTTTCTTTGTTCTAAATGCCATATATATATTAACAAAAATAACTCTTTTGTTTAGAAGGCGAAGTAACTGTCATCAGTATAGTATTCCTTTCGGATGTATGTACCGGCATATCTCACCGCATCCATAGCATCATCCCACAGCTTCACCGGCTCATCAGTGATTTGGTCACCAATCTTTTTCCATTTGTAATTCTCGTATTCCTTTTTTATCCTGGACTCATCCTCGCAGAATACTCCGAATGTTTTGATGTTATCGATTCCCTTCTTCACTACCTTGTTCGCATTCTGCACATCGTATCCTGCATTGTTCATCTCCGCGATAATCTCCGGTCGTGCGTAATCCGCTACAATGGTGATGTTTTTCTCGACTCCAAGTTGCTCACATTTCTCGATGAGGTTGGTTGTGGTGAGGTAACTCTCATAGATGACCGGCTCGATGTAGATGTCATCCTCGCACCAATACACTCGCATGAGAGCAGTCGGGTGATTGTACCCGAAGTCAAGTCCATAGACGTAGTTCACGAACCGAGCAGGTCGATGCTTCACAAAGGTCCAATTGGAATATATGTTTGATTTGCTGATGGCCTTCTCACCGAGTGCGTAAATTTGATACAGTGCTTCATCCGTTCGCTTGAGGTCTTCGATTTGCCTACGGATTGAATCCGGAAGGAATGGATTGTCGCGGTACGTTGACTTGATGAGGATGCTCTCCTCCTTAGGTAACTCATACAACCAGGACGCTGATTCACTTGGATTGTAATCGAAGATGAGCTTCCATTCAGTTCTCATGTTGAGCTGAGTGAAGTCATCATAGAATAGCTCATTGGCTTCGTTGCACCAAGCGAGGTCCCTCTTCCTTCCTCGTATCTTTTGCTCGTCATCCACACTGAAGAATTCAACGATGCTTCCATTCGGGAATGTGTAGATGTGTTCACTCTTGTTGTGAGCATTGACATCATACAAATCCATCATCTTCATGATCTCAAGGAAATCTCGCATGACTGTTGCTCTGAGTGCAGGGAAAGTTTTTCGGATAATAGAGGTAACCTTCCCCCTATTTTGGAGAGAGTAGACAATTATCATTTGACAAAGGGAATATGTCTTGGATGACCTACTTCCTCCTTCATTAATTATAAACCGTACATCCTTATCCTGGAGAGCTTGATAGTTCTTCTCAAAGATTACGGTGCTATTTATCTCCATTTGCTATCTCATAACAGTGAGCCAACATACTGAATTGGCGTTGGTCACTCATGACTGCTATTCGATTGATTCTAACATTCACTCCCTTCTTGAAATGGATGTATCTCTCAACCACCTGGCACATCATATCGATTATATCATTTGTCATCCGGCTTGATGATGTTCACCTTAATCTCGTTGATGTCCTTTCCGTTGGTCGTGATGTCCGACTTCTCGGTGAGTCCATTTAAGCGTTGAGTGATGGATGGATTGTAAAGTCCTGCCAACCCGTTCTCAATCTGATTTTGGCGAATCACTCGCTTAATGCGTGTACAGATATCCACGTATGTTGAATACCTCCCTTCACGATTCTCAAAGTATTGATGAACTAAACAAACCTTCTCTTCAGCAAAGTTAAGGAATCCTTCCAAGGTATATGGTCTTGGAATCAGCTCATAGTCATGCCTTCCATCCTTACCAACAAACACTTGTTTCTTGATTGGATTGTTCTCAATGAATTGCTTCCATTCAATGAATAGAGCTTCGAATTCTTCTTCAGTTAGCATTTTGTGTTTTGGCATTATTCCTCTCCTTTCCCTGGTGTTGGTTTAGTTCTCCTTTTTCTCTTCGGAATCGGTTTTGCACTCACTTCCTGCTCGATGCCCTCATATTTGATTGGCTCCGGTGCAGTCGTTGTTTCTGATTCCTTCTCAAATAAATATCCCATGCCAATAGACACATAGTATTTGTACTTTGATACATCTATATTATCAACAACCACGATTATGTTTCGAACCGTTGTATGCTTGACAATAGTTTTACCCTTGTATTCTGCTTTTATTCTCATCTTTTATCCTGTTTAGATCGTGTTTAATGTCCCTAATATAGTAATGAGCTGAGGTGACCGGAATATCAAAATACTTAGCCATTGACCTGGCGGTCGTGTATCCCTTCTCATAGTATGCCTCAAAGATTATCAACTTGATTCTATCCTTGACCTCTCTCTTGTATATCTCAATGCATGACTTGTGGTCATGGTATTTCTTTTCCTCTCGAATCTTGTGCTCCAAATCTTCCTCATCATCGCAGTCATTCGGAATATCAAGCTCATTGGCACCCACTCTCTCCTCGATTTGACTGATTGAAGTGGACCAAAGGATTTGTTTCTTGATCGTGTTCAATAAGTAGCTCTTGACCTTATTCTCATCCTTGGTGTCATCACTTATCTCAGCCACATAAAGATAACTGTTGTTGATGACTACATCGGCAATCATGTTGGCCTTGAATTTGGTGAGGAAATACTCAGTGTACGTCCTCACCTCATCATAGTGCCTTGATATGTAGCGGTCAAGTGTTCGCTTCATACCATTCCATGAATTGCTTGTAGTATATCTTCCTCACTGTCCTGGCACAAAAGCAATCGGTTGTAATTTCTCCCGTATGCTCATCGTATATTCGGTACAGTGCTTTGAGCGTAATCTTGGCGTATTTAGATGCATCACTTGACGTGACAATCTCATTGATATATTTTACTTGAGCTTCGCTAAACATTCCTCAATGATAAACGCAATAAACGAAACGATGGTTGCCTGAATGAAATCACCGGTGATGATCCATGTGGACCACAAGCTCATGCACTTCCAACAACCAAGTCCGGCATGAATGTAGTTGACCAAGTGATTCGGTCGGATTCGCATTGCCAATCCATCCCATATCATTTGCAGTGGCTCAAAGGATACCAGGAACCAACTGAGTGCGAGTGAAGCTAAGTAACTCATATCTCTTGCTTTAATTTTTCAATATATAAGGTTGCATCCATCAATTCCTCCTGGAGATGATTCAACCAATCCATCAAAGGTAACGAATTATTTTCCAATGTTGTACCATATTTCTTGATTCCCATCTCGGAACGGTCAAAATACTTGGTCATGACTTTGGTGAGGATTGCATCGGTGTTGATTGGTTTCTCTTCGGGGATGATTTCCACCTCTTCAAGCATTGCACCGAATGTCCTCAGCTCTTCGGCAAAGATTCGTTTGGTGTTTGAATTAATCTCATCCATCATTATCTCCATGAAATCGTATAAGTCCCGGAGCTCTTTGTTAGTTTTTTTCATCTCAATTCATTTGACATTTAACTTCATCGAATGCAGCTGCATCCACTTCATCGATATATACCTCATCATCTTCCATAGTCAGAACGATGCAATAATTGACATTCATTCCATTAAACACATCCTGGAATCGGTTGATGATCATATGCGGCTCCTCATTCTTGGTCCCAACATAAGCAATGAAGTATCTATCTCTCATAATACTTAAAGAATTTGATGTAAAAATCCTCATTCACCGGATATCCTTTCAAGAATCTCCACAATTGAAGATAAGTGATTCCCATGTCCTCAGCAATATGAGCTAGTTTGTATCTCTTGGATACGCGTGACCTCACCTCCCTATCGATGAAGTCACGAATTGTTTCTCCCTCAGAAAGGTGAATCGTCAAAGCTCTCATCAACTACCGGCATTGAGTTAATATTCCACACATCCAAAGTATTATAATACTTCCCATTGTATTCACGTCCTCTCAGATTGAATTTCACTGTGATATCGATACCAGGTGAATACTCATCCAACATTTTGCACTTGTCCTGAGCTAATTGGAATGAGATGTCCTGGGGATACTCTCCATTGGCTACGGTTAGGACGAACATTCTCACTGAGAACTTGTCACTGATTTGTTTGATTGGCTCAATTACTTTGATTGTGCCTGTTACTTGTAATTCCATGTATTTGTTTTGTTTATGTTACTATTTGGTAAGTTACTATTTAGAAAGCTCCTCGCCATACATAACCTACAAAATGTAGGAATCCATAGCAAAAAACGGATAATGCAAATAGCAGAAATATGATTGCTTTTGTTTTCTCTTTCATTGTTCTTGTTGTGAAATATTAGGTTCTTTTGGTAATTCGCACCAATGTGTAACATCTTCTAAAAAGTTTTCTGATGATTCGCTATAAAATCCTTTTACATCATCGTAATATTCTGCAACTAACCATCTGCTATTTTTAGGAAAATTCAAAGGAGCATAAACTAAATAACTACCATGTTCTACATTAGGTAATCTTTCTTTTACTTTTATAATTTCAGTCATTTTTCTTTTTTTTAAGCCTAATAGTTTTTACTTTTTCACAATGTTTACACCAAACAATTTTTACATAACCATTATACTCTAATAATTCAAATTGATGCAATCCAATTATACACTTAATTTTTTGTTTCATTGTTCTTGTTATTTAAAGGTTACTTTTTCTAATTGCTCAAGTGTTGGGATTGCACAAGTGTAACTATCCTCACTTTTCTCAACTCGGTATTGTAGTTTTCCGTTTTTATGTCTCCTTGCTTGAAGCACATACTTATAC
>Ga0247723_1000370_pt1 | contig 31153 bp, 60 predicted proteins | sample MSEWelMarce5H_FC_FD_189079 | JGI IMG/M metagenome (GOLD analysis project Ga0247723, IMG submission 189079) | Subsurface sediment microbial communities from gas well in West Virginia, United States - MSEEL Well Study Marcellus 5H_FC | ecosystem: Environmental > Terrestrial > Deep subsurface >... | reverse complement strand
TGTCTACGCTTTGCGTGACGGCGGAAAGATTACACAAGGTGCAAGCGACCGATACGTAGATGATGTGTATACACATTGGCGTGTGGCGTATGCCGAATGGGATAGGAATGGTCGCGTAGGCGAACCTCCTACAATGCAGAAGGCTTCTAAGTCCGCTGCAGCAATGGCGTTTATTCGTGCCGTTGTTCAGTTCTCAGCACCGATTGCTACATCGTTTGACCCAGTTACACGTGCTGCTACAGCGTATTACGCTGACTTAGTAGATGCAGCTAGCGGTGATTACAAAGTAGCAGAGCAAATCTTTATGGATGACTGGGGCATTGACGGTCTTGCATTTATTGGTTCAAACCAAAAGAATGTGGCTGGCGTTGCAGCAACAATGAACGATGTCAAGATGCTTCGCAAGAACGGTGAGTTACTTGCTAGCGTTGGTCGTTACAACACAAAGTATGCAGCAATGCTCTCATCAGGATACGGCGATATTGCTGGTTCTGGTAGCGGTAAAGATGATTACTCAACAGAAGTTGCAGCAATCTATAAGCGACTCAACTTCCCTGGTGAATTCAACAACCCTATCACTCAAAGAAAAACATCTTCTGAGTTGAAGGCTGGAGTTGAAGCCCGACGTGGTTGGGCTGAAGCACAGAAGGCTCAAGAGTGGCGTGATGCCAAGATGTATGAGTATGGCATTGGTTCAACATCAACTGTCATGTATGAGCGTAGTGGTATTAAACGCGAATACGACAACATGATTTCCGAAATTGAAAAGGATTTCCCAGGCTGGGTTCAGGAACGCGACGAGAATCGTCAAGATTACTGGGCTGGCTTAATTCCTTCAATCGAAAAGATTGTGGATGATACAAAGTGGAGAGCCCACGCTTTATCGCAAGGAAGCCCTAAGTGGGAAGAAATTGCATATTGGGTAAGAGAAGCAAGAAGATTTAACACAGTATACGAAGAGCAGAATAACACTGCATCTCGCAAGCTGCAGTTAAAGCAAAACTTCGCTCAATTCCATTACGACTTCATTCAGACTTCGTCTGATGAATTCGCTGCGTTTGCATACAGATGGTTAAACAATATGCCTCAATTAAGCACAGAATTCGTGGGAGCAAATGGCAACTAAGAAACCAGTAAGGTCAGACTTCAAAACAGGAGCTGCTGGAGATAAGGCATACGCCAAAGCCTTGGCAGCATATAACAAGGCAAACGCTGGAAAAAATAATTCCAGCACTGGTGGCACTCTTGATGTTCCAGCTATTCGTCTACCAGGATTAAAGACTGGTGTAGATGCCAAGCAGGCAAGCGATTGGTTTAAATTTACCGCAGCCAAATCTCCCAAAGGAACACCTGCCCGCGTATATTATGACGAAGTAACCGCAACCATGGCTCGTCTTGGTATTGCAAGCAAGGACTGGCAATCAGCATGGGATGATGCAGTAACTTGGGTGCAAACTCCAGGGTCTGGTTCTACTGGTGACCCAAAGATGTTTATGTCTTTAATGAATCCTACGGATTATGCAGATAAAACTGCAACAAAGAAGTATGGAACAACAAAGTCTAAGCAGACAACCATTACCCAATACAGTCCATCTAGTGCTGCTAGCGATTTAAACAAAGCAATAGAGTCAGAAATTGGTCGGACTGCATACTCTTCAGAAACTGCTGCATATCTTAAAGCGGTAAACGAAAGAGCCAAGAAAGAACCTTCTGTATATTCAGGAACAACTACTACCTCACCTGGTAAGGGTGGAGTAGACCAGTCAGTTACTATGGCTACATCAACTACTGGGTTTGACCCAACATTGTTTGCACAGAACTTTGCTCGCAGCATGCCTGACTATGCAGAATCTTTTGCAGCAAAGAATGTATTAAAGATTATTGAAGGTCTAATCGGTCCAGACCGCACAGCAATTGGCAAGGTGGTTCAGTAATGGCACAAGTAACCGTAAAGAAAGGCGATACGCTCAGCGCTATCGCTAAAGCAAACAAGACAACGGTTGCTGCTATTGCCAAAGCCAACCCACAAATTAAAAACGTAAACGTTATTAGAGTTGGTCAGAAGGTTACGCTTCCAACTGCAGCCAAGCCAGCAACACCTGCGAAGCCAAAGACCCCAACTGTGCCAGGAACCCCTATAACCCCTACCACACCAACTACGCCAACTACGCCAGCTCCAACTTTAAGCACAACTGCTGCTCAAACTGTAGATAAGTTCTCAATGGCTGAGTTGCAAAAGAAGTATTCAATCGCAGCTGCTGTATTAAAAGCCAACCCATCTCTGCAAGATGCGCTTAATAAGATTCTTGGTGGACCAAATGGTGAAGGAATGATTACAGACCCATACCTTCAAGAGCAAATCATTAAGCAAAGCGACTGGTATCGGACACAAACAGATAAGCAACGTCAATTTGACTATGCTAAAGAAACAAATCCAGCGCAGTTCCAGGCAGATTTAGCTGCAAATGCACAGGAGATTGTCCGCAAATTTGCTGCTAATGGTCTAAAGATTACTGCTCAAGAAGCTATTACGTATGGCGAGCAGATGATGAAGTCCGCTGTTATTCAAAACGGTAAGGTGATTAGCTACGATGCTAACTATCTAAACCAGATGATGGCTAATGCAATTGACTTTACACAGACTGGTAAGGTCGGAACTGCCGATAAAGTTGTATATACCAAGCTAAGTGGCAACCTTGAAACCCTAGCTCAAAGCTTATATAAGCAGGCATGGGACTATGGGTATGACAAGACTATGTCTAATGCTGGATTTACTAACTGGTTCGAAACAAGTATGAAGGGTCTAGTTGCTGGCACATTAAATGCAGCACAAATTGATGACCAACTTCAAGCACGAGCAAAGTCATTTGCTCCTGGTTTATCTAATCTTATTGACCAAGGTCAAACACTTCGCCAAGCAGCAGACCCATGGCTACAAGCTATGGCTGATGTATGGGAAACAGATGCAAACTCAATTGACCTTAACGATGAGTATGTTCAGCGAGCATTAAACGTAACAGACGAAAAGGGCAATGTTCAACCTGTCAACCTATACGATGCTAAGAAATTAGCTCGTCGTAACAAGGTAAAGTTTGATGGAACGCAACAAGCTAAAGAAGAAAAGACAAGAATAGCTAACACTATTCTCCGTGACTTTGGATTTCTGGGGTAAATAGATGCCAAGATTTGATGACATGATGATTGACGGCGGTGGTGCAACCAATCTTCCATACACTCCACCAGCTACTCCAGTTGCGCCAACCACTCTTCCATGGAATGTTACTTCAACTGCAAAAACAGTTCCATTAGCAGATGCTGTTACACAGTTTACTTCTGGTAGCGAATCCGTTGCCTCTGCTAAAGCAGCTGCTGCTGCTAAACCAGTAGAAGCAAAACCAGCGGTAACATATAGAGTCAAGCCTGGAGATACTGTAAGCGAAATCGCTGCAGCGAATGGCATGACCACTAAGGAACTTCTTGCTATCAACCCACAGTTGACAAGTAATCCTAAATACAACGGTGGAAGCACAATCTTTTCTAACACAAAGATTATTCTTGAACCTGCAGTTAAGGCATCTGGCACAACACCTAAACCTGCTACACCAGCAGGAGTTCCTGAAGCACCAAAAGCTCCAGAAACGCCTCTAGAGGAAAAGCCTACAGAAGAAAAACCTGTAGAAGAAAAGCCAGTAGAGGAAAAGCCGCCAGTTGAACCAGTGGGTGGTGGGAATCAACCAGTAGTTCCTGCAGGAAATGCGGGCGTTGATAACGCTGCGATGAACGCAGTGCTAGAACAGATTACAACTTTAACAAAACAACTTGCAGACCTACAGGCACAGCAAGCAGCAGAAGCTGCTAAGCCAAAAGTTGTTGGCGTAAAGACTGTCCGTAAAACTGGTGGCGTTGTTGAAACCGTTGAGATTATGTCCGATGGTTCTCAAGGCAAGGTTGTAGATAGCTACAAAGACTTTGGCGCTAAAGATTCAGTAAGCAGAATGTTTGCAAACGCTGGACTCGGTCAAGCATTTATTGATTCTCTTGCAGCAACTATTGATAAAGTTTATGATGAAAACATCATGCCTACAGATGAGCAGATTCTTAACAGTATCTACTCAAGCGATGCATACAAGACACGGTTCGCAGCTAATGAAGCTATTAAAAAGCGTATGGCTGAAGGTAAAGGAATGCCTGGAGATAGACTGCTAACACCAGCGGAATACATCAAGACAGAAGATGCATACCGCGAGGTTCTGCAAACAGCTGGTCTTCCAGTTGGTTTCTATGATACACAAGATGACTTTACAAAACTTATTGAGAATAGTATCAGCACAGCTGAACTAACAGAACGTGTAAACATTGCATCACAAGCGTTAAATAACGCTGACCAGAATATCGTAAACGCTCTAAAGAATTACTACGGTATGTCAACTGGTGACCTTACTGCCTATCTTCTTGATAAGGATAAGGCATTCAATGTTCTTAACTCACGTTATCAATACACCACAGAAGAAGCCAAGAAGATGTATGGCGCTGCTGAAATTGGTGGAGCTGCAGAACGTGCAGGCATGGATGCAACCAAGGGCTTTGCTGAAGAGATTTACTCTGCTGGCAAGGGCGCTATGGCTGAACAAGCATTCCAAGGTGCAGCACGTCAGCAAGCAGATTACAAGAGATTGCTTGGTCTATATGGACAGGAAGCTGGACAAGAAGACCTTGCACGTGAAGCACTTGCTCTTGCAGGTGGCACAGATGTGTCACTCAGGACCAAGAAGCTCGCTTCTAAAGAGCGAGCCAAGTTCGCAACTCGTAGTGCAATAGACCGAACATCACTCGGTCGTGCTACAGCAGCGGACGTTTAATTAGGTTCCATCCCAGACCAACCAGCCCTGGAGATGTGTATCAGTCTGGTAGCCGTCACGTCTACGAATCACTACCCCTGGTGAGGAGTAAGTGTGATGCAAAACCCGATGAGGGTTCAACCAACTAAAAGGGAGAAAAAGCAATGGCAGAAAACTACGAATACGATATCGAAGATGACGAAGACTATGTTGGAACTGACTTAGTCAAGAAACTTCGTAAGCAAATCGATGGACTTCAGAAACAATTGAAGGAAAAAGATTCACTTATCGAAGAGTTCACGACTTATAGTCATGAATCATCAGTCGGAGAAATCTTAGAATCATTCGGACTAAATGCAAAAATCGCTCAGTTCATTCCATCAGAAGTCGAAGCCGACCCTGATGCAGTAGCTGAATGGCTAAATGAATACGGTGATGCCTTTGGTATTGAAGCCGTTGAAGAGGGAGGGGAAGCCTCCCCAGATGCTCAGGCACATGAGCAAATGGCTAACTTTGATGATGGGGATATTGACCCTTTCATTGGACAAGACTTGCAATCTCGTATTAACAATGTCGGTTCCAAGGAAGAGTTAATGAAACTGATTCAGGGTTAATCATAACATCCATATAAACCCTAATAGAAGGAAATCATGCCTACTACACCAGTAACATCAACTACGACATCAACGATGTCGAACTTGATTCAAACCTCGTATGACAAGCTGATTGAGTTTAACCTTCGTTCAGAGCCAATGTTCCGCAAGTTTGCGGACAAGCGCCCTGTCGATGTGACAAACCCAGGCAACACTGTCGTATTCCAGGTCTACAAGGACCTATCTCGTGCTACAACAGCACTAACACAAACAGCTGACCCAGATGCAGTAACACTAAACAACACCGATAAGGTGAATGTTGTTGTTGACGAATTCGGTAACGCAGTTATCACAACTGAACGTTTGGCTCTTGAGTCACTTTCAGAAATCGACCCAGCAGTTGCAGACATGTTGTCATTCAACATGCGTGACTCACTTGACTCACTAGTTTGGGCTAAGCTTACAGGTCTTGCAACAATGCGTTACACAGGAACAACTTCTGCTGACGAAACAGTTGTCAACGGTGAAGATGTTTCTTCAAGCACAACAGCACCATACATTTCTTCAGCTCTTTCTCGTAAGGCTGTAGCAAAGCTTCGTGGTGCATCTGTTCAACCACGTGAAGGTGGCTTCTACACAGCGCTTATCCACCCAGATGTTTCTTTCGACCTTCGTTCAGAAGCAGCATCTGCGGGTAACGTTTCATGGCAGCTTCCACACACCTACACAGAGGCTGGCGTAGCCAACCTTTGGAATGGTGAACTCGGTATCTACGACCAGGTTCGTTATATCGAAACACCACGTGCTGAGTCAGTATCAGGTTCAGGAACATCTAAGGTTTACGCAACAGTAATCCTAGGAAAGCAGGCTCTTGTTGAGGCTGTTTCATACGAACCAAAGACTGTTATCGGTCCAGTTACAGATAAGTTGATGCGCTTCCGCCCAGCGGGTTGGAAGGGTCTTCTTGGATGGAACGTCTACCGCAAGGAAGCACGTTACGTTATCAAGACCAAGTCAAGCATCGCAACAGCGTAACTTTGACGGAAGGGGGAGGGCAACCTCCCCCTTCTACTTAAGGAAGATATGGCAAAGAAAAAACCAGAACCAGAAGTAGATTTCTTAACACCTCTAAAGCTTCACGCCGTCCAGGCGCATGAGTTGTATACGGAATATAAAGAAGCAGGATTTACAGAAGGTGAAGCGTGGGAATTATTAATGCGCCAACTTCCTGATTTGGAATTAGAAACAATCGGATTTATAGAAGAGGATGAATAGTATGCCAATGGTCGACGGAGAGAAGTTTCCATACACTGCTAAGGGAATTGCAACAGCAAAGAAGAAGAACAAGAAGCACGAAAAAACTGAAGGCAAGATGGAACGAGCAGTTGAATACGGCAAGAAGAAGCCTGGCATTAAGAAGCCTGCTATCAAGAAGAAGAAGTAATGCCAAAGAAGAAGCAAGTTTGGGATAAGCCAAACCCAAAGAAAGTTTCTAAACCACTTACATCAGCACAGAAGGCAGCAGCTAAAGCTGCAGCTAAAGCGGGCGGACGTAAGTATCCAAACCTAGTTGACAACATGAGAGCAGCAAAGAAGAAGTAAATGGACCCAAGACTAAAACGAGCAGGCGTATCTGGTTTTAATAAACCTAAGCGAACACCTGGTCATCCAAAGAAGTCACATGTTGTTGTAGCTAAATCTGGCTCACAAGTAAAGACTATTCGTTTTGGTCAGCAAGGTGTCAGTGGTTCACCAAAGAAGTCTGGTGAAACAAAGTCATACCGTCAACGTCGTCAGAGTTTTAAGGCACGTCACGCAAAGAACATTAATAAGGGTGTCATGTCGGCAGCCTATTGGGCAGACAAGGTGAAGTGGTAATGGCAAAGATTTTCCGTGGACCAACTATGAAGATAAAGCTTGGGTTAACAAACGACCTATGGTTTGTTTCATACCCATGGGGAAAGACTGTTGTTAAAGACAACGGAACCTGGAAGACAATCGTATCCCCGCAAGATTCATCTCTTGCCGATTATGACAAGGTTCTGCGTGGTGGGTATGACAACCCAATTACAGATGCGGAAGCAGCAGAGTTAACTGCTGCTGGTTATGGGGATTACATTGTCGAATTGTAGAAGTGGCTGTAAAGAACAAAACCATGATAGCTATGCAGAATGTCTGCAAGCTTCAAATATTAGTTTTGGTAACGAGCAAGTTATTAGCACGTTAAAGAAGAATGAAAAAGAATTAACCGCTTATCGTGATGCACGTAAGGTCGGTATCCAACCAGCATCAACAAGAATGAAAGACATTCAGAAAGCTATTAAGGTTTCTGACGTTACTGGAAGGGCAGCAAAAGCGTAATGGCAACATTAAACCAGTTGGTCGAACAGACCATTGCCGAGATTGGTTCTTATGTAAAGAACCAGGAATCAGTAACGGTCATCACAAGCTCTATTGATTCAGACGATGTAACGATTGCAGTCGATGATGCCTCATCTCTCAGCAAAGGTATCGTTGAGATTGACGAAGAGCTTATCTACGTTAAGAAGTCAGTCAAGGATAGCGGAACAATTCAAGTTCTAGGAACAGGTGCAACAGTAGCTGGTCGAGGATGGCGCGGAACAGCAGCCACTTCCCATGCAGTTGGCAGTATTGTCCGCAACAATCCACTGTTTCCACGGACACAGGTAAAGCGAGCAATCCTAGAAACAATTAAGGGAATGAACTTCCCTGTAGTAACAAATGAAACATTTCAATTTAATGGTTCTGACTACTCATATATTATGCCAGACTCATTGGTAGATATCACTGGTATCTCATGGGACGTTCCAGATTCAACTGGCGTATGGCAGATTATTAAGAACTGGCGTTTAGATACTAACTACTATGACCCAGATACTGGAACAACCCGACAGGCTCTTGTATTAAAAGAAGCACCGATGCCTGGTCGTGATGTGAGAGTCCAGTATACAAAGTATCCAACAGTAATTACAGACAATCAAGAATTAACCGTTAGCGGTCTACCATCTTCTTGCGAAGATGTAGTTCGACTCGGTGCTATGTATCGTCTACTGTCAACAGTAGATGCAGGAAAAGTTACCGCAGTATCTGTATCTGCAGATGCGCTTGACCAACCAGTTGCAGCTGGTTCTTCGACGAATGCTGCTAAGTATATTTTCCAGCTTTACACTGTTCGCTTGGCGGAGGAAATCGCAAAGCAACAGGCAAACTTCCTAAACATAATCCAGTATACGAGGTAACGAATGCCATCACCGTCACGTTATTATAGTTCTACATCTGCTAAGACAACACTGTCTAGTGCTGTAGATTCATTGACAACAAGCTTACAGCTTGCTGCACCATCAGGTTTTCCATCGCAATATCCGTATACTCTTATTCTTGAGAAGGATACAGCTAACGAAGAAATCGTCCAGGTTAATTCGCTACTTGGTGCTTCTTACGGAGTTGAACGTGGCGTTGATGGAAGCACAGCTAAGGCTCACGGAGTTGGAGCCACAGTAGAACACGGTGTATCTGCTCGTGACTTTACCGACTCTCGCGCACACGAAGTATTAACATCTGCTCACGGAGTAACTGGTGATGTTGTTGGAACTGGCGGAGCACAAACCCTTACCAGCAAAACACTTTCAGATGCTCAACTCGGAACAATTCTTAATGCTGGTGGATTTAAGATTACCAATCTTGCTACACCAACATCATCTTCTGATGCTGTTCGTAAAGACTTTGCTGATGCACAGGTAACAGCTGCAGCAAGTTCGGCAACATCTGCAGCAACTTCAGCTGCAAGTGCATTGGCATCTCAGACAGCTGCTGCAACTTCAGCAGCTAGCGCTTTAACAAGTGCTACCGCAGCAGCTACAAGCGCTGCATCCGCTACTACCTCAGCTACTGCTGCAGCCACCAGTGCTGCTAGTGCAGCAACCTCTGCAAGCACAATGCTTGCCTCTGTTACAGCAGCAGCGACATCTGCAGCATCAGCGTTAGCATCACAAACCGCAGCAGCAACCAGTGCAACTTCGGCTGCAGCTAGTGCAACAGCTGCTGCTACCAGTGCAACCTCTGCAGCTACAAGCGCAACAAGTGCAGCTAACTCTGCTACAACAGCAGCAGCATCGGTTGCTGCAATCTCAGCATTCGCAACTACTGCAAGCAACTCTGCAGCAACCGCAACAACTTCTGCAGCACAAGCTGCTACATCAGCAAGCAGTGCTGCTACGTCAGCATCAAGTGCTGCAGCATCTTTTGTATCAGTAACTGGTCTTACTGGTTCTGGTATCTTGCGTGACCTTGGTTCAATTACAGATACCGACACAACAACTACAACATATCTTAACGTAGCAACATTAACTGCATCTGCTCAAGCAAGCGCCACCGCTGCTGCAACAAGTGCAGCATCAGCACTTGCTTCTCAAACAGCAGCTAGCACTAGCGCAACGACCGCTTCAAATAGCGCAGCGACTGCAACTACATCTGCTGCTCAAGCAGTAACCAGTGCATCATCAGCAGCAACCTCTGCATCCAGTGCTTTGACTAGCGCTACCAGTGCAGCAACGTCTGCCACTAGCGCAGCAACTAGTGCAACTAGTGCTGCTGCTTCTGCAACAACTGCACTTAACTCAGCTGCTACCGCTACAACATCAGCAAGCCAGGCTGCAACATCGGCTACCTCTGCTGCCACGTCAGCCACATCAGCAGCAGCTTCTGCAACTGCAGCAGCAGCCAGCTTTGATAGCTTTGATGACAGATACCTTGGTTCTTTAGGAACAGCACCAACATTAGATAATGATGGTAATGCTCTTCTCGAAGGAGCAATTTACTGGAACTCAACCAACAAGAACATGAATGTTTACAACGGAACCGCATGGGAAGTTGTAACAACATCTGGTGATATCACAGCAGTTACTGCTGGAACTGGTATCTCTGGAGGTGGTGGTTCTGGTGCGGTAACAATTACAAACGCAATGGCTACAGCAATGACAGCCAAGGGCGACATCATTGTTGCAACTGGAAGTGGAACATTCGTTGCCCAACCAGTTGGAGCCAACGGTCAATTCTTACAAGCAGATAGCACACTTGCAGATGGTGTCAAATGGTCTAACGTTGTAACAGACCCAATACCAGATGTATTAATGATGATGGGAGCATAACGTGCCAGCATTTGCACTTCAACTACGTCGAGGCACAACAGCGGAGCACTCGACATTTACAGGCTTGGTCGGAGAAGTCACAGTCGACACCGACAAAGACACACTCGTGGTTCACGATGGTGTAACGCCAGGAGGAAAACCTCTTGACTCAACAGGGATAGACCCTTTCTTACTAATGGGAGCATAAACAATGGCATACAAGGTATTAGGTCAACTTGCTGCTGCAGCAACAACTGAAGAGGGTCTATACGCAGTTCCTTCTTCTTCTTCTGCAGTAGTATCAACAATCGTAATTGCTAACCGTGGAACAACTTCTGCAACTTACCGTATTGCGGTTAAGCCAACAGCAGCTACAACACTAGCTACAAATCACTACATCGCTTACGATGTTCCAATTGCAGCAAATGATTCAACAGCGTTAACACTTGGTTTAACACTTGCATCAACTAACGCAATTCGCACATACGCATCAAACGCAAACTTAACATTCTCAGCATTCGGTTCTGAACTTTAATAGATAGGTAGGTAGGCTTTATGGCTATCAGTAGATTTTCTTCTTCGAGGGTGACACAAGGTCTACCTAAATATCAAAGTGCTTGGGACCAAGATGGAGTTGCTCAAGGTGCAATTGAACCAATTGCTAAATATGTTGCAATAGGTGCATCTGGTGCAACTGGGTTTGATTTTAGAAACATACCACAAACCTATACGGATTTATTAATTGTTCAATATTTGCGTTCAAATAGAGCGGCAACAACCGAGCAGTTTTGGCAAAGATTTAACGACGATGCAACATCTGCATATAGTTCAAATTGGGTTCAAGGAGATGGTGCTTCGGCTACATCAAGTAATGCCCAAACTCAAACAGTAGCAAATAGATTTTTTATTCCAGCAGCATCTGCAACAGCAAATTTATTTGGAATTTCTCAAGTTCATATTATGGACTATAAATCAACATCTAAATTTAAAACTGTTCTAACGAGATGGAATTCTGATGTTAGCGGTTCTGGAACAACTGGGTTATCTGTTGGTATGTGGAGAAGTATGAATGCAATACAGACAATAAATGTTGCTACGGAAAATGGTTCTGTATTAACAGCTGGAAGCACAATATATCTATACGGAATTAGGAGCGCATCTTAATGACAATGTATGCAATCAATACTCAAACCATAACATCTGATAACGTTGGAACTATTAGCTTTACCAATATACCTCAGACTTTTCAGCATCTTCAAATAAGAACTAATGCAAGGCTTACTGGCAACAGAGGTGGCGGTAATCAAATTAGAGCATGGTTTAATTCAGATAATACAAATGGAAATTATACATGGCACTCTCTTGGTGGAAATAGCGCTAGCGCTTTTAGTGAATATTACTCTACAGATGCAATAGTATTAAGTTGGGTAACAAGCGCAAACGTTGCAACAAACAATGCATTTTCCGTCGGCATTACAGACATATTAGATTATACGAATACAAATAGAATTAAAACAAGTCGAACCATTACTGGTCAAAATATGAATGATGGTAATGGATTGGTTGCTTTATTTAGCAGTGCATGGAATAACTCCTCAGCAGCAATTAATAGAATTGATGTCAACTGGGGTGGAACCATGGTTGCTGGAACTCGTTTTGATTTATATGGATTTAATACTACTACGGCTACAGGAGCGTAACCATGCCAAAAGGAATGCAGGTAATCTATAATAGAAAAGCTAGTGGCTCAGCCACTACGGTTACGTTTAATAATATTCCACAAAACTATACAGACTTACATCTATATGTAGGTTCAAGGTCAGGTGCTGCTTCTCAATCAGCATTGCTAGTAACCTTAAACAGCAATAATACAAATATGTATTCTAGCACAAGGCTTTTAGGAAGTGGCTCAGGTGCTAGTAGTGACAGGTTTACTGCACAATCATATGGTTCTGTATATAACAACGGTCACGCACATTCTACAATAACAGCAAATGTTCATGGTTCTTCTTTTTATTACTTTCCAAATTATTCAAAAGATTATTTTAAATCTTTTTTTGTAGATGGTATTCAGGAAAATTTTGCAACCGCAGCTCAATTAAATTTTATTGCATGTGTTGGACAATCAACCGCACCAATAACATCTATTTCAATAACAGATGCAAACGGTGCTAACTTTACTTCTGAAAGTATATTTACATTATATGGAATAGCGGGTGACTAATGGCAATTAGACGATTTTCAACATCTAAACCTGGGGTAAAGTCCAATAGATTCTGGGACCAGGATACTGCTCAGGGTGCAATGGTTCCTATTGGTGTTTCAGATATGAATGGAACAACAACAGCTTTTGGTTTTGGCAGTATCCCGCAGGGATATCAAGATTTAATGATTGTTGCAAACATAAGAAGCACAAGCACAGCAGCAGCTGGTTGGATTATAAATAACAATAATCCAAGTGGGGTAACATATGGTGCGACAACACTTATAGGTAATGGAACCTCAACAACCAGCACAAGAGGAACATCAATGAGTTATGGAGCCTCACTTATTGGAGCTCTTGGAACATCATCTGGAATCCCCGCAACAATGATTGTTCATTTTTTGAATTATGCAGATTCAACAACCAGAAAAACTTTTATTCAAAGAACAGCATCCGACATTGATAGTTCAGGATTTACTGGAGTTGAAGTGTTTACAACTAGTTCAACTAATGCAATTACCGACATTGCATGTAGCACAGCCAATGCTTCAATTTATTGGGTGGGAACTGCAACACTATACGGAATTAAGGCAGGTGCTTAAATGACAATGCATCATATTGCAAGCGGTATTGCTAACGGAAGTAACGCTATTACATTTTCAAATATTCCTCAAACATTTACTCATTTACAATTAAAAGTATACGGTCGTTCAACTTGGACTGGCGGAAGCAGCTCCAATGTATACGTAACCGTTAATGGAAATTCTACAACAACAAACTATGCAGCACATGCATTATATGGAACTGGCTCATCAGCAGCAGCGCAAGCATTTACTTCATCTTCTGGAATTGGATATTATGTTGCATATTGGGCTTTTCCAACAGCAACCGCAAGTGCTAATATATTTGGTTCTCTAGTTATGGATATATTTGATTATACAAATACATCTAAAAACAAAGTTGCAAAAATGCTATACGGAAACGATAGAAACGGAAGCGGTGTTGTAGGCGTTGGCTCTAGTTTATTTATGCAAACTGGTGCAATTACTTCACTAACCATTGGTGCGGACATCTTGCTAACAGCTGGCTCAAGAGCTGATTTATATGGAATAACTTCTAACCCTATATCAACTGGAGCGTAATATGCCTAAAGGAATGCAACCAATATTTAGTAGAACATTAACTTCAACTAATACTAATATAAATATTAATAACATCCCACAGATATACAATGATTTATACTTAGTATTAAGTGTTCGTTCTTCTGGTTCCACTGGTTCTGGCTCTATCGGTGCTTACTTTAGTGGACAAACTTATCCATCTCTTGCAAGTTGGACAACAGCTGTTGGCAACGGTTCGTCAGTTAGCAGTTCTAGAAATTCAGCTTATCAAAATTTTGGAAATGTAAATGATACTACACATACAGCAAACACATTTTCATCTCACACTATATATATTTCAGACTATGGAACAACAAAATTTAAACAATGTATAGTTGATTCAGTTTCTGAAACAAATGCAACAGCAGTGCAAACATTTATGCTTTCTGGTTTAGACAGAATTAACATCCCTGTTACTTCCATAACAATGGATATGGGCGGAAACTTATTCCAAATTGGCTCAACAATGACTTTATACGGCATCAGCCGATAAACCGACAAAGGAGAAACAAATGACAACACCTACAGTAATCGAAGTCGATTGCTCAACTGGTATCTCGACAGAACGTCCAATGACGGCTGATGAAATCCAGGCAATGGAAGAAAGAACAGCAGCGTTTGCTGCTGAACAAGCAGAACGTGAAGCAGCAGATGCAGCTAAGGCTGCAGCTAAGGCATCAGCCGAAGCAAAGCTTGCAGCACTTGGTCTAACAGCAGATGAGATTGCTGCTCTCTAATGAAACTATCTAAGAAGCAGATTTCTGCAATCAAATCATACTTACGTGCAGTGCTTGCCTCTGCAATCGTAATGGGTATCGCTCTTCTAACTGACCTTGCTCCGCAGTATGCGGTGCTTATCGGTGCAGTCGCTGCACCTCTAGCCAAGTGGGCAGATAAGAATGAAGGCGAATTCGGGATAGGGTCTAAAGAGTAATGTCTACCAACGAATGGGCTGGTATCGCAGTAGCGGTAACCACAATAGTCGCCAGCTTTGCTGGCTCAGTTCGTTGGTTAGTCAAGCACTATCTACAAGAACTTAAACCGAATTCGGGCAGCTCGATGCGTGACTCACTCGATAGATTAGAACGACGAGTGGACGAACTATTCACAATGATAGCAGGTAAGCAATGAGCTTAATTCAAATTGCTAAGGCAGAGATTAACTATTGCGAAACGCCAGTTAATAAAACAAAGTATGGCAAATGGTATGGCTTGAACGGTCAACCATGGTGTGCAATGTTTGTTTCTTGGTGCTTTAATCAAGCTGGTTTATCCAAGTCTATTGCTGCACAAAACCCAAAGGGGTTTGCATCATGCGATGCAGGAATGAAATGGTTTGTTAAAAAGAACAAGGTTGTTCCAGTAGGTCAGGCAAAGCCTGGCGATATTGTTTTCTTTCAGTTTGATGGAGATGCTCAGGCTGACCATGTAGGTATTGTTGTTGGCAACAATCCAATTACAAAGAACCTTGTATGTATTGAAGGTAACACATCTAGCGGTGGTGCAGGTAGCCAATCAAATGGAGATGGTGTGTATAAGCGCAAACGCTCATACTCATTAGTAATGGCAGTAGCTCGTCCATAGTTTAAGGAGTAATCGTGGCAACGAATAACAAAGCAATAGTTGGCGACCTTCCTATTATCCTTAGCCAGTCGATTCCGACTGCGCTTGTAAAGTATAAAAGAGAAGACTTCGCAGCAAGCTATGCGATAGGTAATACTCCTTGGTTATCTGGTGCTACAGACCAGAACCGTATTAGTCGTATTACGACTACATACCAGAAGGAACGTATTGACCAAGGCTCATCAGCTGGAGAAAACTCTCTATCAAACTGGTGGCTTCGGTCTGCCACATCCTGGCACAACGGTGCTGGAGAACGTTACTACGATGCAGACTCATCAGACTTGTATAGATTCTATGAATCAAACAACATAGATGTATGGACACAAGGAGAACTAAAACTTCTTAAGTCCACAACGAATCTATCTACTGCATCGGTTTCAAATCCAATAACCGTTAGTGGCGGAACTTTTTATATTGAGAATTCTTCCCTTAAATTCTATAACCAAACAACTAATACATCTACTAGCATTTCACTTGGAGCTGGAGTTGCTCCACATAAATTAACAACAGATGGAATTTATGCAATTGTTGGCGCAACAAATGGTATCTATGATGTAACTACAGCAGGTGCAGTCCGCAAGTTATGGGACTTGCCAACATATGCAGCATCATCTTGGACTGTTCAATCTATTGCCTACGTTAAAGAACGTATTATCGTTGGAGCTTTAGAAGGAACGACTGAAGTCGGTATCTATGAAGCTGGTAGAGCATATACAACACCAACACCAAAGCTTGACTCTAGTCATGAACGTTGGGATACGGCTAATACATCTACGGTAGTTAATTCTATTACTGAGTTTAACTCAGCTGTTGTCGTTGGGTATACGCAAGGTGTCATCTCTCGTGTGCTTTCGTTTGGAATTGACCAAGCATCACCTCTTGCTGCAATCCAAGACCCAATAGTTATTGCAGAACTTCCACGTGGTGAAACACTTAATCAGATTAGGTCATACCTCAGTGAATATGTAGTGCTTGCTACTTCAGCTGGTCTTCGTGTAGGTAACCAATCAACTGATGGTCTTAGCTTTACATACGGACCTCTTATTATTACAAGTCCTATTGCTGACGTTGCATTTAACAATGCGTATATTTACGCGGTTAAAAATGTAAACAACACTGCTGGGCTATGGCGTATTGACCTAGGCACACAGATTGGTAATGGCTATGCCTATGCAGCTGACATCACTATCAGTGGTGGAACGGCAACTGGTGTTGCATTTATTGGTAGCACTGGTCGTAAGTTTATTACTGCGACAACTGGAGCTTGGTTAGAATCTGAAACGGAATTAGCAACAACTGGATTTTTAAAATCTGGATGGATTCGCTGGGGAACTGCAGAAAAAAAGCAACCAGTTTCTATTGCAATTCGTGCAGTTGGCACAGGTGGAACTATTAACTTTACGGTTGAAGACCAAGAAGGTCGCTCATCTGGTGTTGGTGCTGTTCCTTTAGCTGGAGCTACTGACGTGCAACTATCAGCAACCTTGCAACCAGCAGACCACTTTGAAATTACAGTGACTCTTACAAGAAGCACAAGCTCTGCAACGGTTGGACCAACATTAGAAGAATGGCAATGTCGTGCATTGCCAGCACCACTACGGTCAAGAACTATCACTGTCCCATTACTCTGCTTTGAAGAAGAACGAGATTCAAATGGTGTGACACGTGTATCTAATCCGTGGGAGCGTATTAAATATCTTGAACGTATTGAGCAGAACGGTGGAGCAGTATTGTTCCAAGACTTCTCATCAGACGAAGAACGTATCTGCACTATACGTGCTATCCAGTTTGAACAAACATCTCCGCCATCATTTGCTAGTGGGTTCGGTGGAATAGTCACCGTCCAACTACAGACTATTGATACGGAGCAGGCAATCCAGTAATGGAACAAAACAAATTGATACCGTTGGTATCACCAGGTGAACGAAGTGAGTTAGTTGAGAAGGTTCGGCTAGCTCTTAACGTTGCTGGCGGTGACGTGTTAGATGCTCCTCTAGCGGAAATGCTTAAGGGTTTGCAGCATCGGCTTTCCATCCCAGCAGTCGGGTGCATCAATATAGCCACGCTGGATGCGCTCGCAGTTGCTCCACCAGAATGGTAGGGCGAGAAAAGGAAGGGGGAATCAGAAATGGTTCCCCCTCCTTTTTTTATTTAATAAGCAGATTTATCTTTTCTTAATATACGGATAGCCCAGTCAAGCCCATGATTAAACCCATCTATCCATTCATAATCCTTATGTGTTTCCTCTAGGAGAGTCTTAGCAGACTCTATCCTTTTGATAAATTCTTCTATCTCTTTCATCGGCTCGCCTTCAGGGCGAGCCTTTCCCGCCCACCACCCCTCAACCCTATCAGATTATTGGTAATAATGTTTGGCGTGTCTATGCCAGTAACCTTTGGTAACCTTTGGTAACCTTGGCGCATGAATCAACTTCCTCCTCATCGGTCTTACAGTCAGCTTACCACATGGCAGTCCTGCCCTCAGAAATATTATCTGAGTAAAGTAGCCATGATTCCTGAGAAGCCAGCAGTATACCTAGCTGCAGGGTCTGCAGTCCACAGTATGATTGAGTGGTTGAATCATGAGTTCTACAAACAGCAACAGGCTAATGATTAACCAGCGGGGTATACCCAGTAACGAATGCATAAATTGCGGTAGCAATATCCAGGTAGTTCGTGCTATCTTTCAGGATTATGAATTGGTTATGTGGTTCACCGATAGTTTCTGTGGCACATGTGGTTCTCCTATGACTACTCCTACACCAGTGGACCACCCAGAATATGTGAAGCCACACTATCCAGAGGAAGAAGACGATGAGCTTAACTGAGAAGTGGCTAGAGATTTTTAATGATGAAGTAAAGGATGTCCAAGACAAATCGGGAATCCCATCATCAGAGTGGAAGACAGCTGGTCGCAAGACCGCTGCTCGTCCAGATGGCGAGGACCTTTCGTTTTGGCAGAGCGATGGACTCAAGCAGGTAGAGGCATACCAGAAATGGTATGAACAATCTGGTTGGAAAATTGCTACTATGCCAGATGGTCGTCCTGGAATTGAGTGGTCAGCAGATGTGCATTTCGGAGGCACACCTGTTCGATTTATTGTGGATGCGATATACCAAGTAGGGGAAGACTTGGTTATCGTTGATTACAAGACTGGTTCCAGGACACCATTTGGTGTTATTCAGAATGGCTTATATGCCAGCGGTATTGAAAAGATTTTTGGAATCCGCCCCAAGTGGGGCGCATTCTTTATGACTCGCAAAGGCGAGCTTGATGATTTGGTTGACCTATCTCACCTTAGTATAGAATACTATGAGCATGCATTCGCATCAATGAATCACGGTGTGCTTAATGGTTGGTTCCCAACATTTGTTGGAGAAAACTGTAAGATGTGTTCTTATATAGACAAGTGTCCCGCATGGGGCTCAAAAGATTTCCCACTGCAAATACCAACAACAGGGAAAGAAAAGGAGAGAAAGTAGATGACTGAATCTATGTTCTCATTTACTGGCAAACTGCATGGCAGTGAACTATTTACCGTCCGAGGTAATAGCGCTGCTGAATTCAGAGCCAATTTAATGGCAGCCCTTGAGGCTGTGAACGATGCTGCACAATTGCAAGCATCTCTATCGGGTCGACCAGTTCAAACAACTGGCAATGCCTACACACCTAACGCTGAAGCAGCAATTCAAATGCTGCAGGATGCAGGGTTAAATCCACAGCCAGTGGCTGCTGGAACTGCACCTCAATCAATTGAGGTTGTTAAAGACAAGTATGGTAACGAGTGGACATATGGACATCCAGATGCTCCAGACCTACCAGACGGACGTGGTAAATACGCCAAGAAGAAGGGCGTATCAAAAGCAGGTAAGGCTTATGTTGGTTGGTTCGACCCAGCCAAGGGACCAAAGCCTTTCAAGCCAGGTGCAGTCGAAGCCGAAACTATTTGGGCTAAGTAACAATGCGTAGCCTATTGCAAGTAGTGGGTGTTGAATCACCAGCTGGTCATCAACTACCAGAAATCCTACCTCAACTCACCGCCAGTCAGGTTACCTTTCGTCAAGCGCAATTGCATTTGATTGCTGGGCAACCAGGCGGAGGAAAGACACTACTTGCATTATGGTATGCAATAACTTCTAAGGTTCCATCGTTATACATCTCAGCTGACTCCGACTCCAGAACAATTGCAACTCGTGCAGGTGCAATCATTATGGACAAAGAGGTAGCATCCGTCGAGAAGTTGATGGACAATGAAGCAAGCGTTCTATTAGAGGATGCTCTCGCTGACGGCGCGAGCCATGTGCGATTCGCCTTCGACCCAGCACCTTCTCTTCAAGACATTGAAGAGGAGATAGAAGCGTGGATTGAATTGCATGGCTCCGCCCCAGCTGCAGTTTATGTAGATAACTTAATGAACGTAGCATCCACTAGTGATAATGAGTGGACTGCATTACGTGATTGCATGTCAGCGTTCCACTATATGGCACGTGAATATGAGTCAGCATTTATTGTGCTACACCATGTGTCCGAGAACGAGAAGATGTCCAAGCCTAACTATCCAGCACCACGCAAGGCGCTGATGGGTAAGGTTGCTGCTCTACCTGAATTGGTATTGAGCGTAGCGTTAGACAGTATGGCAAACGCTTATCGCGTTGCCGTAGTAAAGAATCGCCATGGCAAGGCAGACCCTAACGCAGAAGAATATGTAACGCTAGCAGCAGAAGCTAGCAAGATGGCTCTCTATAACTCCTCAGCGGAACTGTTCCGTAATAGGACGTTGAGCCAATGGCAGTAGGCAATTCAAGTTTTGATTTAGATTTAAGTTACGGTCAAGCTGGTGAGAATTTAGTTGAAGAACTATTAACTCAGGGCAGAACAGTAGAAGTTAAACGTGACCGTAAGTGGCATTCAACTGGCAATGTATATGTTGAAGTTGAATGCTGGTATATGCGAACAGAGTCATGGGAACCATCTGGTGTCATGGTTACTAAAGCAGAATACTGGGCATTCGTATTAGAGAAGGGTGTGCTTATGGTTCCGACTGACCATGTGCTGTATGCAATAAAGAACTTCGGTCGAGAGATTACTTGTGAGATTCCACCGAATAGAAGCAAGGGCTACCTGATTACTGTAGATGATTTACTTACAGCAATGAGGAACCTGAAGGATGGTTAAACCACACAGATTATTATGGGGTGCATGGGTTAAGTGGCAGGTGCTTGACTACCTTGGTATGAAAAGAACCAAGCGGTTAAAACATTTGATAGTAACCGATGAAACATCTTTACAATATTGGGAAAATATATATAGGATTAAGCAACAACCATAAGGAGCCAAGATGGACTTTCCAGATTTATCATCAGGTCGTTGCAGTGAAATAGGTAGTGAATTTTTTTACCCAGATTCTGAGAACGAAGGTGATACATCTATGTATTCCTTTGGTAAAAAGATTTGTGCAAGCTGTGAAATAAAACAAACGTGTCTTGATTGGGCAGTTCATCATGAAGGATATGGTTTATGGGGTGGGGCTACACCACGTGAACGAATGGCTATCCGTCGCAAGTTAAATATAAAACTAGAATCAATTGTCCCAGGAGAATACGTATGACAACACCAGCTAAAAGAAAAGGTTCACAGTATGAACGTGACGTGGTCAAGTGGCTGCGTTCAATGGGGTATCCATGTGCTGAACGTGCGTATGGTGCTGGTCGTCATGACGATGTCGGTGACATCGACGGTATCAATGGCGTAGTGATAGAATGTAAGAATGAAAAATCATTTAGGATTCCTCAATACCTTCGGGAACTAGAGGATGAGATGACACATGCGGATGCTGAAACAGGTGTTGTCTTGATAAAGAAGCGTGGCACTTCTAATATCTCAGAGTCGTATGCAGTAATGCCTGCGGAACTCTGGGTCAATCTGCTAAAACAGGCAGGTTACAATGGACATCAGTGAGAAAGTGACAGTTACTCACAAAATGAAAAGAGGTAACTATGCGGTTAGTGTTAACGATGAGCATAGCGATGGGGCTAGTGCTGGTATCACCAGCGGAGGCAACATCACCATTACTTACACGAGAAGTTATCATGTCCACTATGGACAAGGAAACGAAAGTGGAGTATGCGATAGCTCAGTATGTAACCAACAGCAAAGAACGACTATGTGCCAAGCGCATAGCCTACAAGGAAAGCCGATACAACGAGGACTCATTCAACAGAAAGAGTGGGGCTCGTGGAACTTGGCAATTACTATGGGGCAAGCCAGGCTGGTCGTTACTGAAACAAACACAGGAAGCACACGACTATGTGCTGCACAGATACGACACTTGGTGCGGGGCATACAAGTTCCACCAGGAAAGGAATTGGTATTAGCAAATGAATCAGTCTGAATTTCTCGAAGCAGTCTTTAATCACTACGGATTAACTCTGCCACTTGGCGGAGAGAAATCAATCTTGTGTCCTGTGCATGATGACTCACGTAAATCTGCTTCGGTTAATTCAGACAAGGGAGTCTGGGTATGTTATGCGTGTAACGCAAGTGGTTCTGGTATACAGATAATCATGGGTCGTGAAAACTTAACATACCCAGAAGCCCGCAAATGGGCAGAGAAAAACATCGGCAAAGAATCTAAGTCTGCAGCACCATCACGTGGACGTAAGAAGAGTAGCGGACGTTGGACTCCACCTAGATTAAGGGCTGCGCTATGACAACAATCATTGGTATGCAGCAAGACAACGGATGCATGATAGTAGCTGACTCGCGGACAACCGCAGGTAACAGACCATACTCTCATCCAACAGTTACTAAGATTAACAAACGTGGCAAGTGGTTAATTGCAGGAGCAGGTGACGTGCAACCATGCGACGTAATCCAACATATATGGAAGCCACCAGTAATTCCATCTAATACTAAAGATGAATATCATTTCATGATTACAACAGTCGCACCTAGTATCAGAGAATGTATTAAAGAGTCTGGCTATTTGCCAGACAAGGATGATGCCGATGCTGGATTTGAATTACTGTTAGCTGTTAACGGAACCATCTATCAGGTAGATGATTCCTACTCTGTATACCTGCGTGATGATGGGCTATATGGGATAGGGTCTGGTTCACAGTGGGCGCTTGGTGCTATAGCAGCAGGTGCAACATGGAAGCAGGCTATGCAACTCGCAGCAAAGAATGACGTGTATACTGCTCCCCCATTCATAGTGCATAGGCAGGAAAAGAAATGAGAACAAACCCTAAACTCATTGAACTCTGGACACGAGCAGCAAAGACTTATCATGAGTCATTGGCTGGCTCACCAGCTGAGGCATACCTTGAGAAGCGTGGCATCCTTGATGGAGCAGAACGATTCCAACTTGGTTACGTAGTTGACCCAGCAGCAGGTCACGAAGACAGACTTAAGCATCACCTATCCATCCCCTATATAACAGAGGCTGGTGTAGTTGGGTTTAAGTTCCGTCGGATTGATGATGGTGACCCAAAGTATATGATTCCAACAGGGCAGAAGCATCACCTGTATAATGTAGATGCAATCATTCATGCAGTAAGAGAGGTGTTAATAGTTGAAGGAGAAATTGATGCGATATCTGCCACCCTTGCTGGTCATCCTGCTGTCGCTGTTGCTGGCGTTAACGCTTGGAAGCCTCATTTCGCACGTTGTTTCGATGGTATAGGTAGGGTAATCATTGCCACTGACAATGATGTTAAAGAAGATGGCTCTAACCCAGGACAAGATTTAGCTAGACGATTACAAGATACAATTCCTCAAGCTATCCGCGTGTCGTTACCACCTGATAGCGACATCAATAGTATAATTACCAGCCAAGGAGCTCAAGCTTTAACAGATTTGATTAAAGCACTAGACGAATAGAAGGGGCTACCTTGGCTGAAGATACAACCATCCTTGAATTTGAAGAGGATGCTCAAAAAATATATGACGAGTTGCTTGCTATCTTAGTTAAGAAGCAACTTGACTATGGTCCATACAACATCTGGCATGCGCCAGGTGGTGCTACCAATGGGCTGATGGTGCGTATGTCAGACAAGCTGGAACGTTTAAAGAATCTGATATATAAAAATAGAGAACCGAACAATGAATCTTTAGAAGATTCGTTTGTTGATATGGCTAACTATGCAATCATCGCACTAATGGTTCAGCGTGGGGTGTGGGCTAAGTATGCCGAGAAACAGAAATAAGACTTACGAAGAGCAGCGCATCTCTCGTATACGGAGTTACGGTATTAGTGTCGAGGAATACGACCGCATGTTTGCAGAACAGAACGGTGGTTGTTACATTTGTGGGGAAGCTCCGACAAACAGAGCTCTCGACATCGACCATTGTCATACGAGTGGCAAGGTTAGAGGACTGCTTTGCTCTAACCATAATCGCGCCCTTGGTTTATTAGGTGATGACCCTAACTTGTTATTGAAATCAGTTGAATACTTGGTGAAGAATCATGGTTGATTTAAATCGTGACCATGAGATATGGATACAGGTAGATGAGATAACTTCTATCATTGCATACAACTTGTCCAAGAAATACCATCGGTTTGCTGAACGCGATGATATTAAACAGGCGATGAATGAGTATGCATGGAAGCGTAAAGATAAAGTCAACGAGTATCTTATGCGCGAGGATGATATCGAACGAAGGATGGGATACAAAGCTTTCACCACCTTCATGCGTAGAGCAGGCGAGCGATACGCTCGCAAAGAAAAGGCTAAAGCTTTAGGGTTTGAACTTGGTGATGAATACTTCTATCGTATTGAGATGGTTGAGAACTTAATCAAGGTGCTTGGTTCTGAAGATGCTCACCTAGTTAATCAAGTGCTAGACCCAGATACACATGGTGTCCAGGCTAAGAGGCAGGTAAGCGAAGGGAATAACCTATTGGCTTTGTTGTCTGATGTAGACAGAGCTATGCGTAGGCTTGACCCACGAACACAAGGGATTCTTAACTCACGATTCGCACAAGACCTACCACTAGCAGAGATAGCTACCGCCTGGGATATATCACCACAAAGAGTGGAACAGATAGCAACCAAAGGTGTGAAAGATATTATCGAAATGCTTGGAGGTCCAACACCTTATGCCTAATTATAATTTCATCTGTCGCATGTGCGACAAAGAGTATGAACTCTACGTCGGTTACGATGACGATGAGTTTCCTAAATGTGAAGACTGCAACGTTACATTAAGCAAGGTGTTCACCCCACCTGCAATCCATTTCAAGGGTGGCGGATGGGGCGGTAATCATGGCAGCTAATAAACGCGAACTGGTTGAGAAGATGAAAGCTAAGAACAGTCCAAGTAACAATCAGATTATGATTGCTTGGTGTGACAATGGCACAGTTGATGGCAAGTTTATGGAGGGTGTTGTCTACTCGCTGTTAACTGCGGGACTACCAATCACATCAGCTCAGCGTGTGCAAGGTAATCAGATAGGTCGGCAGCGTGAAACTGCATTCGATACCTGGCATAAGAAGACAGACTTTGATTGGATACTATGGGTAGATAGCGACATCGTTCTTACGAACGAGGCGCTTAAGAAAGTATGGGATTCAGCTGACCCAATTGAAAGACCAGTTGTATCTGGAACTTATTACATAAGCAAGCAGATGGAATCCTCCATCATGCAACCTTACGCAGCGCTGTTTACAGCCCACGACGAGAACGATAAATACACGATGTCGTATATACATCCGCTGCCACATGACCAGCTGATGAAGATTGATTACGCTGGGTTTGGATTCCTTTTGATGCATCGCAATGCTGCTAATAAGATACGAGAATTCCATGGTGATAAGCCACTGTTCTTAGAAACAGATGGCGGTGGCAATGATGGTAAGGATAGATTTATTGGTGAGGATATCCAGTTCTTCATGAACATGAAGGAAGCTGGTGTCCCGTTGTATGGACACACTGGTGCTGGGGTTAAGCATATGAAACGGTTTGCTTACGACGAAGAGTTTTATAAACTCTATTGGATTACGATGATGAATAGCATTAAGGCGCAGGAGAAACAAGAAAAGGCGGGGGAATAATCCCCCGCCCCTTTTGTTTTACCACCGACTAACGTCAGAGAAGAATTCTCTTTTCGTTTGTTCGGCGTTCTGGCAGAGCCGATACATATCGGCTTCACCTTTTCTCTTACCCAACCGATAGGCAATGAAACCTACTGCTATTGCCGTGATGATGGTAATCATTTCTTTATTTCTCCAATCCGTTCTAGTAATTTTTCTGGTTGTTCAAGGTGAACAATCACTGCTCGTCCACCTTCGGAGTCGACAGCCGATAAGTTCTTCATGAACTTCTCAACCTGCAACTTGGTGCTGAACTCACCCCACGCTTGGACTGGAGCCCATCGTGCTAACTGTGCTACGAGTATGTAGTTATCACGTTTCATTCTGGATTCATCCAGAGCTTCAATGATTTCTACAGCTAAGTCCGCAGCACTTTCGGAGTCAGTGTTATCTGGGTCTAACAAGTTAGCAACTAACTTGATTTCAGTTGGGCGTGGCTTAGGCATCAGTATCCCTTAAGACATTGCACATAATTCTGGTGTTCAGCCAGAGCCTCACGTGCTTCCAAGTTAGTGCGCCTTTCAATTTCTGCATTGCAGTATTCACATACAAGAGTCACGCTTGTTTGTATAATCATGCTTCCTCCTTTACTTTCCATTCTCGTGTAACGATTTCACATACATCACCGTCGACTTCCTTGTAATGCATGTGAGCACCAGCCATGAATAAGACTTCGTCTTTATCATCGCCGATACCATAGGTATCATGATACCCACAATACCAAGACCAACCAGCGATTGGCTTGATTATTAGTGATGGTTCACGCACCACTAAGGTGGTGCTGTCTTTTAGTTTACCCATCGACATCCTCCTCTGGTGCATACATGATAACTTCGGTGAGCATGTCTTCTACATCATCGTGACGTGGCTGTTCAATCAACTCTGGTTGATTATTAACAGTGCTATATATAGTGAGGTAGTCCAGAGCCTTGAGCAGATACTGCCCAGCCTGCGCTGTTAACGCAGGCTGGACGTAGTCATTCTGCTTGTCGAGTTCATCGACATATTTCTGTAACGGATTCTCCGTCATGCTTATATTCCTTTCGAGATGAGGGTAAGAGCTCTGCTCTTCACGCTATCTAATGAGCCAGATACTACACGTTCTGCTCGTGTTGCTTCTGACTTGTGGCTAAACCAATCAGCGTATTCCACGATTGCTTGGAACGCACCGAAGGCTGTGCCTTTGATGTTCTGTTGAGTGCCAGTCGCACCTTGGTAGATGTTCATCGCAGTGCCACGTGCTTCGATTGCCTTGTTATATCTACGCTTATCTCCAGTGGAGAGGGTGTAGTAAGGAACAGACTCAACTGCAGATGGTAGTGACCACATCTTCTTGAAGATGTCGGCTACTTGTCCGTCGTTGACAGTTGTATTTAACAACTGGTCTGCAACTAGTTCGTATGATTCGATACCAGTGTAGATAATATCTAGCATCTGGCGAAGGTCATTGACCTTGAGGTTAGCGTTAGTGGTGTGCTTCAAGGAATACTTTGTATCCTTGCGGAAGATACCACTGATTTGATTACTGCAGAACAGACGGTTCACCACTGGGCTAACACCCAGTGAGCATGACCCATCGTGAGAGGTTCGTGCTAGTAGGTAACCAGCATGAGGGTCGTTGGCAATCTGCACTTCTCTAGGAAGTGCCAGCATCATCCAGACTTGGGCTCCACCTTTGAGCTCACCCGCTGCTGCATATCTTGCTTCGCCTGATTCGACTAGTGCATCCAGCGCTGAGAACATCTCATCATTCTGGAATACTTTGTATCGTCCACCAACTGTTCCCAATACAGACTGAGTGCCGTCGTTATTGGTGCGGATGGTAGCGAATGTATTCGGAACTGTTAGACGGCTAACGCCATCGTTGTTTAATGCCAGTGCCTCGACATCAGCAAGTGAAACTTGCCAGTCAAGTCCTGCTTGAACTGCTGCATCGTGTGCTGATGTTGCTGTTACCTCTGAACCTGCAATGCTTCCTGCGAAGCGTCGGTTTGTTACTGTTGTCATATCATTTCCTTTCGTAGTTGGTTGGTTGTGAGAATATATTCTCATATACGGCTGTCAAAGTCAACAACTGCATCTGAGAGTCGGTCATAATAATGACCTTGATGGCAGATGATTCCGCTATCTTCAGCTCGTGCGAACCATGTTACATATGGGTCTGAGGTTCGCTTATGTGGTGTTGATTGTGTGTCTTCTGTCCATAGACAGAGGACGATGTAGCCAGATGAATCCCATGCTGGCTTGATATCTACGATGACCGCCCCATTCTTGCAGCGGTCACCACGACGTGGAACTAGGGTAAGTGTTGTCATTGTTATGCCTCCTGTAAGTAGTCGATACGAGTATCGTCGATAGACCATGTGTCTACCTCTGTGTTATCGCCATCGATATCCCAATCTGGGTCTGCACTGATGCCGATTTCCTCAGCGATATTGCGAGCATCATCTTCAGATTGTGCTGTTACCTTGAATGTTGCATACAGAGTGAATCGAACCTGCACTTCATACTCTTTAGTGAACACAAGTTCACTGCCGAATACCTCTTTGAGTATGTTGGACAGGTCACCGAATGAAATCTCTGCAGCCTCATCCAACTTATCCTCTTGGATAATGTCATTCAGTTGTGTGTATAAGTCACGAACCTTGTTGCGTTGGTCGTTGATTGTGTTACGTAGTCCTGCATTGATTGTTTGTGCTCCTTCAAGGTCGACACGTAGTTTGTCTGCCTCGCTGAGAGTTAGTATCTCTGGAAACGGAACTGCTTCTAGTGTTGGGTCAATCATTGTCATTTGGTTTTCCTTTCGGTTGGTGGTTTGTCTTGCCCTTATATATATGCATAGCTTTGCTATGCTATCTTTGATACGCATTATCCACAGCATGAGCCATCGGTAGTATCGGCACAGCATTCTGAACAGAATGGTTCGTTGTCCTTCATGCTATTCCGACATCCATATTCATCCATCGTGTTAGTGCATGAGTGTCCTTCGTATCCGAAGCACACTAGTTGAGCCAGTTCATCGGCTGTCATATCGTAGATATGTTTACTCATCTTCATCCTCCATGTCTTCTAGACGTATCGCTAGTTTGCTATCGAGTATGTAATTCAATACGGCATTATCGATACCTTCATATCCATCATCATCGATGGATACTGGTTGCCAACGGTCACGAATAATCCACGCCATGATTACTTCTCGTGTGAATGTAGTCTGGATTTCATAGTCTTCTTGCTCTGCAAGAATTGCTTCTATCGAATGCCAGATTGCTAGGTCGGTCATGGCGGAACGCCATCCATCTAGTGATAGGCGATAGGTTGTTAATGATTCAGATGCTTTACTTAGTAAAGCCACGCTGTCTTCTACTGTATTCATATCATCCTCATTTCTTTGCGATAGCAAAGCGAACATCTGCCTTGCCATCGATACATAGTCGGCATGTTGCACAAGCACTACCTTCGGTAGTGATTAGTGGAATGGAACCCAGATTCTCTGGGCATTTCGCACCCACCTTGCCTGTCAGACTGAGCATTGTTTCCTTTGCATCAGCAAAGGTGTCAGATAGATAGGCAACCTTTATCTTTACACCTTCGGTGCGAAGATAAACAGCGTTGGATTTATTCTCATCATCTGTGCTGAAATACAGCGAGAGATTGTCAATCCCATCCAGAATTCTGGCAGCGGATGGGACTCGTGTATATACCCAGAACTTAACGTCTGGATTGAGCATGATTACTGCTCGCCATGCTTTGGTATAGGTATCGGAGAAGAAATCCCCATCCCAATGGATGCGGAAGATTAGTTCGGCATCCTTTGCCTTGCATTCCAATCGGAATGAGGCAATCATATCGTCCAATAAATTGGACATGGTTTCTAGGTCTGCATCTTTCAGCAAGTTCCAGTTATGTAAGAGAGTATCTCTTACTGAGGGGAAGATACGTTCTAACTTTCCAGCGTAGCAAATCTTCTCGCATATACTGGTTGCATTAGGACATGAGTAGGACTTGCCACTTGGCAAGCCGAATGTGTTGGCTAACGCTGAGCGTTTACCGTTTGGTGTTGGTAAGTTAGTTATCTTTCGGTCGTTAGACCGTTTAAGTCCTGCCATTGTGGTGCTCCTTTCGGTTGGTTGGTTTGCTATATACGCACAGCTTCGCTGTGCTATCTTGAAATGCGGATTACTCGTGGTCGTAGTCACACCATGGTTCGAGATGATGACCTTCGACGATGGTATATGCAGGTGCTGTCGGATAGCCACGCCATGTAACTCCCTCTGGGAGATTGATACTCTTATGAGTATCACCTTCTGATACTGCATAGATTGCTTCGATACATGGTTCCACCATAGTAAGTGGAACTGGCGGATAGTGATTGCTTTGCAATTGGATTGCAATTGATTGCCGAATGTCAATGACATTTTCTGCTAGGTCTTGCGCTGTGTTACGTCCCATCATTCCTCCTTGAGTCCAGCGAAGTGTTCCACTTCGGCATAGTTGTCATCTTGTATCCAATCGCCAATCTCTTCAGCGATTTCAATCGCTTCCTCTTTACTGTCCGCTTCTACCTCTTGGTAGAAGAGGAACTTGCGTTCTTCAGTTACCATGTAACTAGCCATCTAGTGCCTCCTTATCTGCCTCGATTACACGTCGGGCAATAGCATCGAACTCAGCCAAGCCCCACCCAAATAACATTTGGGATAGGAGATTGACCGCTGCCTCTGGCAGTTCTTCTCTTACCGAGCCAATGACATCCGAAACCATGGTTTCGTAGCCTTCCTTGATGATGTCGCTAATCGCTGGCATGTTATAGTTCTCAGCACGAGCCATCTGGATGATGTCATCCCATGCTTCTCTGTCATTTTCTACTACCAATAGGTAGTCATCTACGAATTGCTGGTTCATTACAGTTCTCCTCTACTTTGTAGTTCGCCGAGTAAATCTACCCAAGCGGTGGACATGTTGTAGTGTTCAGTGTTGCAAAGAATGATTCCATTCTTTGATGCTGTGAATATATAGAGGCTCCCTGTTGGGGAGTTCTCCTCTTCTGAGTAATCGAATTGCACTAGCCATTGGTTCATCATTGCTCCTCTCGAATTGTTGTTGCCCAGTGTTCCTCATCTAATGCAGACTTATAGTCTGCTATCTTGATTGCGATTACATCCCATATGAGTGCCACCATAAGCACACCAAGGATGCCGAGAAGAATTCCTACGGCGAGGTAATCGCCCCAATAGAGTCCATAACCGTTCATTGCTTATCTCCAATCTCTGGCTCCGATTTGAAGCCGTCCCCCATATATACGCAAAGCTACGCTTTGCTATCTTGAGATGCGTAGCGCCCGCATCATGGCGCTATGTATCGGCTGCTAACAGTCCATCCGCATGCGGTTATCACCAATGGCTGTCAACTGTCAACTCGTGGCTACTAGTAGCCAACGCATACGCGGGTGCGCCCGCGTGTATGCATGTCATGTGTGGGGTGTGCGTGGTGTGTGTGTG
>Ga0247723_1000368_pt1 | contig 31233 bp, 55 predicted proteins | sample MSEWelMarce5H_FC_FD_189079 | JGI IMG/M metagenome (GOLD analysis project Ga0247723, IMG submission 189079) | Subsurface sediment microbial communities from gas well in West Virginia, United States - MSEEL Well Study Marcellus 5H_FC | ecosystem: Environmental > Terrestrial > Deep subsurface >... | reverse complement strand
CCACTACCTGCGATAACGCTCAGGATACTTTTTTTATACGCGAAGAGCTGGACTAGTTTGCGGAAGGAGGGGGAGTTCGTTGCCTACATGACCTGGGTCTTCGAGAACTGGTCGATGCTGAGAGCTGGACCATTTAAGTGGATGCAGGATTTTCCAATAACCCCAGCGGCTAGGATAATTATAAGCACAAAGCTCCGCCCTCTTATCGAGGAAGCCTACCAGCAAAAAGAATGGTGGTCGAAGTGGGCAAAGATGGATGAGTACGAGCGCAGGGTACACTTCCTTACCGTAAACAAAGGTATTGATAGGGCCAAGGCTGAGAGCATCGCAAAACGCGAGACCGGCTTCAGGGACGAAGTCGAAGTGATAAAGCAAGAACGCAAAAAGCTGGAGCTGGCCGCACTTAGGGTTAAGCAGGCATACGAGCAGGAGAGAGCCGCTTCGCGCAGGCAGCAGGAGCGTAGTGGCAAGCCTACTGCCCCCTCGATTCAAAACGTAGAAGGCGATTTCGGTACATGGGACTAAAATGATTACTCAAAAAGAAAACAAAAAGGCGGCTGCTTTTTTCAGATCCAGGCTTCCGCTGGACTACCACGACACAAAACGCTCTTTGGCCTCAGAAGGAGAGCATGGGGAACGGGTTATAGCTTGGATTGCTACTGATGGCCTGAGGAAGGTTAGCGAGAGAGGAATGGTGATAGAGGTCGTAGGTAAGAGCGCAAAGAGCCGTGATATCTTCTACTTAACTGCTAGGGCTCTTATACTTAGATCTGTTTCCGTGCAGTGCGGCTACCCGATAGACTTTTTGCCTGAGAGGCTTACTGAGCAACTCAGGGAAGACATTGTAGAGCGTGGTGTTCTAGCCCTAGACAAAATGGGGTGGGAGACAAAGTCCTTCCTAGACCCCTCACAAACTTATGAGATAGAGGTATTTATAGAGAGGTGGCTAAACTCAGGGAGGTCGCTTCTGATGCGGTCGGAGGTCGCACTATCTGTGAACCCACAGTGGAGCGATGAATTTAAAAATTTTTTAAAAAGAAGGTTGAGCACCACGTTCACCGTTGGATAGGCTTACAAAAATATGTCTGCTGGTAAAAATTTTCTGCGCTTGGTCATCGACGCACGCGAGGCGCAATATTTTCGGAGAGCGACCGAGGACTTGTTCATAGAAGGCGAGGTAGAGGCCTACAGATGGGTTAGGAACCACCTTGATACCTACGGGGCGCTGCCGACCCTAGAGGAGCTTGTAGAGGCCCAGCATGAGCTTCCAGAGCCTCGTAGGGCCAGTAGTGCCCAGTACTATCTGGACCAGCTAAAGAAGAGGTACGCTTACTCTCAGGTAAACCAGCGCCATCCTCAGTTGGTCGAGGCAATGAGGCACCGAGATACCGACGGCGTGATCAACGTCCTGGCTGAGATGCTGCAAGAAGCGAGGAGGGCTACTGGAGGCGCATCGTACTCAACTATCGCGGATCAGTTCGATGTAGTCGCTACCGAGTATAGGGAAGCCAAGGAGAACCCAGGCTTGCGCGGAATAACAACGGGCTGGGACACCCTCAACCTCGCAACCAATGGTCTGGTAGGGGGAGACCTAATTGTGATCGCTGGCAGACCTTCTATGGGAAAGAGCTGGCTAATTTCGCACATGGCCTTTTCTGCGGCAGAGGCAGACCTAAAAGTGGCCTTCTGTTCAATGGAGATGAGCCTTAAACAAATCGCCCGTCGATGGCTCGGGATGAAGACCGGCATCAATCCAAACTTCATCAGAGCAGGGGAGGTAGGGACGTATTCGGAGGAGCGGATGCTAGACGCCATAAACGATCAGAGGAATAAGAAGCATATCCACCTCCTGGGGGGTGACATGGCAAAATCCGTTTCCTCTGTAGAGTCGATGGTGCTGGAGTTTCAGCCGGACATACTTTTTGTAGATGCCGCCTACTTGCTGACCCCGAGCGGAAGAAAACAAGGCTACGTCTCCAAGTGGGAGAGTATTGCGGAGGTGGTGCAGGAACTAAAAAAGCTGAGTATTCGGTACGATATTCCGGTTGTGATTTCCGTACAGTTCAACAGAAACCAGAAGAGTAAATCGAAAAGCCCACTAGACCTAAGCGACATCGCAGGCACAGACTCAATTCCTCAAGACGCATCAATCGTCATGGGTGTTCGTAGCGGTCCAAGCCCAAACGAAAGTAACCAAAGGATCATAGAGGTTATGAAGAACCGAGAAGGGGAGACCCCAAAGTTCGCAACCTCATTCACATTTAGCCCAGTTAGAATGCACGAAGTCCCTCTTATCGAAGAGGGAGAAGAAGGCTTGGCAATGGACGACGATTACAGCTCTTACGTATTATGAATCGATATAACACTACAAACATTAATGTACTTAAAGGTAAAACACCAAAAGTACTAGTTATAACCGATGCCTTATCAGGCGCTGCTTACGAGCGTGGTGACGTAATGACAAAACCTGCTCATACCTTATTTATTAAGGAGGCGGAGAAGAGTGGGTTCTCTGAAGAGGATTTTATTTTCATCACACCATGCCCGCCTATACCGAGTGAGTTTGAGGGATCGGAGTCGAAGATCGGCAAGTTCATTGCACAATATCACGAAGAGTTTTTGGAGATAGTCGCTAAAGAGAAGAAGAACTGCCGTGCAGTAATAACATTGGGTAAATGCGGCAGCAGGCAGCTATCTGGAAGAGCTACCCAAATCACTAAGGCCAGGGGGACGTTCTGCACTACAGCGGCTACAGATGCGCTGCCTGTCCTGCCGCTGCTAGGGCCGTTTCATGTCCTCCGTAGACCGGAGATGCGCGATGTTTACGACGCTGACTTCAGACAACTAAGTGGCCTTAAAGAGGTAGATTGGGATCTAGAAGCCTATTTAGCCGGATGCGGAACGGAAAGGTACAAGTGGGTTAAGGACATTACAGATCTACTTGAGAACCCACCTAGCTGTGTCGCCGTTGACTGCGAGACGGTCGGCCTGGACTGGCACTCAGAGGGCTTTAGAATACTGAACGTATCAATAACTCCAAAAAAAGGGGTATCATTGGTGATACCATTGGATGTTGAATACGCTAACAATACTGCATTACACGGCAAAGGCACTCCATCATGGATGAAGAACTTATCTAAAGATGATGTAGATAAATCTATAGAGCAGATTAAAAAGTTTTTAGCTAATCCAAAGGTAGCTGTGGTCGGCCATAACTTGAAGTTTGATATTCATGTTTTAGATACCATAGACGTAAAGATAGTTAACTGGTACGTCGATACCATGCAGTTAGCATTCTGCGTTGACGAGAATATGCAATCGAAGTCACTCGATGATTGTGTACGTAGATGGCTATCAACTCACGCAGGATATGCTGATGAGTTTAATCGTAAAACCGATAAGAGTAGAATGGACCTTGTACACCATGACGAAATGCTGGCGTATGCGGGTGGAGATACGGATGTAACCTATAGGTTGACCGAGGTATTACTTCCAATAGCCAAGCAGGACGAGCGGAATTACAGGACATTCACAAAGATACAGATGCCCTCTTTGAGGACCTTTGTCGCTATGGAAAAGGATGGGGTGAAAATCGATATCGATGCTCTACAGGATCTCAGTAGCGTCTTGGAAGATCGAGAGAAGGCATTGTACCAGGAGCTTCTGGACGAGGTGCCGCCAGAGGTACTTCGCGAGTTTGAGGGTAACTTGAACTTTGGTTCTCAAAAGTTCTTGATCGCGTGCTTATTCGGGCCGAATGCGATCCGCGACCCAGAGACAGGTAAAAGGCTAAAGCCCATCAAGTATACCTCTTCTACCGAAAAGCTCAGTCTCGAAGAACGAGTCCCCTCGACGAGCGCCAAAGATCACCTGCCGTACTTTGAGCACGTATCGTTTGTCAGAAAGCTGATCCAATACTCAAAGCTGCAAAAGGTTAGGTCCACCTACGTCGGGACCGACTCACATGCGCTATCCAGAAAGGTGAGCGTGCTTAAAAATGGCAAGCTACCAAAAGCCGTGTCTGACGTACTTGAGCGTGCTGGTATTCAAATTCCAAAGTCCAAACAAGTCAGACGAAGAAAGGCTATCTTCGAGCAGGCGCAGACAGTCAAGGACGGCACAAAGACCTATAACGTAGATCGTTTTGGAAATGTGACGATAGTCGAGCACACTGAGGCAAGCGGGTTTTGGCAGTTTTTGAACCGGGCTAGGAATACGATCCACACTTCGTTCCTGCTTCATGCGACAAACACTGGCCGGACAAGCTCCAGGTCGCCCAACCTGCAAAACACTCCAAAGCGTGGAGAAATGGCAAAGGAGTTCAGAAAGATCTTTTCTCCTCCTATTCAGGGCTGGAAGTTCCTAGAACTGGATTACTCCCAGGTTGAACTAAGGGTCGCTGCGTGGATGGCTAACGAGAAGCGGATGATCGAGATCTACCGCCAGAACGGAGACATTCATGCTGCAACTGCCGCAGCGGTAACCGGAGTATCGTTCCAGAAATTTGCGGCAGGGAGGAAAGATACTACACTCCTAAAGGACGTAGTAGAGCAATGGCCAGGGGCGGACAAGTACCTACGCGGGCTCTCCCCTTCTGAACGCCAGAAAGCCACCGTAAAGACCTACTGCGACATCAAGCGGTATCAAGCCAAGGCGGTGAACTTTGGCTACCTTTACGGGATGTGGTGGAAGAAGTTCAAGACCTACGCAAAGACTGACTACGGCATCGATTACACCGATCAGGAAGCAGAGCAGACCAGAATTCAATTCTTCAAGAATTACCCATTCTTGGAGAGGTGGCACAAACGCATGAAGGGGATGGCTACGGAGTCTGGGCATGTTAGGGCATTACATGGCTCCCTTAGAAGACTACCAAACGTAGAGAGCTTTGACGACTCCATCGTTCAAGGATCTGAGAGGCAAGCTGTTAATGCTCCTGTACAGAGGTTTGCATCTGACTTGGGCCTGATTGCTGTCAACCGCGTATTCCGAGATGCGCCCCCAGGGCTCATCCGGCCAGTGCTGTTCATTCACGACGCTATCGTCCCTTGCGTACATCCAGACTACGTCGATGAAGCTGCCTCAGCGATAAAGTATTACATGGAAAATCCACCGCTGAAAAGCTGGTTTGGGATTGAAGCTCCGTTCCCGTTATTGGCCGATGTTTCTGTCGGGGACAACCTCGGAGAGATGGAGGAGAGGCCGGATATCGTCGCCAAGAAACCAGACTGGTATCAAAGCGGACAAGATCACAAACAAGACTCACTCATAGACTTAGAAGGATGGGGCAGGCTCCAGAGAATGGGCTCGATCCTCGTTGATTAAATATTTTTCAAAATAAGTTGCGCAGCTTTTATGCTGTGGTAGCTTCAGACCGTCAGCACCGCTGGCATCCACATCCAAAAAAAAACTAATATGGCATCAATTGCTTCCAAACTAACCCAGACCACCTCAGCTCCTACACGCACTCGCAAAAAGCCGGATGCGGCTATGGTAACGATGGAGCGGCTTGCCGCTCAGTACCACCAGTATAACGTCGCCGCAAACGCGGCCAAGCGGGCGGCTGAAAAGGCTCGCGAGGAGTTGTATACTGCGATGAAGGTTGCGAACGTAGACTCGTTCGTGACGAAGGCGGAGTCAGAGGTAGGCTCGTCAGTCCTGATCGAGGCCAAGGTAAAATCAACCGTCAGGCGGGTGATCGATGTGGAGGCTTTGGCAAAGTTTGTTTCGCCGGAGGTGTTCATCAAGGTCGTATCTGCAACTCAGAAGTCAGTGGTAGACCAGTGCGGATCTGACCTGGCACTGAGGTGCTCACGCGAGGAGCAAGGCGACGAAAATGTGTCGGTAGCAGTGGTCAAGTAGCCTGTCACAGATTATAATAGCCAGCCCAGTAACTTGGGCTGGCTCTTCTTATGGAAGAGCACCTTGCTGACCAAGCAGTCGCCATTGCAAATGACCCAAGCCTAAGGGTGGATTGTAAGCTAGGCAGGAAACAGCATTTTCTGGTTACGTATTTTTTCAACAACGAGCTAGATAACGGACTGTCAATTAAGATCAGTGCCTGTTGCCTTGGCGAGGCGCATGGTATGGCGTATTTCAAGCTGTGGAATGAGGCGCTGACTTATGTCGAGGAGGATAAGGCGATAACCGACATATTGATAAAGCTAGGCCCGATAATTTCAGAAGGGAAAGAACTATGAGTACACATCAAATTACATGGACGCAATGGACGGTGCTCAACGAGACTATAGCGTCTGAACGGCTGCGCTCTAAGCAACTATGCGAGCAGGTAGAGGCGCTTACCAAAGAGAATAAGCAGCTATCCCAGGGGCTTAAGATCTTGTCAGAGGAGCTATTTAAAAATGAAAGAGACCTTACTAAGGGATATTCTAAATGAGGTAGGGGTGGTCCCCTTCCACAAGAATCGGAGAAACTGGCTCATCTGTAAGTGCCCATTCGCAGAGTACCTGCATGAGTATGGTACAGATACGAATCCAAGTTTCTTCGTGAAAATTGCGGATGATGGCTACTCTGGGTTCAACTGTTTTACCTGTAAGCAGACAGGCAATCTTACGCGGTTCTTTGAAAAGCTAGGAGGGCTACGTGGGCATGACTACAACTCACTGGCAATCCGGTCTATGCTTGAGGAGACCCCCGACAACTTTCAGGATTGGGAGGCGACGAAGGAGTCCGAACCTAAACTCGCACCCATAGATAGGGGCCTGTACTTCAGGATGTACCCAGATGTTCTATCCTCAAAGAAGGCCGTCGATTACCTGTCTAAAAGGGATATCTCGGTGGAAACATGTGAGCTACTCAGATTAAGATTTGACCCTGACGAGAGCCGTATACTGTTCCCAGTGTTCGACGGGGCGGAGCAGCTTTTTGGGTTTACAGGCAGGACAATTCTTTCAAAGGATCAGTGGCCGAGCCAGAAGTTTGCGAAGGTCAAAGACTACTCTGGGCTTAAAAAAGACCGTCTGATTCTTGGAGAGAACCTGATACAGCATGAGAAGCCCATACTTTTGGTCGAGGGGCTATTTGCATTGGCTAATATGTACGAGATCGGTGCGGATCACTTTTGCTCTCCTATAGCATCTATGGGTTCGCATCTATCTGATTATCAAGCAGCTATCATAGCTGACTACGGCTTACCAGTCTATCTACTGTACGACGATGATGCAGCAGGTAGGCAGGGCGTATATGGCACGATGAATAAGAGCGGAAAGCATGAGGGCGGAGGTGCCGCTGATAAACTCAAGGTTCACGTACCCACATACGTAGCCCGTTACCCTTCCGGTGTACAAGATCCAGATCACCTTACCTTTGAAGAGGTTAAAGACATCGTAGACGGTCAAGAAAACTTTATGGCTTAATTGCCTTCCAAACTTTCGTGGATCTGATATCCACGGATACCCGCTAGTCGGAAATCAAACACAAAAACAAAAACATGAGTGAAGTAACACGCAGACGAGTAACAGCCCCAGTAGCAAACACTGAGGTGCAAGAGTCCAGAGTTGGACGTATGTTTCAGGATGAAGAGCAGCGAGTCCAGGCAAAGGCCGATAAGGCGCTTATGCCCTTTCGCTTTTGGCTTGAGCCAGGAGCCGAATGCGAAGTGACGATTCTGGACGAATCATTGGAAGCCGGATTTGCAAGGCCGGAACACAACCTCAAAGGCGCTGACGGGAAGTACGGTAATATCGTACCTTGCGTTCGAAATGAGGCAGAGTGTCCTGTTTGTAAGTCGGATCGCGAATCGACTTTGGTTCTCTACCTTAGCGTTTTGGTTCATCGCCCATATACCAGCAAAAAGACTGGAGAGGTGAAGGAATATTCCAAGATGTTTCTCTGCCTCAAACGTGGACAGTACAACGACTTTGCACGCATCGAGAAGGCTGCTTTGAAGAAGTATAAAACCTTTCGAGGAGTGACTCTCTTGTTGGCGAGAGATAAGGAACGCAACTCCTACGGTACTGGGATGCCTATCACTGGCGAAGAAGGCAACATCATTGTAGACTTCTACGGCGAGGAAGACCTTGTGAAAGAATTCGGACACAAGGAGATCAAAAACCGTGAGGGCAATAAGGTCATCCGCGCAGCAAACGATGACATCACGCCCTACAACTATAAAGGATTGATGCCCGCACCTGATGTGGACGAGTTCCTTGAAGAGTTTGGTAGTGGAGCAGCGCCTGGCAGTCGTAGGGCGAGTCAGTCTTACAAACAAGACGAGGAAGCAGCGACCGAAACCGTTGCGCAGCCAACGGCAAGACGCCCAAGGGGCGCTCAGGCCGAGTCAGCAGCCGTGGTTAACGATTCCGATGACGATGCTGAGGTGGAGGCCGCACCGCTCAGGACACGCCGTGGGAGGACACCAGTAGCGACAAAAGCTGAAGACGACGATATCAATTTCAGCTAGTTTGAACGATGTGCAAAAGGGAAGATGGCTAGTATCTCCAATCTATTTTGGGTCTTAAAGTCTGAGATTTCGAAGTCCGAGATCACTCAGGCCAAAAGACTACTAACCGTCTTCCCTAAGCCATCGCCAATCGATCCAATCCCGCCGGAAAAGATAGAGCAGTTTGTCGAGACAGAGACCGAGTTGGGTGTGCCTTTTGCATTTGCGGAGGGCAGGTGGCCAAATATGCGGGTGGTAGACCATACTTCATCTGGAGCCCTATCCTACTCTACAGCACGGCTACCAAACCCACTGCACCCACAAGCACCGCCTGGACAGAAGAAGTTCTTTGATGACCTTCTTATCGCCACTAAAGACTACTGGTCTGTATTGGCTGTGGCTCCTACCGGAACGGGTAAGACGGTAGCGATACTAAACACAATTGGTGTTTTAGGCGTGACCGCGATGATTGTCGTACCTTCTACGGTACTGGCAGACCAATGGGTCGATGAGACAGTTAGGCACCTTGGTATTGATCCGAGCGAGATAGCGGTTCTAAAAGGCTCAAACGACCAGTGGATGGGTAAGAAGATAGTGATCGCAGTTATTCACAATCTTTTTCTAAAGGATTGGCCTGATTCGTTTAAGGAATACTTTGGGCTAGTTGCATGGGATGAGTGCCACAAGCTAGGTGCCAGGGTATTCTCTACGACAATGTTTATGTTCAAGAGCCGCTTTAAGATAGCGGTTACTGCCACTCCAAATAGAAAAGACGGATGCGATGCAATCTACAAAAATTATTTTGGAGAACCACTAGTAGTCGCAAAGGCAAAGGCTTTAGAGTGTGATTGTTACGCGATAGACTTTCAACACATAGGCACAAAACATTATTGGATTTCAAAGTGTAAGTCGGATGTCAAACCACTTCAGTGGCTTTCAAAACTATCGCAAAGGAATGAGATGATAGTAAACCTTGCCTGTAAGCTCTACGACGATGGCTACACGATTGTGGTATTGAGTAGATTCATCGAGCACGTAGAGTTGATAATAGACGGGCTGGTGGCATCGGGGATACCTAAGCAAGAGATCGGGCAATTTACTAGGAGCACAGCCTCTGGTAAGAAGCACGGCAAGGCGTTCCTAGATAAGGTAAAGGCGGAGTCCACTATAATCGTAGCCACCTACACAATGATGAAGGAAGGGGTAGACATCCCTAGGCTAGATGCCGGTATTGAGGCGTTACCATCCGCAGACAACATACAAGCCATAGGCCGTATACGGAGACCGTTCCCAGGCAAAAAGAGACCAAAGTGGTTCTCGATCATCGACAAGAAGATAGCTATTTTCGAAGCCTACGCTAGAGCTAGGTTTAGAGGCTTTGAGACCTGTAACGTAAAAATTAAGCAGTTAGATAGACAGTCAATATAATACACACGACATGAGCACAGCAAACAGGAGAAGGGTAAAGACAGTCACAGTAGAGTCCTCTGTAAAAAAGAATGACGAGGTCATCAGTGTTACGAAACCTAGTACATTGAAGGAGACTACAGAGATTAAGCAACATATGGGGTATGTCACGGTTGAGGGAGGAGTGACCAAGAACCTCGGGGACTACAACTCTGCTCGTATCGGAGTGACCGTGAGTCTACCTTGTGACCCCTCTTTGGAGGCAGCAGAGAAGGCATACGTGCAGATCTCTAAGCTGGTAGATAAGCTGATGAACGAGGAATACGACAAGGTAATGTCCACTGAAGGCTAACATGGCTACTACACGACAAAGAGCTAAACAGGCTGCTCCGGCCACAAAGCAGGAAAAGCCACAGGCTGGCCTACCTAAAGACGTTTTAGAGTCAATGGAGAGGATCAAAGGAATCCACAACGCTCAGTTGGTTTCTAAAGCGTCTGATACGGTTGAGTGTAACCGTATTCCGACTGGGTGCTTCATGCTGGACTTCGCCCTACTCGGTGGATTCCCGCAAGGGTATATCACGATGCTTTATGGGTTGGAGAGCTGCGGTAAGACTACTGCGTGTCTCAAAGGCGTAGCTGAGTTCCAGAGGAAGCACCCAGATAAGGTGGTCGGATGGATCGATGCGGAGGGCATGTTCGACTCTGAGTGGGCGGAGAGGCTTGGGGTCAACATAGAAAAGATGGTTGTCGCTACGCCGGATTATGGCGAGCAGGGTGTAGATATCTTGGACGAATGGATGGGAGTAAAGTCCATCGGCCTTATCGTTGTCGATTCCCTCCCGTCTCTAGTCCCGATGAAGATGTTGGAGAAGTCCGCCGAGGACGATCTAATGGCAGCACATCCGAGGCTGATGGGGAAGATGTGTTCCAAGATCACCTCAAATAATCAGAAGGAGCGTAGAGAGGGGCACTGGGTTACCATCTGGAACATCAACCAGTTCAGGTCGAAGGTTGGCTTTGTCCTGGGCAATCCAATGACTCTTCCTGGCGGTCGCCAGATCAACCACATCCCGTCCACCAAGCTCTGGCTTAAATTGCGGAAGGAGCACATGGGTAAGGACGAACACGGAGTCGAGGTACACGAATATAGTGAGCAGGCTTTCAAGTTCGAAAAGACCAAGCACGGCTCCTCGATCAAGGAGGGCGAGTATCAGTTGTATTTAAGCCCAAAGAACGAGAAGGGATTGCCAGAGGGCTCCTACGATAACGTAGCCGCCGTAATGCCGTTTGCTAAAAAGTACGGCTTTGTAACTGGGGCGGGCCAGTCTTGGGCTCTCCACACCAGTAAGACGCCCACTGAGAAGTTTGGTAGCCTCACCAAAATGGAGGAGTTCCTTTATAAGGACGAGGAAGAGCTTCATACGCTCATGCGGTCGATTATAGCGCATCAACGCAAAAGCAAAGGACACGGCGCACTGCCGCCAGATGGGTACCTAGTGTCACCCATAGGGCGTCTAGTTGAGCTACAATGAGAGTCCCTAAGCGCATAGCTGGAAAGAAGTATAGCGCACAGCGTAGGTCTCTTGGTCAGGAAAAAGAACTGGCCAAGAGAACTGGGGGGAGGGCGGTTAGAGGCAGCGGCAGAGGAAACGAAAAAGGAGACGTTCGAATTGAGAAGGTGCTTAGGATCGAGGCTAAGACTACGTCCAGGGCTTCCTTTTCGGTCACTCTGAGCATGATTGAAAAAATAGAGATGGTGGCGATCTCCTCTGGAGAGTGTCCGGCCATAGTAGTCGAGTTTTTAAATGAGGCAGGTGACCCAATACATGAGGTAGCAGTAGTGCCTACGTGGGTTCTTAACGCGATAACGTCGAAGTGATATGTTACTCTTAAACCTTGAAAGAAAGATAAAGAAGATCCGATCCGAGGCTTCTAAAGACAACGCACCGCTACCCAGCGTGCATTCGGACGACTACGTCAGTAAGCGGGTGTTAGAGATGGATTCGATACCAGAGCTTACGCGGGTAGGTAAGCAGTACACACATGTCTCAGCGTTGATAGGAGTGTGCCCCCGTAGGCACCTGCTAGCCCACGTAAACAAGCTGGAGAGGCAGAACGCGGTGAACGCCTCTATGAGGCTGGTATGGGCGCTTGGACGGGCTGCGGAGCACCATGTGCGCACACAGTTTATTGAGGCCATGCAAAGAAGGACCATTCTGGGTACATGGGTTTGCAAGTGTGGGTTCCTGAAAAAGGAAGGACTGTACCAGGATGTGCCGTCCTGTCCCAGGTGCCGCACTAAGCCCACCAATTACAAAGAGTCTCCTCTTTTCGATCACCACGCTAGAATAACTGGTTCGCCAGACATGCTCTATCTCAGGCTCGATACTAACAAAATTCGGGTGGTGGAGTGTAAGTCGATAAAGAAAGACGACTTCGAAAAACTTACGAAGCCTAAGGCAGATCACATTTTGCAGGCGATGGCCTACAACGAGTTGCTTAGGATAAACGGACTACCACAGGACGACGCGGTAACGATCATCTACGTATGTAAGGACTACCAGTTTAGTTCGCCTTATAAAGAGTTTCAGGTGGTCAGAGACGCTCACTATGATACTCAGATAAGGGCTATGTGGAACTCAGCTAATCAGATAGCCTCAGGCATTCGAGACGTATCAGACGGGTTTGACCCAGAGATGCCGGATAGGCTACCTACATGTAGCTCAGACTCCTCACTGACAGCAAAAAACTGCGACTGCGTAGGTCTGTGTTTTTCCAAACCATAGTATGCCTGCTCAGATCAAAGAAAGACCAAAAAATGGGGGGCAGTGGACGCTAGCTAGATTTAGGTCGTTCATAAAGAGTCTTTTACGTGCCGGTACAATGCGGTGGGGACCAAAGTACACAGCAATAAAACTAGCCTTTGTAAAGAGGGCTGTTAACCCACGAACCGGAAAGCTCTGCAAGCTACATAGGTGCGCTATGTGCAGGCAGTTGTTCCCACAGAACGCTATAAAGGCGGACCACGTACTACCTGTAGTGGACCCAAAAGTGGGCTTTGTTTCCTGGGACGAGTACATCAATAGAATGTTTTGCGAGGTAGAAAACTTTCAAGCATTGTGCGGCCCATGCCACGATAAGAAGACCAAAAGCGATAAGATGTTTTCTAGCTACATTCCTAAGAATAAAGCACTTAGAGATAGAAAACGGCGCTGATTTGAACTCTGTGCAAAATTTTTATTTTCCTATTGCAAAGGGCTAGGTAGCCGCTAGCTTTCAATTCCCAGCCACCTTTGAGTCGAGGGACTCGGGAACCACGACCAATCACGACAACTCCCGAAAAAACAAAACCATATGCCAGCAACACTAGAGAAAAACGAACAGCAGTATAAAGTCGGAGACCTCGTCCAATTCATTAAGTATGATGGCGATACGGAGGGGGAGCTTAAGGCCGGAGACCAGTTGAAGGTCACTGGGTACGATCCAGAACAAGAGCTATACAACGTGGTGCGGGTTTCGGACGACCAAGAGGACTCTCTTTTCGATATCGAGTTTGAGCCAGCTACAAAGAAAGCGACTCGTAGGGCCAAGCAAGAGCCTGTAGAAGAAGCGCAGGAAGAGCCTGTTGTGGCTAAAAAGGCTACTAAGGTAGCCAAGCAGAAGCCTGTGACTGAGGCTATCGAAGAGCCTGCAAATGAGGTCGTAGAGAAGAAGGCCCCTAAGGCTAAGGCAAAGGCTCAAAAGGATCAGGAGCCGGAAGTAAAAGCAGAAAAGCAGAAGCCGTCTAAGAAGGCGGACAAGCCAGAGGCCACTACGGAAGAAGAACTCCCTGAGTTCGTCGAAACCTCCAGCGTAACTGCGGCCCTGGAGCTGCATGATGGGGATGAGTTGGCGACTGCGTCTACTTTGGCAGAGCAGAAAGAAAAGACCATCTTCACTCTCGGCGGAGTGTTGGCCCGCATTAAGCGCAACGACAGCTTCTCCTCTATCGTAAACTCTAAAAATGAGCGGTCTTACGAGGATGGTCTTAAAGGCTTCAACAACTACGTCAAGGATGAGCTTGGAGTCGAGTCTCGCTCTGCTGCTTATTACGTTGACCTCTATGAGATGTTCAGCCAGGTCACCTCGGAGGACAAGATCGCGAAGATCGGATGGACGAAGTTGCGTGAACTTCTTCCGTTGAAAGAAATCATCGACGAGAAGAACGTCGATAGCTGGCTTAAAAAGGCCAAAGAAGTCTCCACCAAGGAGCTACACGATGCGGTTACCAAGCAGTTGGTCGATGCCGGAGAAAAGACACATGGTAACCGCCAGATGGCCGAGCAGACTACGTTTAAGTACGTCGTACACAATGATCAGGCGACGACGATTACCGAGGCCATTATGAAGGCCAAGGACATTATCGGGGATGACTGCTCTGATGGTGCGGCACTCGTCCATATCCTCACAGAGTGGCTACAGCTAGCCGACTCTGAGTAGTCACCTAAGTATGCCCCCGTCGTAATTCTGCGGCGGGGCGTGTCATATGGACTTTGACCCAAAGACTATCGTCGTCTTTACGGATGGTAGTTGCTACCCAAATAACGGCCAGGGAGACGGCGGATGGGCTTTTAAATGCTTCTACAGAGCTACTTCTACGGTCAAGTATGGGCACTGTTCGAAGGCATCCAACAATTCTATGGAGTGTACTGCGATCCTGAGAGCACTACAGTACATACCGCTCGGGGTAGCGCCCATCGTAGTCTACACCGACTCAACCTACTGCAAAAATGTCATCAATAGCTGGGCCGAAGTGTGGGAGCAGGAAGGGTGGATTACCTCGTCTGGTACTCCGGTTAAAAACTCAGAGCTAATCGCTTCCCTAATGCAGCTAGTCAGGCTTCATAAAGAAGAAAGAGAGCTTAGTGTCCGTTGGATAAAAGGGCACGCAGGGATCGAGCCGAATGAATCTGTAGACGTAGCGGCGGGCAGGGCCAGGAGGCTCAAAGAAAGTAACTGGGTTAATAGCCTACATAATAAATTCTAATGAATGCTTTCTACGTTGAAAGCGGGTGGCGCACTGGGATTGTTTTGGCAAAAAATCCAGTACATGCAATCAAAGTTGCGGTGGATACGAACCTACACCGCACTGGAAACCCTATAATCTGCTTGAGGATAGAGAAGTCGTTGCTGTCTTCTGAGATCTTAGAACTAGTTAAAAAAGGCCCTGGGAGGCTATTTCTACCTTCATTTTTTAGAACACAACCACTGTTAATAACGACCTATGAACTGGATTAACGAAACCACAGAAAAATACGCTGCTTCTTATAGTAAATGCCCAGTCACGAAGCGTGACAACTACGTATACGATACTAACAATGAGAAGGTCTGGCAGCTCATTATGGAGCTTCGAAAACATTATCTGCTAAGGGCTGAAAACCATACCTCTACGTTTGTAAAACATATAGTTAAAGAAGCGTATTACACAATAGCCTGGGATCAGTTAGCCGAGTATTGGTGCGAGGAGTATTTTTCTTCACAAAATGAAGTACAGCTTCAGCTTCTATGAGTGGGGCTCCATTTTGGTGGGACTTCGTTACTCAAGAAGAGAGGGCGCAAAGATTGTTAGTTATGGTTAGAAATTTGGAGTCCGAGTTACTAGAAATCAAACAACTTAATGACCCATTGAATGTTAAAACTAGGGATAGGATTTTACTTTGTGAGCAAGAAAACGCAAAACTACACAAAAAGGTAAGCTGGGTATAAAAGTATTAGTATGAACGGATTAATGAATGGTAAACCGTATCATGGCGCTAGGTTAGTCTCCGCGCCCTACACCGTGCCGAGGTCGTTTGTGGACTATGCCGGTATGGCCGAGATAGTTAAGGATGGTATTAAGAGGGGCCTAATTACGCCACCATTGACACTATGTGACATTGAATCGGTAAAGAAAGAGCTGACCGCTCCGAGAAGAAACTATGGTACCGGACAATGCGCCTTATGCGCTAAGGAATACAGCAAGTTAAGTAGGGTAAGCGTCGTCTGCACGCCGTGCAAATCAGCCGAGTCCAAGTGCCCTATCTGCTCAAAGATGTTTGTGCCTTATAGAAAGGGCCGAAAGAATGTGTCAAGTTGCTCAACCGCTTGCGGAGTGGAGCTTATGAAAAAAACTGTAAAAGCTAAGTCAAAAAAATGAAAACTAAAGCGACAAAGGCAGATCAATTTATTAAGAGCCTACCTGAGCTAGTCTATCCGTGTAAGATGGAGTTTGACGATGGCTCGCGGGCAGAGATAGCGGGCATCAGGTTCTCGGACTGGCAGGCCACTAGGTTCATCTCCGCGATGCTCTCAAATCCTCTTATCGTAGATTCTGTTAACTTTAACCCAGACAAGATTGCTAATCTTGCTTTTCAACAAACTTTGGCATTTGTTAAATGCCGACAAAAGCTCACCTCTAAGTAAGGGACAAAAAACACGACACATGAACGAGATACCGGAAAATATCAGACAGGAAATGCTGCCGCACATTGTTGCGTTGCAGAAGATCGCCAACCAAAACGACCTGGGGTCGTGGGCGATAAATGGGGTAAAGTCGGAGTCATACTCCGAAGAATCGCAGTTCGTATCTTCTTTTACGGAACTGTCTAAGCAGGTACACCTGAACGCTGTGGATAAAGGCTTTTGGGACAACCGAAGGAGGTTAGAAACCGAGGCTCTTACAGATGGTGGTCTTGAGTCGTATTCGTTTGCGGCCCAGTGCATCGACGCTGCCGCCCTGGCTTTAATCCACAGCGAAGTCTCAGAGGCCCTGGAGGCTTCAAGGCACGGGAATCCGCCTGACGATAAGATCCCAGAATTCTCTGGTGTGGAGGCAGAGCTTGCGGACACGATCATTAGGATCATGGATTTGGCGGAGGCCCGAGGGTGGAGAATTGCGGAGGCCATTGTACGCAAGGCTAAGTTCAATAGCGGCAGACCATACCTTCACGGCAAATCTTTTTAGTGAAACGCGCCAGTAGCTCAGTGGTTAGAGCAGGGCACTCATAATGCCTTGGCCGTTGGTTCAATTCCAACCTGGCGTACCAACTAAATTGACGATGATTGAAGATAAGAAAAAGGACGGCTGGTATCACGCCGGAATGCAGATCGCCCAGCTTCTCTCCATGAGGCCGGAGGTGGCCTCCGAAGGGATCGTAGGTGCGGTAAAGGACATACTAGCTGCGCTTGATAAGAAGCCTAAGCCCAGGTCTGAAAAGTACCGAGACCTGCTTTCACGGGTTCTCGAACTTGAGAAGCAGAACGAGATTTTAACGTCCGAGGTAAACAAGCACAGAAAAAGAAGAGACGAGCTTATAGGACTAGCACTATTAGCCTCAGAGCAAAGCGATATTTCGCCAAAGCAGAGATTGAATAAAATAGTGACAGAAGCTAAACGCGGTCTAAGCGCCCGCGTACTACAGAATTCTAAAATCGCAGCATCAAAACTAAACCATGAGTAGCAACGAGCATATGAGCCACAAAGTAGACCTATCAAATTATATTAGTGAAAAAGACCTTTGCAAAAAGTGGAAGTGCCACTGGATTACGCTCAAAAATAGAGCAGATAAAGGCTATTTGACATTCATAATCGAGAATAGGCAGCGGTATTACAGGCTATCGGATGTAGCAAACACAGAAGAGGTAAAGCCAGTCAGACCGTACCTTAAAAGCAAAAAGCCCAGGGCTGCGAGGTCTGAGAAGATTGTAAACTCCACTAAAAGGAAGGTGAAGTCCTCGGTTATCTCTCAAGAGACGGATTACGAGCCAGTCACCGAGCCTAGTCTATTTTCCAAAATCTTATTTAGCCTCAGGAGATTATTCACGGCACGGTAGCGATGAACGATACCTACTTTAATTACGCTCAGTATACGTTATGCTCAATGGCATCGCAGCTAGAGTCGGATACTGACGAGCTTATCAAGTTGAAGGGGTTTAGTGACAAAGTTGAGCCGTTGTTGAGGCAGACTGTTTCACTTATGAAAGTGACCGCTAAAATTATGCATAGGGTAGATCACCTTTTAGTAGATAACGATAGTGAGGAGGGGTGCTTTAAAAGGGTATCTGAGGACCTACGTCAGGTAAGCTCTGACGGCCCATCGTCTATCTTATACAATAAGCTGGTTACCGCCCTGGAGCTTCTCAAAACTGCGGAGTGCAGTGGAGGGGAGTACACCGACATAAGTAAAAGGAGCGAGTGGAAGAAAAAAAAGGAAGCACTACTAAATGAATTCGAAGACACTAAACACGAAGATCAATAACTTCATCGAGGAGCAGGCTATGGATGAGGAGGTCTTGTTAGCCGATGGGCTTGACGAGGCGTTTATTGGGGTGGCTCAGACAGAAGGGAACTCAGTAGCAGTTTACAACAGGGACAAAATCATCGAGATACTGATGGCCAGGGACGGAATGGACTATGTTAGTGCAGTTGAGTTCTACAGCTTTAACATAGAAGGTGCATATGTGGGGGAGCACACGCCCATGTATATCATACCTTTTAACGACTCTAACCCTTACCTAAAAGAGATTGAGCGCCTTAAAAGGGAACTAACGAAAGTAGTTAAGGCTTGGAAGACCATGAGGGACTATGGCATTGGGTGCCCTACTATACTGGATAAGGATGTATCTGACGCAGATAAGGCGCTACGTCTAGCTGAGAAAAAGTTTGGACAAGATGACGTAGATACTTAACCTCGGCGGCTATGAGCAACATAGTTAATAAAATATCTCAGTCAGAAAAGAATAAGGAGTTGGCCGACGCCTTTGTTCAATATACGCGCACACTCTGCGCTGCGGTTTTGGATAGGCCGCGTTGCGGCTGTAATAAGTCACTATGCTCTAACTGTAGGAGGTCTAAGTCAGAGACCGATATAGCCGAAAGGCTTTTAGCCCTACTTAACGAATTCGAAGAATAGCAATATTAAGATATATTTAAAATGACTGATATAGAGAAAAGCATAGCGGAGGGATTAATACTGATCGAGGCAGAGAATGAGATTGATCGGCTTAAATCAGAGCTAATCGCTAAAAGCGTTTACTGCGATAGTCTTAAAGTGCAAAGAGACGACATGCATGATATCGCAACAGACCTATGGCTCTATGGTACTGCAATTGATAGTAATAAATCAAAGATGTGGAAGAACGCAGTCGCTAGATTTGAGTACGTCGATAGAGTTATAAATGAATCAAAATGCGCCAAGAACTCAGAATAATCGCGCTGTACGGTCCACAAACAGTAGGTAAGACCACTGTGGCCAATCGAATTGCGGAGATAGGGCAGATTGACGGGTGGAGGCGACTATCCTTTGCGGAACCAATAAGGGCAATGCTAGCGGCAATACTACCCTCCCAGGAGCTTTCGCCTCTAGCGGACAAGTCTAAGCCACTTGCTGTTCTTGGCGGGAAGACAAGTAGAGATGCGTTAAAGCTACTAGGCACTGAGTGGGGCCGTAAGCAGATAGACATCGATATCTGGCTTAACGTGCTTTTAAACAAGGCGACTGAGAATAAGTGGAACAGCATCGTAATTGATGACCTTAGGATGGATAACGAATATGCTGCGATTAAGCGATTAGGGGGACTTGTTGTAAGGATTAAAAGGGAGCCAGATCCGCCTTATGACCCAACCCATGAATCGGAGCTTCAGTGGCCACTTTGGACACCGGACTTCATCGCTACCAATAACGCCCCAGCTTCGTGCGCACAGGATATACTTTCGCACTCTGTGCAATTTTTTAACAAAAAGACTAAATAGATAAGTAATTATGAAGCCATTAAAAGCTAACGTACTAGTTCAATTGGATGAAAGGACTGAGGTATCCAAGGGAGGAGTGTATATACCTAATATAAGCCGTGGATCTGAGGAATGGGGCGTAATAGTTGCGGCAGGGGATAGGTGTAAAGACCTATCGGAGGGGGATAGGGTATTAGTATTAAGAACGCAAGGTACTCATTACATTCAAAATAAGGTTGACATGGTAATTCTACCTGAAGAGAAAGTACTCGCAATAGACGTTGGCTAGAGTTATAGGTTAAGGATAACTCAAGTCTCGTATGCTAAAGGCACTCTCTAAAATATTTTCGTCTGGAAAGCCCGATATGCCGGATCTTTCTCAGGCTACACCAGCAGAGCGGGCGATGCTTTCGCGTGTTGCCTTTGGTAAAAAGGAACGCGACTTCATTGAGTATAATCTCAGGCTTCCGATAAACAAGTTTACAGACTATAGCTCATACGTAGAGGCGGGCAGTAAACGAGTATGGGCTACTTTTAGAGCATGTAAGCTGATAGCTTCCACCCTGATGTCTGCGTCTTTCCGCATTTACCAGGATCGCGGAGCGAGGGTAGACATGACAAAACAGTTTGGATGGTTTTTGGGTAGGCCAAACCCATATGACTCATGGGAGGAGATGGTAGAGATGTGGGTGTTCCACATGGAGTTAACTGGTAACGCCTACTGGCTCAAAGACGAGATCGATCTGAAGGGCAGGCCAAGGTACATATACCCGCTACTTCCGCAGTACATGAAGGTTACTCCAGATCGCAAGACTCGCGTTTCTGAGTATGTTTACACAGTAAACGGAATGGAGACCAAGTTTTCTCCGTCGGAGATCATCCACTTTAAGGGCAGTAACCCTACCAGCTTAATTATGGGGATGGGCGCTATTGAGCCCGCCGAGACAATCTATAATGAGTATATAAACAAGAGTACGCTCAATGAGAAGTTTATAGAAAACGGAGCCCAGCTATCGGGCATCTTGACGAGAGAGACAGAAATCGACGACGAGGACCAGTGGAGTGCACTTAAGCGTAAATTTAACCTGGAGTACTCCGGCAATAAAAATGCGGGCAAGGTAGCCTTCCTAAATGGTAAGTGGCAGTACCATCGCCTCGGCCTTACAATGGAGGAGATGCAGTCTATCGAAAAGGATAGGTGGACCCTAAACCAGATATTCTTAAACCACGGCGTTCCTCTTTCCGTAGCTGGCATTGAAAACGCGGCAGCGTATGGTACTGCGAAACAGGACGAAGTTAACTTTAGAAGGTACAAAATCGTACCTATGCTAGACCTGCTGACGGGTAGGCTAAACACCGACGGGTTTATTAATGTAGGCGACGATACGATTCGGCTCGCTTACGAGATGTCGGGCCTGGTGGATATTGAGCAGGTTATTAAGGAGTACGGGCCACTTGTTGATAAGGGAGCGATGACTCCGAATGAGCTGAGGGAACTCTGTAACCTACCGCTGGTCGATAATCCACTGCTAGATCAGTTTTATATGAATGCTGGAAGGGTGCCTCTAGAGTTAGTTGGTATAGGCTCTTACAATGGTTCTACAACGCCGCCAGTAACAGTGCAGCCAACTACATCGAGCTAATATGGCAAACGCGGCAGATAGGGCCAACTCCGCTGCTAAGAAGAAGGTCTCGCCATCGTCTTTATTTAGGAGGTATAGGAAGTCCTCGGTACCCGAAGGAGGCTGGGACGATGCTACATTTCGATCTGACGGAGACTCTTTAGTGCAGGATATATCTAACGTCATAGCGTTAGCAAAGCTGCGAGGCATACGGTCGCTGGGGGACATGCTAGCGCAATTGATGGAGGTCCATTATATCGAGACTATCGACGCAGCGATGGCTATCTACGGCAGGTCGTACACTGGCCTAGAGACCGTAGAATCGCAGCAGGGTCCTGGCCAAAACTACCTACTAGCCCTATGGCTTCTAGCGATACAACAGGCTACCCAGAGGACCTCAATGGAGATTGCCTTAGTAACGACTCCGGTGGTGCAAAGTGTAGTCCAAGATGTTTATGTCAAAATAATGACCCTTCTAGGGGTTAGCGCCAATAGAGTGCAGGTAAACTTAATGACGAATAGGGCGAGGGATATCGCAAAGTCATTAGAGTCCATAACGCAGACTACAAACGACAGGATGTCTTCTGCGGTGGAGAACGCAGTGTTGGCGGGCATGTCTATGGCTGCGGTTGTAGCATTACTTAAAGCTAAGAGGACATCTATCGTGTCAAATAGAGTGAACACAATTTTGAGGACCGAGATGGGAAAAGCAGCCGACGAAGCGGCGACCTCGGCCTACTCAGACTCTAAGGCAGTTAGCCATGTGTCAGTGCTTGGATGTCAAGCGATTGAGGCGGGAATACCAACTTACGCTGGAATACCTACCTGCAACATCCAGAACGTACCTGTAGCACAGTCGAGAAAGCTATCTTTTCACCCAAACCACACTGGTATTATAGTGCCCTCTGCTTTTTACAGCAGGGATGGTAACCTACCAAGACTACTAGTTAGCAGAGGACGAGGCTAGAATGAGCGCACAACTCACACGATCTGATATCGCTACGAAAGAGAATGCAGTACTACTAAAACTAGCGCAGCACGCAAAAGCGAACCTGCGTTCGTTCATGCATATAATGTACCCTCAAAATGAGAATCAGATGTACATTATCGGAGACCTTCACGAAAAGCTGATCCAGATCGTACAAGATAGTTTTGACGGTAAGATAAACGCACACCAGGTCGTATCGGTTCCTCCGCAGCATGGTAAAAGCCGCTTACTATCCGTCAGATCGGTAGCTTGGCTGATCGGAGCCAAGCCAGGAATCCACATAGCGTTGACCGGATTCAGCGGAGACCTTCTTTCCGACTTTGTGTCTGAGGTAAAGGCTATCGTTGAGAATCCTCGCTACTATCTTATTTTCGGGGATGTTAAGCCGACACTGGGCCATGATAGGTCAAACGATATCGTGTTCACCAACGGCTCGAATCTACAAGCCAGATCCTGTGGATCGAAGCTGACAGGTAGGCGCGTAGACTGGCTCGTAGTTGATGACCCACATGCAGGTCGTGAAGAGGCGGAGAGCCCGGCTATGCGCAGGCGAGTACACCGTTGGTTCTTCGCAGACTGTATCTCGCGTATTAGCCAAGGAGCCAAGGTATTTATAGTTGCGACTCGCTGGCATCCCGAGGATCTGATCGGGCATTTGACGGGGGAGGAGGGAAGGCAGCAGTTGATCGATGCTGGCTACGAGAAGTGGGTTTTCGAACACACCAACCTACCAGCAATAGCAGAACATGCAGATGACCTTGGGAGACAGCCTGGCGAGGCCCTATTTCCGCAGCAGCGACCAGTAGAGTTCCTCATGGGGATCAAGGCGATGACTCCAGCTTACGAGTGGGATAGCCAGTACATGGGTAAGCCTCGGACAGCCTCTGGGGATCAGGTGGACATCTCCAACATCCAGAAGGTGGCTATAAACGAGGTCCCAACTAATGTGGAGTGGGTCATGGCTTGGGATTTGGCCATAACCGAAAAGCAGTCTGCTGACTATACTGCGGGTGCTCTTTGCGCCATGAAGTACGAGTGGATCGACGCCCAAGAGTGGAATGAATCCAGTAAGAGTATGCAGCCTAAGAGGAAGAGGATAGAGCACTTGTACATCATCGAGATGGTTCGAGGACAGAAGGCGTGGGCACAAATGCGGAAGATGATCCTTGATACCTCAAGACGGATGAGAAGCCTTTATGGAGTGGGCAGGATTGGGATCGAAGGTGTTTCAGGATTCGACGCTGTATATTCGGATGTGAAGCAAGAGCTTCTAGGAGAGATGTCTGTGGATAAGCTACTGCCTGGGAAAGGCGGTAAGCTGATGCGGGCGCAGCTTTGGCTCAACCTTATACAAGCTGGTCGGGTCTATGTAGTTAAGGGGGCATGGAACAAAGACTTCCTGACGGAGCTTTCGATGTTCCCACAAGGCTCGCATGATGACCAAGTGGATGCGGTATCCGCTGGATTCGGGATGCTACAAAAGCGGCAGCAAAAGCTGTTAATTGCCTGAGGCTGTTCAGCTTTGAGCTATTATAATTTTCTTTAAAAAATGGATTGCCGACTGTGCTGGAACTGTATTGCATTGGCCCATGCAGACATTCCTGCCATATAAATCGTTTGAAGAATCAGCCAAGGTGCTGGATTGGAGAAGGCTAGGCAAGCAAAGGGTCGAGTGTAAGCAACTCCTCCAAGCTCTTCTTTGCGGGCCGTATCAAGTAAAAGTAGGCGAGGGGTGGTTGCCTATCAAAGACCCAAGCGCCACAACAGCTAAGACAAGGAAGACACCTTGGATCAATCACCCAGCAGCAAAAATGTGGATGGGCTACGAGGATGCACTAGTAAACTACGCCATCGAGGTTTGTAAGGAGTGGGTCAACCGTGGGTATTACGACTCGCTACTGCCGTTCTTTATGGACTACAGCAACTGCGACGGCCTGTACGCTCAAGACCCACCTTGGCTTGGTAACGAGGGGTTTCACGCATCTCACCGAAGCAACCTGCTTAGGAAGGACCCAGCCTACTACGGGCAATTTGGGTGGGACGAATCGCCGGACATGCCTTATGTCTGGGGCCAGGATTAATTGAACGACGTTCAAATGAAGTTCATTCTTTTACTATGCGCCATACCTAGTTTGGCTTTTGGCGAGGTAGGCATGGCCTCTTGGTACGGTAAGGAAAACACGAAGTCCTCTACCGGAAAGAAGCTGACTCACAGTAAGCCAGCACTGGCACATAGGAGCCTTGCTATCGGGACAAAGGTCAAGGTCACATCGATCAGGTCGCGCAGATCGGTGGTTGCGGTCGTCGAGGACAGAGGCCCCTATACCAAAGGCCGGATCGCTGACCTTAACAAAGTTGCGGCGGCGAAGCTGGGGATTCTCAAGGACGGTATAACAAAAGTCGTAGTTGAGCGCCTATGAGGATTGTTTACACACAGATGCAGCTACCGCTCGCCCTTATTGAGATGTTTACCCATCCAAAAAGGTCCAGGCTTCGCCTACCTTGGTGGGACGAAGGGACTTACCTTAAACTCTTGGTAAGCAAGGGGCCTCTTATCGAAACCAGAACGGTCGAATGGGAGTGCCCACGACAGAAGGGCAGTGCCTTCTTAAACGGCAGAGAGATCGGCTCTGACATGTGGGAAGTTTGGAACACAGAAAAATAAATAATGCAAAAATTAACAAAAGAACAAGGGATCGTAATAACTGGCTTCACGAATACGCTTTGCTGCTCATTTTCTGACTTCCATGAGGATGTCGAAAAGCGAATAGGAAGGCCGGTCTATACTCACGAATTTGGTGATAAAGAGTTCTCTAATCGGCTACGAGAGGCTTATAGGGAGGATTTTATGGAACTCGTTGGAGCGAAAAAAACAGGACAACAATTCGAATGAGCGAACTACTTACTGCCTGCCTTGAATCACTTAGTATTAAGCTGGCCCTCAGAAACGATCAGTCTGGCGTGACCATAATCGAGGAGACGCTAAAGACTATCAAAGCCCTGGAGCTTGAATTGCGGCGTGAGAAGAGCAGAGCTGATGCTCATTACGAAAATTATGTTGAGATGCTCAAGCGTGTAGAGCTGTGGAGTAGAAGATTCGATAAACTTACTGCGCTTGTGTCTGAATTCGAGAAGTAAAATATGGACGTTCGATTTAACAAAGACACCATCCTGATGCTAGCTGAGTACCCAGGAGAGCAAGTGATCGTTAACGGAAAGGTTTGGGCTTTTGACTACTCTGATCGGTTTGGACCTTTATGGCTCAAGAAAGACGGGACAGAGCGGAAGTGTCAGAATCCGAACAAAGCCGTATGGAAAGCGTTCGAGCAATGGCAAGCAGCTTTGGACTCAAACAAAAAGTAAAATGATTCACGATCCAATAAACGTCCAAATCGCAGAGTATTGCGGCTGGAAGGTATTTGATGAACCAGTCCTAATTTACGGAGAGGTGTGCCTAGCAAAGTCCCCAGAGGGCTACTACACGCACACTACCCTAAAGTACACAGAGTGCCTTAATGCAATGCACGAAGCCGAGAAGCAGCTTTACCCGTATAAACAGCTCTGGAATGCATACTACTACGCCATCGGTATGGGGCCATTTTCTCTTCACGCTACTGCCAGTAAAAAGGCGGAGGCGTTTCTAAAAGCAATCGGAAAAGGGAAGGAAAACAAATGAGCAATGACCAAATAAACGCGGAAATCGCCAAGGCTTGTGGGTGGACCGAAGTCAACGCAACCCACCGTTCTGGCAAAGCTCCGAATTCTGATTACGTAGGTAGCGAGTTTATTCCAGATTACTGCTCCGACCTAAACGCGATGCATGAGGCTGAGAAGGTGCTGACAAACACAGAACAAGAAGAGTACTGGGATTTTCTATGGAATATGGCAGGAAGTGAATTTGAATTATGTCACGCTAATGCGCGTCAGCGCGCAGAGGCTTTTCTAAAGACAGTGGGAAAGTGGGAGGAGGGGGAATGAGTAACGAGGAGCTTGAAGAAGAGCTGATACTACTCCGCAGGCAGCTTCGAGACGCAATGAGGCTATTGGAAACTGCTGAGAGCGGACTGATTGGAAATGCAAATATAGTATGGGAGCAACGCAGAGAAGAGCTGGAGCAGGAATATGAAAAATAACTCAAAAGCAGAGGCTATCAAGTGGCTGGATCGCATGTTTAATATCCCAGAAGGCTATAGCAATGGAATGACTGGCAAGTTTGTTGAAAGCATCATTAAAGCTGCCGTAGATGAGTGTCGCGCAGAGTCTGACACACGAACCGAAAAACTAGAATCCGCGCTCAAACGTATTCGCGATTGCGACTGGGTCATTTCCTTACCGGATCGAATGGATGCGGTTCGAGATATAGCCAGGGAGGCTTTAGAGTGAGCGCGCAATTTGTGGTGCTGCCCTGTGATGTCTGTAGCCATCCTAGTGCTGACCCTTACTGTTCAATGAATGAGCGGTGGAGGACTTGCGCTAAATATACCAACCATCTGGGGGCTGAACTAACTAAGGCGCGTCACCTTATCGAGCAACTTAATATCGAACTAACTAACCTTAAAGCTCGTTGTGAGGAGGAGTACACCAATGGCTACCAAACGGGCCTGGACCATGCCGCTTGGAGCGGCCAGATCGGAGACTAAACCATATGCAATTAACTCTAGGAGAGCCTGACCATATAAATGAGGTCGGCGTTAAGTGGTGGCTACATAAGGGCCTAACAGAGTGGGCTACAAGGCCGGATATCTATGGAATTGTACTGCGCGACCATAGGGTATGGATAGTAGAGCACCCCTCTGGCCAAAGAGCATTCCTACTTACTGATCAACGTGGAGCACTACATGAGTGCAAAGAAATGGACGCAATGGCGTGTAAGATAGACTTTCTTAAACTACGCCGCCACTACCTGGCATAAGAATGAACATAAGAGATCTAAAAAATATAAATACAAGTGCACAGCAAGTATTCAACCACATCTCTGCGCACCTTTTGCGGCAGAGGAAAAGAAGCCTACGAAGCCTAGGACTTGATGCCAAAAAGGATCAGTGGTGCGCTTATCGAGGGGCTGGACAAACAAAGTGTGCGGCTGGTTGTCTTTTTGAGGATACCGAATACGATCCAAAGTTTGAGGGAAGAAGCTGGAGTTCTCTGGTGTATGACAACCTAGTCCCAGGCCGACATAGCAGACTAATACGAGCCCTTCAAGGAGTACACGATAGCGTTGACCCAAAGTCTTGGAGATCGGCATTGGCAGATGTAGCGGCCCTGTTTAACCTAGTCTATTAATATGAATAAGTGTAAATGCGGATCGTATGCGATCAACAAGGATAGGCAGCATTTTACGTCCAGCCTTTCGAGCTGCGACCTATGCCACTGGATTAAGCGGGCCAACTATATGGAGATGCATTTGTTTGAAATCTTAGCACTCATAGCCTCCTTTGAAAATGAGCGGGAGCTAGGATTCAAAACCACTATCACCGCTGCATGTGATAAGATTTCAGGCCGTATTGAGAAGTATCATATGGATGAACAAGAAGCTGCACCTATATGAGTAATCAAAAACCAAAAGAAACTATTTCGAACGAGTCGCACTCTTTAATGCTGTCTCAAATATGCGCTTTCGTAGAAGACTTCTCTAGAAGCGATGAAGACACTACACTGATTTGCGTATTAAATCTACTTGAGGAGTACTACGAGCTAAAGGCAGATGAGGTTCGCATGTATGTAAGAAAGGAACAGGAGAAGCAATAGTATGCGTTACCCAGCTCAGAGGTCTATCGACCTACAGAATTGCCTACCGGCCCAGCAGGGCTCATCTGGCCTACCCAACCTCATTTCTACCAAGGCGATCTCTGAGGCGATTAAGAAATGGGAGACGGCCAGGGGGCTCACCATTGACTCCTCGCAGTGGCACAACGTCCACCGTAAGGAGGCTGAGTATAGAAAATCCCAGCGCGAGCGTGAACTAAAGCAGGAAAAAGAGAGGCAAAAGGCGGAGTTACAGAGGCTTCGAGAGCAGGCTAAGGAGCAGCGTAGGCTGCTGCCGAAAAAGCAAGTGATAAAAAAGCAACTGACCTTAGACCAGAAGCAGAAAGACAAGGAGCGAAAGAAAAAGTACCGCCTAAATAACGCGGATAAAGTACGCGAGGACAAGAGATTAGCTGCTCAAAGAAGACGGGCTAGGATGACCCCTGAGGAGAAGAAGCTAGAGAGTCTAAAAGTCCAAGAGTATAAGCGACTACGTGCGGCACGCGAACAGGGCCAAAAGTAAGTAGCTCATGGCAAGTCAGTTAACTTATTTAAACTTTTTTTAAAAAACCTGTAGACGATGCGCCTGGGCTCGGGTACAAAGATGCACAGGACAGAGTCCTTTTTGAACACCGTGCAAATGAGAAACATCATCACCGCATCTTCTGCGGCCTTATTCTTCGCTGACCTAGCTTTGATCGATAAGCTGGCGTTCATCGAGCAAAAGGCATTGGTGGGCGTGTTGGCGCTGCTGACTCTAGCACTTATACTTGAAGCACAAACCAAATAGTTATGAAGGCATACGATACATTGTACAACGTAGTATTCGGCAACACGCCAACCAACGACGACCAGTCTCTGGTAAATGCGGCTGGAGAACCACTACTTCAGTGGCTAAAAGACGAGTCTCACCGTCCAGGCTCACGCCCTGAGATGCCAGAAGAGTTCATGGATAAGTTCTTCAGCGACTTCGAGCCTGAAGATGGGTTAAAGAAACTTGAGGACATTGGGATCTACGACCTCAATGAGAAGGAGCAAGAGTGGTTCGATAAGTTCTCGGAGGAGTTCGAGCGTGAAATGTGGGAGGCAGAGCAGGACGAACGCGACCTTCATGGTGAGTTTAACCATCAGGTCTTCCTATCGCTTCGCGGACGATGAAGGATGGGTTTACACTTTTGCTGTGGTTCTTTGCATTAGTGATAATGGCCCCAGCACTGTTCTTTCTAGCGGTGTTAGTGATTAGTAAAGGGCCTATGTTTATGTTAATGGTGGCGCTACTTTTAGCGTGCGCTTTTAAGAACTAACAAAAAGAAACTTGTAAATTTTTTAAAATCTGTGCAATGATCCATGAAACGGATACTTGCACAGATTTTTTTATGAAACTCGAAGACAAAGATGCTACCTATCGGCGTAACCTCAGGAAGAAGCGTAAGGCCGCTTCTGAGCGTAAGAAGATTGAGCGCAAGGAGCAGGTGGTTGAGAGGGCTACCATAGCAAAGACCGCTCGTCAGCAAAGAGAGGACGCTCGTCAGAAGCTCAAAGAGCAGCGCCTTGCGGCGGGCGGAAAGGTTACCCTATCGGGAGCCGTGCTGGCACCAAAGGTCGATGCGACGGGAGCCATCAAGGCAGCGTGCGGGCGGAGGGATTTGCGGTCTGACCGGACGGTAGTGGATCGCCTATTGAAGGCCCTTAAAGAAGGGCATACAATGACTGACTCAGCCGTTTTTGCGGGGGTGAGCTACAAGACTATTAACTCCTGGCTTAACCAAGGTGCGGAGGCAGAGGAGGGGACGCTTGCCAGGGACTTCTACAAGGAGGTCGAACTTGCCAAGACTATGGCTATCGACGATTGCGTAAAGTCTATCAAGGGGGCAGCAAAGCGAGGTACTTGGCAGGCTGCGGCTTGGTTCCTAGAGCGCAGATCCCCAGAGGTGTACGGCAAGCGTTCAGAGGTAACGGTCTCGCAGAACAAGCCCTTCGAGGTCGCACTGATCGATGCTGCCTTCTCGGAGGATGAGATGCAGGCGGCACTCAAAGCGGTCCTTTCAAAGAATCCAGAACTGGCACCTCCGATGATCATCGATGCAGAAACCTCAGACGTAGAATGAGATTACTAAAATCAATCCTGCTGGCTATCCTGTTTGATTTAGGGCACCCAGAAGCCGGAAATGCGGTGGCCTTCAACACACTATTTGGTAAAAGAAAAAGTACGAAACGATGAAAAGAATCTGGGCTGTATGGGCAAAGGCTTTAGGCGAGAAGGCGGGCGACAACGATATAGAGGCTGATGCAATTGCGGTCGTGAGGACAGTTATCGTGTTGGCATACCTCATAACAAACTTCTTTATCGTTTGCGGCGTGGTAAGGCACTGGTAACACCCATGACTACTATTTTTGACCTGATACTGAAGTTCCCATGCGGGGAGGAGGGCGAGGAGCTATTCAATAAGCTCATCAAATTTTGCGGCTCGGTCGAAGCAGTAGAGTCCCTTTTCGGAGTTGAGTTTTCTTGCGGCGATGGGAAGTACTTCTCCGATATCTTTGAGATGGTATATGTAGGTAACCTTGTAAAATGTACTTACGACCCAGAAAATGTTGGTAAATACGACGGTAAGGTTTGCTTAAAAACCGCACCACGCATTACGGGAGACAAGCCTGATAGAGCACCGAGACAGTATAGGTTCACGATAAAGCAGACCAAGGGAGAGCACTACGTCTTCTTCCTGAACTCGAAGGAGCGTTTTAGAAGGCACCATTTCTGAGGAGAGGCAGTGCCTCAAAGAATTTTTTAATTTTTTGTTGCAGCAGGGGCGACGCTCTGCTTCCTTTTAGCCGCTCACAACGAGCATATAAAAAACACGACATGAAAATCCTAGAGAAAGAGTTCAAAGCTAACCGTTTCAACTTCAAGCAGGTGACCCGCGTAGGGGATGTCGCCATATACGAAAAAACCGCAGTTGGCGGCAAGGCAGTCTCCATTGAAGTGATTCGTATCAAGAGCCACGACGGGTACGAGATTGCGGGAGTCACAATCGCTCCGGCAGAGGTGTACCCTAGTAGTTCGCAATGGGGTATTTACGGTTGGACCTACAACAAGATGGAGGACGCTGTGAAAAAGTTTGAGTCGCTCAAGCCCAAGCCCGCCGTAAGAGCCAGGGTAAAGAGCTAACCAGCAAAGCCCTAGCCAGCAAAGCTGCCGGACAGCAAAGCCCTAGCCAGCAAAGCTGCCCAGCAAAGCCCTAGCCAGCAAAGCTGCCGGACAGCAAAGCCCTAGCCAGCAAAGCTGCCCAGCAAAGCCCTAGCCAGCAAAGCTGCCGGA
>Ga0247723_1000367_pt1 | contig 31272 bp, 48 predicted proteins | sample MSEWelMarce5H_FC_FD_189079 | JGI IMG/M metagenome (GOLD analysis project Ga0247723, IMG submission 189079) | Subsurface sediment microbial communities from gas well in West Virginia, United States - MSEEL Well Study Marcellus 5H_FC | ecosystem: Environmental > Terrestrial > Deep subsurface >... | reverse complement strand
AAGTCATGGGTGAGTACGGTAAAGGTACATTGCACTCTGGCAAAGGTGGTCCTGTGGTTAAGTCTCAGAAACAGGCAGTTGCTATTGCTCTTAGCGAAGCAAAGATGCCTATGCGTGGTCAACGTACAGCAAAGAACAAGGCTAAGAAATGAAAACAGGACTTTACAGTAATATCCATGCTAAACGTAAGCGTATAGCCGAAGGTTCTGGCGAGAAGATGAAAAAGGTTGGTGCTAAAGGTGCGCCAACTAAGGCTGACTTTAAAGAAGCTGCTAAGACTGCTAAAAAGGTTAAGAAATGAGTGCGGCATGGACTAAGAAAGCTGGCAAGAACCCTAAAGGTGGGCTTAACGAGAAAGGTCGTAAGTCGTATGAGGCGGCTAATCTTGGCTCAGACCTAAAGGCTCCTGTTAAAAGTGGCGATAACCCACGTAGAGCGTCTTTCTTGGCTAGGATGGGTAACATGGCTGGTCCTGAGCGCAAACCTGATGGTGAGCCTACTAGACTGCTTCTAAGCCTACAGGCATGGGGCGCTACTTCAAAGGCTGATGCTAAGAAGAAGGCTGCTGCAATATCCGCACGAAACAAGAAGAAATGATTCCTAAGACGTTAAATTTAGGCTCTGGTAAGGATTGGAACGATTCTTACTTTAATGCTGATATATTACTCAGAGTTAATCCTGACTGGTGGTGCGACATATCTAAGGTAGAGTTTGGTCAGGTTATAGACAGTCCTAGATTTGGCAAGGTTACGATAGAGAAGGGAATGTTTAAGAAAATCGTTGCAAATGACGTTTTAGAGCATATACCTGACTTAATTCAAGCAATGACTAACTGTAAGGACTTGCTAGAGGTTGGTGGTGAGTTTCACATTAACGTACCGTATGAACTATCTTTAGGTGCTTGGCAAGACCCGACTCATGTTAGAGCGTTTAACGAGAATAGTTGGCTGTACTACACAGATTGGCACTGGTATTTAGGTTGGGAAGATCGGTTTAACCTAACGTCGATGGAGTTTAAGCTGTCAGAGTTTGGTCAGGAGTTGTTAGATAAAGGTACTCCTGATAGCGAAATCTTACGTACTCCTAGAGCAGTAGATTCTATGAAGGTGATCCTTTGCAAGCAATAGTAATCGCTACTGTAGATAGTCCAAGCATCCACGTACTATTGGAGAGCATTAATCAATATGCAAGAGACTTGCCAGTTTACATTAGTGGAAATAGTGTGGAGTTATGGGGAGAAGTTAGAGGCAGACTTAAAAATAATCGAGTCATATTCCGACCAAATTTATCTGCCAATTTCGGAGATGCGTATAATGCAATTGTCTCTTATGCCTTTGCCGATGGGAACTACGATTCACTAATCATTGCTAATGACGATGTAGTATTGGCTCCCGATACTATTGAGAAGATGCAAGAGGATTGGAAGTATGTCAACCGTGAGTTTAAGACGGGTTTCTTAGGCGCACGATCAGATTACATACTACCAGCACAGAATATACGAGTAGCAGAGGAAGATGACGTATTCTCAGCGTTAAAGTGGGAAAGCGAATTGCACATTAAGATGACTGATGTGATCGCCCCTATATTTGCAGCTATAAGTAAGGAAGCGTGGGATGTAGCACAATTCCCTAGCACTAATTGGTATTCAGACAATATAATATGTCATGACTTAGGCAAAGCAGGGTATTTTCACTTTGTTAGTCGTGGATACGTTCATCATGCAGGAAGTCAGACGGTAGGAAATGACTTTAAGAAATGCCATGAAGAACCAAGAGAGTGGATAAAGACTAACAGACCGGATATGTACGAGGTTTTCTATGGCAACACTTGAAGAAACGCTAAGAAGTTTAGGGTTGTCAGCAGCGAGGGGTATTCCTCAGTTAGCTACTGGTTTTGTGGATTTAGCTGCATTGCCATTTACAGCCACAGGATTACTAAAGCCAGAACAAGCCGTAGGATCAACAGCGTATCTGACATCTAAGGGATTGCTTCCTCCTGAGCAACAAGGATTATTGAATCAAACTGCCGAGCTTGTATCTAGCGCAATGAATCCAGCAGGAGCAGCTAAAACAATTGGCTTACTTGGAGCTACTAAAGCAAGTAAAGAAGCTATGAATGCTATTCGTAAGATGTCAGCAGAACGAGTACCTACTGACTTATCTTGGGTAAATAATCCTTTAGCAGATAATCCATCTAGAATTGCTAATGCTCCATCATTAGACCAAGTTATGCAAAATGCTAAGAATTCTAATGTGAACTTAGATATTGCAGAAAAAAATGGAGTTATCAATTTATCAAGAATAGTTGTTCCAAAAGAGCAAAGAGGAACTGGCGTAGGCTCTGGAATAATGAAACAGTTAGTTGATTACGCTGATGCAACTGGATCAAAAATTACATTAACTCCATCTACAGACTTTGGTGGAACTTCAGTATCAAGACTTAAAGACTTTTATAAGCAGTTTGGTTTTATTGAAAACAAGGGTAAGAACAAAGATTTTTCTACCAGAGAAACAATGTATAGAGAATCAGTAAAGTAAGCATGACATCCAGAGGATAATGCAAAAATGGAAACAGAAGATCATAAAATACAAGATGAAAGCCAAGATGGTGGATTTGGCAAAGGCAGACCTAAAGGAGCCGTTAATAAGTCTACTAAGGTCGTAAGAGAGGCTATTGCAGAACTATTAAATCGCAATAGTGCTTACATGGACAGGTGGCTACAAAGGGTTGCTGAAGGCGATGAAGTCTTAGGACTAAAGCCTGATCCTTACAAAGCATTAGATATTATGCTGAAAATGAGTGAGTACCATATACCTAAGCTGGCTAGGACTGAGATAAGTGGCGTTGATGGTGCTCCTCAGCAGCACGTGGTCACATGGCAGAAATGAGACAATCTCAAGCCGACAGATTTGAGGCTAAAGTAGAGCGCATCCCATTTATGAATTGCTGGGTATGGACTGGTGCTTTGAACGAACATGGCTATGGCGTTATTGGTCGTGGAGCTAGAGGTACTGGTAATGACAAAGCTCATAGAGTTGCTTATCGTCTTTATCGTGGTGAAATTCCAGAAGGAAAGATAATCCTGCACAAGTGCGGAAACCCTATTTGCGTTAATCCATCGCATTTAGAGGCTGGTACGCATAAAGAAAACAGTCAAGATATGGTGCGCATGGGTAGGCACTATCAGCCAGATAACCGAGGCACTAAAGCAACTTGGTCAAAGTTAAACGAAGAACAGGTCAAGGAAATTAAGCAAGCTAAAGGCGGCAAAAAAGGTACTGGTACTGCATTAGCTAGAAAGTTTGGCGTTAGTAAGTCTGCTGTTTATCGTATTTGGGAAGGTAAAAATTGGCAGATATAGTAATTCCGTATCGACCTAGAGAGCAGCAACTACAAATCCATGATGCTGTTGCGTCACACCGATTTACCGTAGTAGTTGCCCACAGACGTATGGGCAAAAGTGTCTGTGCGATTAACCATCTAATCAAGGCTGCTATTGAGTGCACTAAACAAAACCCACGATTTGCCTATATTGCTCCGACTTATGCTCAATCCAAACGTGTGGCATGGGATTACCTGCTGGAATTTACTCGTCCTCTTGGGGCTGTTGCTAATATCTCAGAGCTTAGAGTTGACTTTTGGGGTCGTAGGATTAGCCTTTACGGTAGCGATAACGCTGATAGCTTGCGCGGGCAGTATTTTGATGGCGTTATTCTTGATGAAATAGGGGATCAGAATCCTAAGATATGGAATGAGGTTATACGTCCAGCGTTAGCGGATAGGAATACTGACGAGGCTCCTACGTGGTGCTTATTCATTGGCACACCGAAAGGTAAAAATCACTTCCTCGATTTCCGCGATAGAGCTAAGACTGCTGAAGGATGGGCATTATTAGAGTTCAAGGCTAGTGAGACTAAGATTCTTAGTGATAAGGAACTATGGGCTGCTCGTCAGGAGATGGGCGACGATAGGTATTTTCAGGAATTCGAGTGCAGCTTCGATGCCGCTATTCAAGGGAGCTACTATGGTCAGATTATCAACGATCTTGAGGCGAAGAACCGAATCACTACCATTGAGCGTGATGACTTATGTAAGTCTTATGTTGCTTGGGATTTGGGGATTAGCGATTCTACTTCTCTGTGGGTTGCTCAGACTGTGGGAAAAGAAGTTCGACTTATTAACTTCACGGAAAACCACGGAGTCGGTCTGGACTGGTATGTACGCTGGCTCAAAGATAACGGCTACGAAGGCTTCACGCAGTTCCTTCCTCACGATGTGGAAGTAAGAGAGCTAGGAACAGGAAAGAGCCGTAAAGAGGTTTTACAGGAAGCAGGACTCGATATAACAGTAGCTCCTCGTTTATCGATTGCAGACGGCATACAAGCCGTTAGAAGGCTATTGCCGCAATGTTGGTTCGATCATAAGACTAAGACAGGTCTAGATGCTCTTAGGAACTACCGTAGGGAATATAACGAGCGTCAGCAAGTGTTCTATGACAAGCCGTTACATGATTGGTCTAGCCATGCTTCGGACGCTTTTAGATACCTAGCGATAAGCCTTGACCAAGACACTACTTCGTGGCAGTCAGATTTACCTATTAACACGAAATGGATTGTATAATTGCGAAAATCCTAAGAGGGAACGCATTATGATGGACGAAGGCACAGTTAAAGGCATTATCGAGAATGAGATTGATAACTCGATAGGCTATATCGACTCAGAGACTACCGAAGATCGTAAGAGAGCACTAGAGTATTACTTACGTCAACCTTACGGTAATGAGCAGGAAGGTCGCAGCACTATCGTCACAGGTGAGGTAGCTGAGGCTATTGACGGTGCTTTACCGCAGCTTATCCGAGTATTTACGACTACTGAGGACATTGTTTACTTTGAGCCTAAAGGTCCGAGAGACGAAGAATCTGCTCAACAGGCTACGGATTACTGTAACTGGGCTTTCTATCGTGAGAATGATGGGATGCTTATCCTGCACAATTGGTTTAAAGATGCCCTGCTGCAAAAGGTAGGTGTCGTTAAATCGTATTGGGATGAACGAGTCGATGTACGTAAGGAAGAATATAAGAACCTGACTGAAGATGAACTGGCTCTATTGCTATCGGATCAGTCGCTTAAAGTTGTCAAGCAGGAAATAGAATATACGGAAATGTCGGACATGATGGGGAATGTTATACAAGTTCCTAGTTATGAGGTGTATGTACAACGTACTGAAGAATCAGGTCAGGTACGTATTGAGAATGTTCCTCCTGAAGAATTCCTAATCTCCAAGTCTGCTCGTAATATCGAAGAAGCTACGTTCGTGGCTCATCGTCGCTTGATGCCTCGTAGTGAGTTGATTGCTATGGGCTACGATAAAGATGTTGTTGACAATCTAGCAACATACAATGACTTAGAGTTCAGTCCTGAGCGTATTGCACGATTCCCTAACGGTGAACAGCCAGACGAGAACACTAGCCTAGACTTCAGCATGCAGACGGTTGAGGTGTACGAGTGCTATATCCGTATTGATGAAGATGAGGACGGTATTGCTGAGTTACGCCGTATCGTTTATGTTGGCTCTGAAATCCTAGAAGATGAGGAGTGTGACTACATTCCGTTCCACTCTATCTGTCCTATTCCCATTCCGCACAAGTTCTTTGGTCAATCGTTGGCTGACAGAACAATGGATATTCAGCTACAGAAGTCCACGATTACTCGTCAGAGCTTGGACAATCTGTATCTAACTAACAACAACCGAGTCGGTGCAGTAGATGGTCAGGTCAATATGGATGACTTGCTTAACGCTACGCCGGGTGGAGTTATCCGCTTAAAGAATCCTAATGCTTTGGTTCCACTAACGGTACAGAGCACGTTCGGTCAAGCCATGCCAATGTTGGAATACTTGGATGCAGTTCAGGCTAAACGTACTGGCGTTAGCGATGCTCAGGCAGGTATGGACCCTGATGTATTGAGTAATGTTACGGCTACGGCTGTAGCTGCCATGATGAAGTCTAATACTGGCAAGCTAGAACTGATCGCTCGTATCTTTGCTGAAACAGGCATGAAGTCGTTGTTCAAGGGTATTTTGCATCTATTGGGCAAGTATCAAGACAAGCCTAAAGTCGTTCGTATGCGTGGTAAGTACGTGACGTTTGACCCTAGAACATGGGCTAACGAGTACGACATTACGATTAACGTAGGTCTAGGTTCAGGTGACAGAGAGCAGAAGTTAGCTATGTTGCAAATGATTCTATCGAAGCAAGAGCAGATCATTCAGCAATATGGTCCGTCTAATCCTTTGGTATCTATCGGTCAGTATCGCAATACTCTAGCGAAGTTCATTGAATCGGCAGGTTTCAAAGATGCTAACGAGTTTATGAATGAGATCACTCCAGAACAGAATGCTGCATTGTCTCAGCCGCAGCCTCCATCCCCGGATGCCCAAGCAGAGGTTGCTAAGATGTTGGCAGAGGTGGAAAGAGAAAAGACACAGGCTAAGAGCCAGATCGATGCGGCGAAACTTGACCTTGAGAGGCAAATGCTTGAAGCCGAATTTACCCGAAAGGGCATAGAAATTAATATGAAGAACCAGAAGGATTCTGCTGAGATTCGTATTAAAGAAGCTGAGTTAGCAGTTAAGCAATTGCAAGCTGTACTGGCTATGGACTTGGCTGACGAGGATACAAAGAACAAGCAGACTGAGCTAACACTCAAGGCTTTACGTGAATTAGGTGCATTGACTAAGGGTATGTCGTGAAGAAATCAGATTGGGCAAATAACCTATTAAGAGACGATTACTTCATCGATATGATGGAAGAACTCCGAGGTATGGAGATAGCTAAGTTTCTGAATAGCGGCTATGGGGATATAGAGACACGAGAAGAAGCGTATCTACGTCTTAGAGTCCTAGAATCCATTGATAATCATATTCAAGGATTGGCAGATCAGAAGCTAATAGATGAAAAAAAGTTAAAGATTTTGTAGTCCGAATCGTCCGGTTGGCGATATAATTAAGGAAACATAAATGAGCGATACTCAGAACACGACACCGCAAGGTAGTGGTGAGTTAACGGTAGAAGGTGCAGCTAACGCTTTCTTGAGCATGATGGATCGGGATGATGGCTCCGACAAGGAACAACCAGAATCCGCTTCAGAAGCTAACGAAAGCGATGCCGAATCAGACTATGAGTCTGAGGTAGAACAGGAAGATGACGGTGAGGAGCAAGAGCAGCCCACGTATCTGGTGAAAGCAGCCGGAGAAGAACGTGAGGTAACGCTTGATGAGCTTATCAAGTCTTATCAACTTGGCACTGATTACACCAAGAAATCGCAAGCTGTAGCAGAGGAACGCAAGGCTGTAGAGTCTGAGCGTCAAGCGGTTCAAGAAGCTAAACAGTTACGTGATACGTACGCGCAACGGTTAGAGATGATTGAACAGATGCTACAGCCGCAGCAAGAAGAAAACTTAGAGTACCTGAAAGAGACTGATCCTATTGGATACTCTGTAAAGGTCGCTGAGATGGTTCAGAAGGAGAAGCAACTCGCTGCTGTACAAGCTGAACGGAGTCGAATCCAACAGCAACAGGAGCAAGATAGACAAGCACAGATGCAGCACGTAGTGGCTGAGGAAATGCAGAAATTGTCTGCTGCTATCCCTGAATTTACTGATCCTGCTAAGGGTGAGGCTATCAGAAATGATATTCGTGCCTTTGGTAAGCAGTTAGGATTCTCAGATAATGAATTAGCGGCTGTCTATGATAGTCGTGCGGTACTAACTCTGTATAAGGCTATGCAGTACGACAAGTTAGTCGCAAGTAAGCCAGCTATCACCAAGAAGGTTAATGAGGCTCCTAAAGCGATTAAGTCAGGCGTAAGCAAACCTAGAGATAGTAATGCTGAAGAAATACGGAAACTAAAGGCACGAGCTAAAGCTAGTGGAAGTCCACGAGACGCAGCAAGTGTATTTGAACGCTTTTTATAAGGAATTGAATCATGGCAATTTATAATGCTTATGACGCAATCGGTCAGCGTGAAGATTTGACCGACATCATTTACGACATCTCGCCTACTGAAACTCCATTCATGAGTTCTATCGGCAAGACTAAAGCAACTGCTGTTTATCACGAGTGGCAAACTGACTCGTTGGCTGCTGCAACTACCAACAACGCTGCTGTTGAGGGTGCTGATGCGTCTGACGCCACACTGTCGCCTACTACTCGCTTGGGTAACTACACACAGATTCTGCAAAAGACTATCAAAGTCTCTGGCACTCTGGATGCAGTTAATAAAGCTGGTCGTAAGTCTGAGAAGGCATACCAGTTGGCTAAGGCTTCACAAGAGCTAAAGCGTGATCTAGAAACTATCCTCTTGGCTAATCAAGGTCGTTCGGCTGGTACAACTAACTCTACTGCTCGTAAGATGGGTTCGTTGCTGTCATGGATTAAGACCAACTCGTCAGTTCAGACTAACGGTGGCGATCCTACAACTATCGGTGTATCGACTCGTACAGACGGTAACACACGTACATTTACCGAGACTCTGCTGAAAACTGTAGTGGCTGAGGTATTTGCTTCGGGTGGCGTACCTAAGATTCTGATGGTTGGTGCTACTGGTAAACAGAAAGTATCTAGCTTCACAGGTCTGTCGGCTTATCGTTATAACGTCAATGCTGGTGGTGGTGGTTCTGTTGGTCAGGCTACTATCGTTGGTGCTGCTGACGTTTACTTGTCGGACTTCGGTTCAATGAGCGTTGTTCCTAACCGTTTCATGCGTACACGTGATGCATTGGTACTTGATCCTGAGTACGCTGCATTGGCTTATCTGCGTCCATTCCAGACTAACGAGCTTGCAAAAGCTGGTGACTCTGACAAGACTCAGGTTCTGGTCGAAGTAACGCTGGAAGTTAAGAACGAAGCTGCTCATGGCATCGTTGCTGACTTGAATATGGACCTGTAATTGAATAGCCCCTGATCTTCGGATTGGGGGCATTTATGAGGACTTATGGACTATAGACAACAAATTGTGCACGCGGACGGTGATGGTGGCATTATCATCGAGACTAAACAGGATATTACTGAGATATTAGAAAGTAATAACCATATCAGAGAGGCAGACAAAGCAAGGCGAGGACATTTAAACGATTTGCACCACGTAGCTCGAATTCCTAATACAGTCATTGATGACTTGAATAAAAAGGGAATTATGCGAGGTTTTGTTATCGTTGATGAACCTGCATTTGCTCAATGGCTTAATAACTCTGATAACGCGCAATACAAGGTCTATAGGGGTACTATTTAATGGGTATAACAGTTGGTGTATGTGTTCCTGCTAGGGATGAAGTTCACACCGGATTTGCGTTTGATTTTGCGAAGATGGTAGGCAGGGATTCTAAGTTTCGCTGTGGTACTGGCGAGAATGGACTGAAGTTATACACAATGGCAGGAACGCTGATATTTGACCAGAGAGAAAAGCTGGTTGAAGCTGCGTTAGCTGATGGCTGTGACTACATTCTGTTCATTGATTCAGATATGCGGTTTCCTAGCGATACGATAGAGATATTGTTAAGCAGGAATGTACCAATTGTCGGAGTTAATGCAGTAACTAGACGCAAGCCTACGCTGCCAACAGCATTGAATTTAGAGATCGAAAAAGACGAAGATGGCAAGATTATTAATCACGCTTGGCATAAAATAGACTCTAAAGGTAAAGAAGGTATCGAGCCTTGTACGGCTGTAGGTGGTGGTGTAGTAATGATTCACAAAGATGTATTCGAGGCTACTAAAAAGCCGTGGTATGACGTTGGATGGGGTTCTAAGGGCATTATTGGCGAGGATGTACATTTCTGTGTCAAAGCCTTAGATAACGGATTCCAGACGTATGTAGATCACAGTCTGTCTATGCATATTGGTCACATTGGTACGTATGAGTATCGATGGGAAGATGTAGAAGATGGGGCTGTGGAGAGACACAACTCAGGGAAATAGCGATGGCATTTACGAGCTACAGCGATTTAAAGACTACGATAGCAAACTATCTAGCTCGTAGTGACCTAACAACACAGATACCAGACTTTATTGCTCTGGCTGAGGCAAGGCTTTCCAGAGAGCTTAGAACGCGCAAGATGCTCGTTGTGGCTCGTGCTGATACCGTAGCAGGTACAGAGACGTTAGGGCTTCCTAACGACTTCCTAGAGATGCGAGATGTGCATTTACGCACTATCCCTACTTCTCCAATAAAGTATCTATCTCCTAATGCTTTTTATGCAACAGCGAGAACGAATGATTCAGGTAAGCCTATAAACTATACGATTCTCTCCTCAGAGATTCAGTTTGCTCCTATTCCTGATACGGCTTATAGCGCACAAATGCTGTATTACTACAAGCCTGTAGGTCTAAGTGACACCAATGCTTCTAATGTATTTTTAGCTAACTATCCTGATGCTCTGTTATATGCAGCATTGGGAGAGGCTGAACCGTACCTAATGAACGATGCAAGACTCCAGACTTGGGGTGCTTTGTATGATCGTGCAATTTCAACAATCAATGTGGCTGACCAGAGTAGTGAATATGGCGGTCAACCTATGTCAATGTCTGTGAGGTAAATCATGGCTGAAATGAGTAATTTTTTAGAGAACGCTCTAATTAATGCGACTTTACGCAATACAAGTTATACAAGTCCGACTACGACTTATTTGGCGTTATATACGTCTGATCCTACTGATGCAGATACAGGCACAGAGGTATCTGGTGGGTCATATACTCGTCAGCCTATTACGATGGGTGCTCCTAGTAATGGTGCATCAACGAATAGCGCATCTATCGAGTTCTCACAGGCTACGGCTGATTGGGGCATTGTTGCTTATGTAGGTATCCGTGATGCGTTGACTAGCGGTAATCTGCTTTATCACACAGCATTGGATACCAGTAAAGTAATTGCAAATGGCGATATATTTAAGATAACTGCTGGTAATTTATCAGTCACTTTAGCGTAAGGTAAATTATGTCAACAATTGTCACTCGTGCTGGTAAAGGTTCGGCACTAAGTTATACCGAGGTTGATAATAACTTTACGAATCTAAACACAGACAAATATCAGTCTGGTAGTGCTTTAGGTACTCCAGCTTCAGGCACATTAACTAGCTGTACTGGTCTACCTATTTCTACTGGTGTAAGTGGACTAGGAACAGGCGTAGCAACAGCTTTAGCGGTCAATGTAGGCTCTGCTGGTGCTGCTGTGGTTAATGGTGGAGCATTGGGTACTCCTAGCTCTGGTACGTTGACTAACGCTACTGGATTGCCAATATCGACTGGTGTAAGTGGATTGGGAAGTAATGTAGCTACTTTTTTGGCTACTCCATCATCATCTAACTTGATTGCTGCTGTTACTGATGAAACTGGATCAGGATCGCTTGTATTTGCTACATCTCCAACTGTCAATAATCCGACAATCACTAACTACGTTGAGTCTGTTGTGGCTATTGGTACGGTCACGACATCCAACACATTGTCTTTGACTAACGGTACAGTTCAGACAGCTACGCTTACAGCTTCTACAGCGTGTACGTTTACTATGCCTACAGCTACAGCAGGTAAATCATTCATATTGTTACTGAAACAGGCTGCATCTACTGGTAATGGTACGGCTACGTTTACTGGCGTTAAATTTTCTGGTGGTACTGCTCCGACGATTACAGCTACGGCTGGAAGAATGGATATTTTGACATTTACGGCTGACGGAACTAATTGGTACGGAAGTTTTATTCAAAACTTTACACCATAAAGGGTAAGAATGTTTGCTTATACTAAGTTAATGCAAGCGTTGGCTGTAAGTGGTGGCGGTAATTACACCGTCATTCAGCGTTTTCTTGCTTCTGGAACGTGGACTGCTCCGACAGGTGTGACTAGCGTTGATTACCTTGTTGTGGCTGGCGGTGGTGGTGGTAGCGGTGGATTTATTAACACTCGCGGTGGTGGAGCAGGTGGTGGTGCTGGTGGTTTTCGCACTGGTACAGGATTAAGTGTTACTGCTGGAACTGATTACACTATTACAGTAGGTGGCGGTGGTACTGGCGGAGCATTGCAAACAAGCGGTGTTTCTGGAACAAATTCTGTATTTAGCTCTATAACTTCTGCTGCTGGTGGTGGTGGTGGTGCTCCGGGACCGGGAGGTGGTTCCGTTGGTCTTAATGGTGGTTCTGGCGGTGGGGGAGGTGCTGGTCCAGCTACAGGTCAATCTGGAGGCTCTGGAAATACGCCATCAACTACTCCATCACAAGGAAGTAATGGTGGCGCTGGTGGTGTAGGTAGTGGCGTTGGAGGCGGTGGTGGTGGTGCTTCTGCTACAGGAACTGCTGGTAGCACTGCTCCTTCAGATGTAGGTGGTAATGGCGGCAATGGAACTGCATCATCCATATCAGGTTCTTCAGTAACTTATGCTGGCGGTGGCGGCGCTGGAGGATACCTCGGAACTGCTGGAACAGGTGGAACTGGTGGAGGGGCAGCAGGTGGAGCTTCTGCTCCAGCAAATCAAGGCGGTGGTGGTGGTGGTGCTTCAAATGCTTCTAATAATGCAGGTACAGGCGGCTCCGGCATAGTCATTCTTTCTTACACCGTAGCATCACAAACAGTATTTACGTTTAAATCATCTACTGCATGGGTAGCACCAACAGGTGTGACTAGCGTTGATTATTTAGTCGTTGCTGGTGGTGGCGGTGGTGGTGGATATGCTGGAGGTGGCGGTGCTGGTGGATTTAGAACAGGGTCTGCATTATCTGTTACTGCTGGAACAGAATATACGATTACCGTAGGTGCTGGAGGTTCAGGACAAACAGGTTTAACTGGTGGGACAAAAGGATCTGACTCTATATTTTCTTCAATAACATCTTCTGGCGGTGGTGGAGGAGGAGGAAATTCAGCTCCAAATAAAAATGGTGGTTCTGGTGGTGGGGGCGATCAAACAACAGGAACAGGTGGAACCGGAAATAGTCCATCAACATCTCCAAGTCAAGGTAGTAATGGGGGTGCAGCTTATACAGCAGGCGCATATTTTGGTTCAGGCGGTGGCGGTGGAGCTAGTGCTGTTGGTGGAAGTGCGTCAGCCGCAAGTGCTGGTGGAAATGGTGGGAATGGAACTGCTTCAAGTATTAGCGGTTCAAGCGTAACTTATGCGGGTGGTGGTGGTGGTGGTTCGTATAACAGCAATTTAGATAGTACCGGTGGCACAGGTGGCGGTGGCGCAGGAAAAGGTTCTGCCGCAAATGGTGTTAATGGTTCAACAAATACAGGCGGTGGTGGTGGTGGAGCTGGTTCTGGAAATTCAACCAACTGGCAAAATTATATTGGTGGAACTGGTGGCTCTGGCATCGTAATTATTAAAATTAACCAATAAACACATGGAAACTAAACTCTACAGAATGTATGGCATTGATATGGCAATGTCGTTATTGCGTCCTAATGCTAAGTGGGAAATATCTAATACGATATTTACTCGTTGGGATGATCCTAGACCATGCCCTAGTTGGGATGAGGTAGTTTGGGTAATGGATAAGATTCGTGAGTTTGAGGACAGTATTCCTACGATATGGCTTGATGAAGATTTAAAGCGTATGCAGGGTGAAGTTGAAGAATTTGAAAAGGCGGTTGCGTGAATATAAATAACTTATTCCCGACTCCTGTAGCGTTCTTTAAGTTTGGTCGTGATCTGACTGAAGTAGAACTAGAGTTTATAAAAGGTCAAGATCATTACGCTAATGAAGGTAATACGACTAGCAAAGACAGAAAGATACTAAAGAATAAAGAACTGACAGAGATACGTGAGTTTATTGAAGATTCAATGTTGGAATACTTTAAAGCAATACACGCACCTAAGTTTGATGTGAGTTTATATTTAACGCAAAGTTGGGCTAACTATACGCAAGCTGGTCAGTACCACCATAAGCATGCGCATCCTAATAGCGTAGTGTCTGGTGTGTTTTATCCACAGACTGATAGTAAAGTAGATAAGATTTACTTTTACAAAGATGGCTACGAGCGCATTAAGATTCCTGCTGCTGAATACAATCCTTATAATTCTGAATCGTGGTGGTTTGAGGTTGGTGCTGGTGACTTGATTCTATTCCCATCGCATCTAACGCACATGGTTCAGACTAAAGAAGATGACAATACACGCATTAGCATAGCGTTTAATACGTTTCTAAAAGGTTACATAGGCTCGGATGAAAGTCTGACAGGTTTGCATTTAGGGGAAGAATAATGGCGCATTATGCACAGCTTGATTCAAATAACGTAGTCACTCAGGTCATTGTTATTGATAACAAAGATACGGCTGATGCTAATGGCGTAGAGAAAGAGTATATCGGAGCTGCGTTCTGTGAGCGTCTATTCGGTGGTACATGGAAGCAGACAAGTTATAACGGCAACTTACGTAAGAACTACGCTGGCATAGGTTATACATTTGACTCTACTAGAGATGCGTTTATTCCTCCTAAGCCTTATGCAAGTTGGGTTTTGATAGAGGAAACCTGCCAATGGAAGGCTCCTGTTGATATGCCAACGGATGACAAAAAGTATTCATGGAATGAGGAAACTACTTCGTGGATCGAAGTAAATGGCTAATTACGTCGATTATGACTATTGGATACAAGGATATGGTCAAGGTGATCTAAGCCAGCCAGATCGCTATGTAGTTCAAGGTTATTGGGTAGATGGTTACGCAGAGTACGAAGATGAAACGTCAGTTGCGTCTATAACTGCTACTGCGACTGTTGTTGCTAATGCTATAAGAAATAGATTAGGCTCTGCTGCAATTACAGGCAATGCTCAATTAGAAATAAATATACAAGATATTATAATTGGCAATGCTTCGATTACTGGTGAAGCAACAGTTACGGCTAACGGTGCATTTGTAACACTAGCAAACGCATCAATAACTGGTAATGCTGCTTTCTCTGCTTTAGGTGGTGTTATCTATGGTGGAATTGCTAGAGTTAATGGGACTGGTACACTAGAAATTATTAACGTATCTGGCTATGAGTGGGTTGATGTAATTCCTGAAGGTGATGATTGGACTGATGTAAGCCCTAATGCTAATACTTGGCAAACGGTATCTTCTGAATCAAATACATGGGTTAGACAGTAATGGCAAAGCAAAAGATTATCTTCGGAGAATGGCTACCAGATCAGCCGGGTGTAACTGGTGCGGTAACGGATGCTATTAATTGCTATCCTGTAACTAACGGATATGCTCCATTTAGGCAGGAAGCTGACTATTCGGCTAATGCAAGTCAGGATTTACTCATTACCTTTGCTGGTAAGTATGCAGGAGTTACTAACCTATTTGCGGCTGGTGCTACTCAGGTTTATAAGTACAACTCTAGCAGTACAGCGTTAGATTCTGTAAGCACTACGTATACGACCACAGAGTCATGGGATGTGACTCAGTTTGGCTCTAAGATGATTATTGCCAATGGAAAGAATAAGTTACAAGCCTACGATATGTCTGGTGGGTCATCGTTTGCAGATTTGGCTGCTGCTGCTCCTGTTACTAAGTATGTAACAGTAGTACGTGACTTTGTTGTGGCTGCTGATGATGGTAGCGACAATAACAAGGTTTACTGGTCTGACATTAACGATGAAACTGACTGGACTCCGGGTGCTGCTAGTCAATCAGATACGCAGATTCTTCCTGATGGTGGAGATATTACAGGTCTAGCGGGTGGTGAGACTGGCTTAATCTTCATGGAACGAGCTATCTATCGTATGACTTACGTAGGTTCTCCGTTTTTCTTCCAATTTGACGCTATTTCTCGCACATTAGGCTGCTCTACTAACGGTTCTATCGCTCAATTCGGTGGAATTACGTACTTTTTATCGGATGATGGCTTTTATGCTTGTGATGGACAGAGCACTAAGAGCATTGGTGCTGAAAAAGTAAATCGTTGGTTCTTTGATAACGCTATTCCTAGTGAAATACGTACTTCAATGAGTGCTACGGTTGATCCTGTGCGTAAGTTAATTGCATGGAACTTTAAAAATACGTTTGGTAGTCGTTATTTGCTGATGTATTCCATTGATTTAGGTCGTTGGAGCTATGCAGAGACTACTGCTACGTCAGTTGCGTATGGTTTAACTCCTAGTGCTACGTTAGAGCAGCTTGATATTTACTTTCTTGATGCTACAAGAACTGGAACGTACACACAAAGTGGAAATACTGTTACTGTTAATGTAACAGATCATGGATTAGAGACTAATGGTCAAATGAGGTTTGATGCAACGTCTGGTGCTGGTGTAGATGGGACATTTGCAGTTACTAGAGTTAATGCTAACTCGTTTACATTCCAAGCTGCGGCAAGTGCGACTATAACCAGTTCAAACTGCACAATAACATTTCCTAATCTTGATCTTACGTCAGAAGATACACCGTTAGATTCTCGTGTTTGGGCTGGTGGAATACTTATCTTCATGGGTGTTACAGGACAAAAGATTATCTCTTTCTCAGGTCAGTTTAAACCTGCTGCTATAACGTCAGGTGATATAGATGTTGGCAGGTCTGTTATCACATTTGCTAGACCAGTCATTGACAATGGAACTGGTACTGTATCGGTGGCTAGTAGAGAACTGCTAGAAGATGGTATTTCGTTTAGTTCACCAGTAGCAGCTAATAGTGAAGGTGGAGTTCCTTTACGGTCTGCTGGTCGTTATCATAGGATTAAGATGAGTCCTACTAGCACGTCATGGAAAACGGCAGTAGCGACTGAAATAGAGATTGTTGGGCAGGGTGCTCGATGACTCAGTTTCGTACATTACCTATTGCTGGTGCTGATGTTCGTTCTGTGGCTGATGTTGTTAGAGGTCTTATGGACGGTAAATCTAACAATACTGGCTCCATTACACTAGCGACAGGAAACGCTACTACGACTACGTTATACGACGAGCGTATAGGCTACGACAGCCTTATTTTCTTAGTTCCTATATCTGCTGCTGCTAATGTTGATACGGCTCCTTATGGGGAGTTTACTCGTAATACAAGCCAGACTGTAAGTTCAGCAAATACTCCTGCTGCAATTGAATTTGATACTACTGAAGAATCTAATGGTGTTTATCTTTCTAACAATAGTCGGTTAAATGTTAGAAATGCTGGCGTTTATAACGTGCAGTTTTCTATTCAATTAGCTAGTCTTGATAATGCTCTGCAATATGCTGATGTTTGGTTTAGAAAGAATGGTGTAGATGTTGTTAGAAGTGCAAGTAGATTTGACTTGCCTATTAGAAAATCATCTACTGATCCTAGTCATGTAATTGGAACGGTAAATATATTTATTGATCTTGCTGCTAATGATTATGTAGAAATTGCTGGGTTAGTATCATCAACCAATGTATCGTTAATTAGTTATGCGGCATCAACAACTCCGGCTAGACCAGTAATACCTGCTGTTATTGTGACGGTAAATTATATTTCTCCTAATGCTTCATCTAATATATATGTATCTAATAGAACGCAAGGAAGTGCTACTTTGAATCATTGGGCTAATAGTACGGCAGACAAGACGTATGGCTACATTGTGGTGGGCTAATGGAGTATCGATATATTGCTCCACAGGAACTACGTAATTGGTGGTCTAGCGTTAAGTTAGGCTTAGAGAAGATTAAAAGTAGGAGTCCAGAAAACTGGATAGTTGAAGATGTATATACGGACTGTTTCAATCAAAAGAGTCTGTTATTTGTGCTGATAGAGAACAACCATTACGCTGGATTCTTTGTTTTACAGCCACAAGGCGAAACAATGCATTTATGGGCTGCTTATTCGTTAGAAAATAGTTATGATGTTGTCGAAAATGCCTTAAAATACATAAAGGGCATGGCTGCTGAAGCTAACGTCAAATACATAACATTTTCTAGCCATAGGCGAGGTTGGGCTAAAAGGGCGGCTAGTTATGGATTCCGTCCGAAACAATGGATTTGTGAGGTGTAATTATGGGTGGTGGCGGCGGTAGTCAAAAAAGTACAACAACGACGAGTATTGATCCTTCAATTGCTCCGTATGTAACGTATGGCTTAGAAGAAGCTAAACGTCTTTATCAAGGTACTGGTCCACAATACTTTCAAGGGCAGACGTATGTGTCTCCTTCGGAAGCTACTCAGCAATCGCTCCAAATGGCTAGGGAACGTGCTCTAGGCGGTTCTCCACTCATTAAGGCTGCACAACAAGAGACACTAGATACGATTGCAGGACGAGGCGTTAATCCATTCCTAGCGGGTGCTTTAGAGCAGACGAATCGATTAGCTGGTGAGCAGTACAACCGAAACATTCAAGGGTTGCAATCTCAGGCTTCCTCTGCTGGTCGTTATGGCTCTAGTGCTATGGGTCAACAAGCAGGTCAAGCTCAGGACATCTTTGCTCGTGCTCTAGCGGAACAAGGCGGTCAGTTAGCGTATGGTTCTGCTGAGGCTGAACGTGCTCGTCAAATGGCGGCAGTTAATAATGCTGCAAATATGGCTAATGCTGATTACTTTGACATTAATCAGTTATTGAAAACTGGTCAAGCTGGTGAAAGCTACGATACAGCTAAGTTGCAAGCTGACATTAATCGCTTTAACTATGAACAGAACTTGCCACAAATGAAACTAAGCCAGTTTGCGAATCTATTCTCTAGTGTTCCTCAAGGAAGTACGACTACGCAGACTGCTACGCCGACAGGAGGCAAATAATGGGTGAGCCAATTAGCACAGGGATGATGATAGGTGCTGCTTTAGGTGGTGGAACGTCTGCTCTTAGAGGTAAAAACCCTATTGAGGGTGCATTAATGGGTGGGCTTACTGGCGGTATTGGTGGTGGTATTAGCGGAGGTGCTATGGGTGGCTCATCAAGTCCATTTAGTTTAGGTTCAATACTTAATGGTATAGGCACAAATGTTGCTGCTGGTGGTGATCCAGCTAAAGGTTTGGCTATGAACGCTGCTGCTCTTGCTGGCTCTGGTGGTGGATTTAACCCGCTTAGTGGTGGTGGTTATGGAAGTGTTGGTGTTCCTAGTGCTGGTGGTGGATATGGTGCTGGTGGTGAATCATTATTTGGATTTGATCCTTCTATTAGCGGAGTTGGTCAGGGCGTAATGGAAGGTATTAAAGGAATTAATACATTCGCAAACCAAAACCCTGTTACTACGCGATTAGGTATGGAGACTGCTAGTAGTTTGATGCAAGAACCACAAGTTCAATACGCTCAACCCGGTCAAGTTCAACGTGGTCAGATTCAGCCAATGGATTACATGAGCCTACTGAATCCACAAGGTCAGTCTGTTATGCGTCCGCAACCAATTTCTTTGCTATAGGTGAAATATGGCAATTTCTGATTATTTAAGTTATCTAAACCCAGCGAATCTTAATGTATTCGGCATAGAAAACTCTGCGTATTCTGGTCTTTTAGAACCACAAGATGCGGCTGCATTATCTAAACGATCTAACATTGCTGGTCTATTAGGAACTGCTGCGGCTATTGCTCAAGGCATGGGATCACAAGGTCCTAGACGTTCTGCTACACAGAATATATTGAGTGCATTAGGTACTGGTTACGGTGCTGCTGGACAAGCGTATCAAGGCGGTATTGAGCAAATGGTTAATGCTCAGAAGTTAGCTCAAATGAAGTTGCAAATGCAGCAAAATACAGCTACGCAGCAATCTATTACCAATATGCTAAATGATCCTGCTATTGCTAATGATCCACTAGCTATTGCATACATTCGTAGTAACCCTGCTGATGCTATTAAAGAATACGCACAACAGAAGGCGTTCCAGAGAGAGCGTGAAGCTACTAGACAATCTATGTTTGGTACTCAACCTGCTCCGGCTCAAGGTGTTTCAGTTGAAGGTGCTGCATTGCCAACACAAGGAGCGCAAGGTAATTCAGAGATAGCCATGCTAGAGCAACAGATTCAGAATACGATGGCTGATGCTGCTGCTTATGGTGCTCGTCGTGATCCTGCTAAACAAAAATCTGCATTAGATTCTGTTGAGAAATTACGTGAACGTCAGGCTAGTTTATTGGTTGGTGAAGTTGATATTCGTGACCGTATTAAAAATGCTCCAGATACATATAAGCCGCAATATAAGACTATTGCAGATTTAAAAGAAACTGGTGTTCTTAAAGGTAAAGAATTACTCGATGCTATTCAGAAGGTTGATACTGCTGTATTAGAGTCTGGTAAACAATATCGCTACGATGGAATTACTGGTCAATATGCGTATCAAATGTTTGGTACTAATGATGCGACTAAACTAAATCCAGATCAAAATCGTAATATATTGGCATACGCTAATGCTCCTACTCAGGCAGATCAAACAAAGATTGCTATTGATGCTCAAAAGCTAAAGTTTGAAACTGGTACTGCTCCTGCATTACCTATGTCTCGTGAACAGTTTATACAAGGTCAAGTAGCTGCTCCTGCTCCTGCTCCTATGGAAGGTCAAACTGCACCACGTATTAGAGGTGCATTAGAGCCAATGGCACAGCCTCCTGCTCCTATGGTTGCTCCAGAATTGCAACGTGCTGGTGAGGTTCCTGTTGCTCAACCACAAGCAGTTCAGCCACCAGTAGTAGCGCCAACTATTAGACAGGTTCAGCCACAAGCAGTTGCTCCTACTATTAGGCAGCCTCAAGCTATTGCTCCTAGTGTTCAGCCACAAGCACCACAAGCTCCAAAAGCAAAGCCAGTAGTGAATATTGGCAAAGTTACTCCATTAGTACAACAGCCTGATGCAAAAGTTCCTCCAAGAGAGAAACAAAAGATAATCGCTGCTCAACCTGCAACAATTGGGTTAGTAAACTATACGGTAACTCAGCTTGTTGACGCTAGAGATGCTGCTCAGGCATTGCTTAATAACCCAAGAGAACTAAAAGCTATCTCAGGTATTACAGGTCCAGCAGTAGCTAGAGTGCCGGGTACTGATGCTTTTACTGGTGCTGCAAAGTTAGAAAATTTGCAAACACGTTCATTTGTTAGTGAAATTCAGAAAATGAGAGCTGCATCTCCTACTGGTGGTGCTGTTGGTAGTGTTACTGAAAAAGAAATGGGTGCATTGTCTAATATTCAGGCTTCATTAAAAGCAGGTTTAAAAGAAGACGTACTTAGAAAGCAATTACAGCAATATATTAATAGTGCTAATCGTGCATTAAAGACTATTCCTAACGAATATGCCCGTACTTATGGATATAACGGTGAGTTTGACGATATTCTTAAAGGTGGAGTTGTACAACAGCAGCCTAGCGGACTACCTCGTGGTGTAACGGTAAAGAGGAAATAAATGGCTAAGTTTAGTTACGATGTCAATATTCCCGGTTCTGGTTCATTTGAGGTTAATTCAGATACAGAACTTACAGATCAGCAAGCGTATGATTATGCGCTTCAATCAATGCCGCCTAGAACTATTGGGCAGGAAGTACAGCGTGGTTTAGGTATTGCGGCTAGAGGTCTTACTCCTGTGGCTACTGGTGCTGCTATGGGTGCTCCATTTGGTCCTGTAGGCGTTATGGCTGGCACATTGGCTTTACCTACTGCTGAATTAGCTACACAAGCTGCTAATGTCGTATTACCGCAACAGTATCAAATACCATCTCCTGCTGGTGCTGTAGAGAATCTAATGACTCGCATTGGATTACCACAAGCAGAAACAACGGCTGAACGTATGGGTCAAGCTGCTGTTGGTGCTTTAGGTGGTGCTGGAAGTCAAATTGCTGGTGCTGCTAGATTAGCTAAAACAGCAACTACTGATTTAGGTCGTCGTATATCAGAAATGTTATCTCAGGCTCCGGGTAGGCAATTAGCTGCTGCTGCTCCTGCTGCGGTTGCTGCTCAGGGTGTAGGCGAGGAGTTTGGTCCGTTAGCTGGTGCTGCTGCTGGTATGGCTGTTGGTGCTCCGTTTGGTGTTGGTGGTCGTCCTAGAGTTGGTCCTACTGCTGAAGATTTGGCTACTAAGTCTAGTCAATTGTTTGAACGAGCTAAAGAATCTGGCGTAATGTTTAATGCTCCTAAGTTTGCAAACAAGATGACAGGCGTTATGAATAGCCTAAGAGATGAAGGCTATGAAGCTGGTACTGCATATCCAAAACTAGATATTGCACTTAATCGATTGACTGATCCAACTACGCCTAAAGATTTCACAGGTCTTTCTAACTTACGCAAAACCATTCAATCTGCTCAAGCTAGTATTGATCCACAAGAACGTAGAATGGCAACAATATTAAAAGATCAGTTTGATGAGTATGTTTCTAGTGCTCCTAGTAGCGATATTCTTGGAGCAAATACTAAAACTGGTACAGAACTATGGAAACAAGCTAGAGGCGAATATTCTAAGCTGATGAAAGCTGACGTATTTGAAACTATGCTTGAAAACGCTAAACTTGATGCAAGTAAATTTACGGCTTCTGGTGCTGAAAACTCTATGGCTCAACAGCTTCGTCAGTTAGCTAAAAATGACAAGAAAATGCGGTTATTTACTAAGGCTGAACAAGCTGAAATTACTGCTGCTGCTAAAGGTACAACTGCTCAAAATCTCTTAAAGTTCTTCGGTAGGTTTGCTCCTACAGGTCCTGTTAGTGGCGCATTTGCTGGTGGTGCAACAGTTTATGAGCCTACTGTCGGAATACCGTTAGCTCTTGGAGCTACTGCTGCTAGAGGTGGTGCTACTGCACTTCGTAGGCAATCTGTAGAGCGTTTAGCTGACATGATGCGTTTAGGTGCTCCAGTTCCAAGACAAATGCCTGTTTCAGCAATTACTGGTGGCAGAGGTTTAATATCTCCTCAGGTTCCATTGGATGTAACTTCTGAGCAACTTCAACAGATATATGGACAATAATTATGGCAAAGAACAAGATTAGTGAATACAGCGCAACAGCATCCAATAACACGGATATTGGCGGTATTAACATAGCTGAAGGTTGTGCTCCTTCGGGGATAAACAATGCTATACGTGAGCTAATGGCACAGCTTAAAGATCAGCAAGCTGGTACTGATGGTGATGGCTTTACAGTAGGTGGTGCGTTTACTTCATCTGGTGGTGCTGTATTTAGTTCAGGCACGACATTCTCTGGCTCTGTAGTAATGAGTAGCACAGTAGGCATTAGTGGTGTTGCTTCATTAACTGGTAGCACTAATAACATTGGCACTACGACAAGTTCTACTATTTTAAGTGGTTCAGTCACACAGACTAGCGGATCAGTATTGTATTTAGATGCTGCTGCTACAACTTCTGCTGCTCCTCCATTATCGTGGAGTGGTGATACGAATACTGGTATCTATCGTCCTACTGCTGATACGTTGGCGTTAGTTACTGGTGGCACAGAACGCTTCAGAATCAACTCTAGCGGTGTTTTAATCATTGGTTCTGGTGAGGCTACTACGTCTGTATCTGGTAACGTCCTACGCGCTCCTAGTGCATCTGGAACGAATATAGCTGGAACTAACTTTGAGATTCAAGCAGGTAATGGTACTGGTACTGGTGGTTCAGGAAATCTTGTATTTAAGACTGCTGATGTAGGATCATCAGGCTCGACTGCTAATACGCTAACTCAGCGTTTACTTATTACTCCTAAAGGTGGTTTTTCCTTTGGTTCTGGATCGACAAGTTACGGCACAGCAGGTCAAGTTTTAATATCTAATGGTGATGCTCCTCCTTCTTTTAGTTCTACTATTACTAATAAAACCATAGTATCTGCATCCGGTACTAGCGTTGATTTTACCGATATTCCGTCAACTGCTAAACGAATTACAGTTATGTTTGCTGGTTTATCAATTAGTGGTACTTCTGATGTAATAATGCAATTAGGGGATTCTGGTGGAATAGAGACTACTGGATATGTTGCAGCAGCATCTACAATAACTTCAGCAACCGGAACATTTTCTTCTACGGCAGGATTCCCAATTCTCGGAACTTGGTCTGCTGCTCTTATCGCTAGTGGTTCAATGGTTTTCACTCTGCAAGATTCTGCTACTAATACTTGGGTTGGTGCTGTTAGTGGTGGACGGCATGATACTGCTGGCGGTATTGTTGGCGGTGGATATAAAGCATTGTCAGCTACATTAGATCGTATCCGTATAACTACAGTAGGCGGTGTAAATACTTTTGATGCTGGAACAATCAACATTATCTACGAATAATCATGGACAAAATACAACTTACCGATGAGCAAATTGACCATATTGCTGAGAAAGCTGCTGAAGTGGCTTTTAAGAAGATTTACGAAGAAGTAGGTCGGTCAGTTGTTAAAAAGATATTCTGGATTGTTGGTGCTGGTGCTCTAGGTTTAATGTTCTGGATGGCTGGTAACGGTCAGTTACCTAAGTGATGTGGACCCACTTACACTTCTAGCGTTAGCTAATGCTGCTGTAGCGGCTGTAAAGAAGGGTTGCCAGTTATACAAAGATATTAAAGGTGCAGCAGGAGACGTTAAGGAAGTATTAGATGATCTAAGAACTCAGTTTCATAAGATACCTAATCCTTCTAATGCTCAGGTAGTTCAATATAACCAAGAAGTTGCTAGGATTCAGGAGATAGCTAAGGCTGATCCTAACGATGTATTTACCGATATTGGTAATCAGTTAGGTGCGTTATTAGATGCACAGGATCAGTTAGGTAAGGCTTTACTCGCAGAAGAAATACAGATTAAGACTGCCTATAAAGGTGAAGAATCAGTAGGTCGCAGAGCATTACGTAAGATTATTATTGAAGCTAGAGTTGATTCAATGATGTCTGAGTTACGTGAAATGATGGTGTATCAGGCTCCAGCAGAACTAGGGTCACTTTGGCATAAGTATGAAAAGACAGTAGAGAAGATTGTTGCAGAACAGGAAATTGCTCACGCTGAAGAACTTAGATTGGCTAATATAGCAAAATGCCAACGGGAAAATATAAGAAGAAGAATCAAGAAACAAATGACATCAGTAGTCGCGGTGCTGTTCATAACGTGTTGGTTTCTATGGCTAATGATAATGATAAGAATGAGCGAGACGTACCGTGGAGCCTCCTCATCGCCGTGGTGGTCTTGTGTCTTGTGCTAGTGATTGCTTTACCAGTAATGGGCATTATGTACATGGATATGAACAATGCTACTAATGCTGCTATCGTTGAAATAGATCGTATGAGAAGAATACGCAACTTAATGCTGCGTGAACTTGAGGACAAAAATGCTAACTCTGAGCCAGTTAAAACAACTCCTACCGAAGAATCCCTACGTTGAACATTGGCATCATGCGCTAGAACAACTATTCCCCGATTACGATATTAATACGCCGAGAAGGATGGCTGCGTTTATCGCTCAATGCGCTCATGAGTCTGGTGGCTTTATGGTTCTTAAAGAGAATCTAAACTATAAGGCTGCTACTCTCCGTAAGATATTCCCTAAGTATTTCCCTAACGATCAGATAGCGAATGATTACGCATCTCGTCCTAATAAGCAGGTTGCCATAGCGTCTAAGGTTTACGCTAACCGTATGGGTAATGGTGATGAGGCTAGTCAAGAGGGTTGGAAATTTTGCGGACGAGGATTAATTCAGTTGACTGGCAAGTCTAATTATCAATCTTTTGCTGACTCGTTAGAGATGGATATTAACGATGTCCCTGAGTATCTAGCTACGTTTGAAGGTGCTGCTCAGTCTGCTTGTTGGTTTTGGGAGACGAATAAGCTCAATCAATGGGCTGATGCTGGTGACATTCTTACATTAACTAAACGCATTAATGGGGGCACAATTGGACTCGAAGATCGTAAGAAACATTATGACCATGCTCTCCATGTGCTTGGTGCTTAGTGCTTGTCAGGATAGATTTCGATATAAGTGTCAAGACCCTGCTAACTGGGAAGCCACAGATTGTAAGCCACCTATATGTACGGCTACTCAAACCTGTCCTGACGATGTAACTAAACCTGAGAAGGTGGCTAAATGAACGAAGAAAGTCTAAATGCTTGGCTAAAGTTTGCCATTGGTATCTGCTTTTGCATGATCCTAATGATGATGGCTAGTCTGTCTATGTATAGCGTTGTATTTGTGACACAGCCAATGTCAGGTATGGCTCCAGCAGATAAGCAGTTCTTCCTATTGCTATCGGATATGTCTAAGTACATTCTCGGTGCTTTGGCTACGTTAATCGCTGTCAAAGGTAAGGATGCATTGCCTCAGTTCGTACCACCACCATCGAGCATAGAGAAACAGGCTGAGCTTCCTAAGCCTATAGTGACAACGACTACGACTGTAGTGCGTCAAGAGCCATCGTTAGAGCCTTTATCGTCTGCTGTATCTGTTGGTTTTGGCGGTAAAGCTGCTCCACCTGCTGCACCACAACCGGAGATTTAATTATGAAAATTGCATTGATAACTTTACTGATGCTGACTGTAAACTTAACCTTTGCTGGTGGTGAAATGAAGAAAGTCTGCCACAAGGAAAAAGGTAAGGAAGTATGTAAGACAATTAAGGTTCATAAGAAATTAGAAGGTACTAAGGTTCCGACTAAATGAATCCGTACTTCATAGCTGGATCAGTCTTAGCAGTAGTCTTTGCTTATGGTGCAGGTCATTGGCAAGGTGATGAGGCTGGTCAAGCTAAGGTTCAGGCTCAATGGGATAAAGAGAAGGCTAAGTTAGCTGAGGAATACGCTGCTAATGTGGCTTTAATGCGGGAAAAAGAACAGGTAATGCAAGGTAATGCAGACAAGCTACGAGAGGATAAGAACCGTGAACTTAGAGAAGTTAATGCTCGTAATACCGCTTTGCTTAACAGCTTGCAGCACCGTCCCAACCGCACCGAGAGTAGTGGAGTGTCCACGACTGCCAGTAATGGAAAAGACGGTTGTACCGGAAAAGAGCTTTACAGAGAGGATGGGGCTGTTCTTATCGGGATCGCTAGAGAAGCAGACGAACTCAGAGCCAGCCTCAAACAATGCTACAGCCAATACGAAGCAGCCAGACAAGCCTTAATTAAATAATGTCATCATTTTAATATTGTAATTTATATCACTTGTGGTATATGCTCTGATACTTAGTGACAACTTATTAAAGTAATGGCTACTAAGAAAATCCCTGATGACTGCATGCCAGCGTGTATTAGCTGCGCTTTCTATACTTGCGAACCTAAAGATGACTTAGGTTATTGCAACCGATACCCACCTACGTTAATGGAAATAGAAGGTAACTTTGAGAGTTGCTTTCCTGTGACTGAGCGTACCGATTGGTGTGGTGAATTTATTCGTAAGGTGAACTAATGTCTGTTAAATTGACTGATGAAGAATTTATGGGGTTTTGGGATAAATTCGGTAGCGCAAATGAAGTGAGTAAAGCATCAGGCATGAGTCTTAGAGGCGTTAATGCCAGACGAAGAAAACTAGAAGCAAAAACAGGGAAAATGCTTGTTGGCAATAGCCCAAGAAGTCCAGACTTTAAGATTATGTATGCTGGCAATGGGATTAGAACTAAAGCAGAGCTAGAAAATGGCGTGATTATGGTAGCTTCAGACTGCCATTATTATCCTGGAATTATATCAACGGCTCATAAGGCTTTCGTTAAGTTAATACCTGAATTAAAGCCGAAGATGATCGTTATGAATGGCGATGTATTTGACGGTGCTGGTATTAGTCGTTATGGTCCGATAGGTTGGAACTCTACTCCTAGCGTAAAACAAGAACTAGAAGCGTGTACAGATCGTCTATACGAGATTGAGAGCGCATCTAAGAGTGCCAAACTACATTGGACATGGGGTAATCACGATCTACGCTTTAACACTCGTCTAGCGTCTCAGGTAGGGACTGCATTTGAAGGCGTTAAAGGAATGAACCTAGCGGATCACTTTCCTCGATGGAAGTTCTCTACGTCATTAATGGTCAACGAGCATACAATGATTAAGCATCGTTATCATAATGGCATCCATGCGGTATATAACAATGCGTTGAAATCAGGTACGTCTATAGTCACAGGGCATCTTCATAGTTTAAAGGTAACTCCGTGGACTGACTACAATGGTACGAGATACGGTGTAGATACAGGCACTATGGCTAACTTAGATGATCCTGCGTTTGATTATGCGGAGGATAACCCTAAGAACTGGCGGTCAGGTTTTGCTGTTCTCACCTTTTGGGAGGGAAAGCTCATGCCTCCAGAACTATGCGAGGTTATCTCCGAGGGTCTAGTGTACTTCAGAGGTCAGGTGATTGAGGTTCCTTGACGAAGATACCACCTGCGTTCATGTGTCCTTTACGATCTTTAATCTCATCGTAAGCAGACTTTAAACAATGGGTTAGATCGACATTCTCAAGAGCAGCAACATTAATGAGACATACAAGAACGTCGCCAAGTCCATCAATAATGTCTGCGCGGTTTCTGTTGATAAGAGCTGTGTGTAGTTCATGCATCTCCTCTTGGGCTTTGCGATATTGAGCTACTGATGTGCTATTCGGGATAATTCCACGTTCTTCAGACCACCGAATAACGTCCATTTCAATAATATTCCAACTCAAGTTACTCTCCTTTTAAGTAATGCATCATTTCAGCGTTTAACTTAGCTTGCGCCCATTTAGTAGGACCTGACAACTGCATTAACGCTAGTGAAAACTGAACAAAATTGTTAAGTTTTTCTAGTTCTAGCTCATCAACTTCACCCCTACGAATACCGTTAATGACGTTAATGATACCTGTACGGTTGCCATCTATAACGGCTTGCCAGTCGTAATCAATCTTTTTCTTAGGCATTTTTTTCTTTTAGCTTTTCTTCAACATCAATTGTAAGTTCTGCTATTAAAGAACCAAGTCTTAATAAATCTTCTTTAGTAAATCCAGCATTAACTATTAATACATCAGCCTCATCATCCGTCAGCCCAACCCATTCTTTTGGCTCAGTATAGTTAGGCTTACCGCCTGAATACGTCTTAACCCATGTCATGCTGCTCTCCGATATAGTTTTTCCATAATAGTTTTTACATCAGCAACCCTGCCAGACTTATTTGTATAAATGCTTTCGGTCTTACGCTCAGAACATGGCTGACATAACCAACGACCACTTGTCTTAGTCTTGCGGAAAGTGCCACCTTGTACATCTCTAGTTGATTGGCAATTAGTACAGAATCTAGTTAACAACTTTCCCCCTTGTGCTTTTTGATCGCATAGCTTCCATGTGTTCTTTTGTGTATATTCGATTAGTAACTCTAATTCCAACTGTAGAAATGGTTTCGTGAGTTATAAATTTTTGTTTGCAATTAGCACATTCATAACGTCTCGACATAAAATTTTTTCTTTTCCTAGTTTCTAATACATAAGATTTATTATTGCAGTCAGGACAATTCATTTACATATTCTCTCTTTAGCTTCTTTAATATTAGATGTCATTAGCCATGCAGCGCATTGATTATCCACCGCCAACGCATTAAAACCGTCCCTGTAGCCTTTTCTATAGGCTTCCTGAGCTTTGGTAGTGGCTATGCTAGAAAACAGCCATATAGCCCCTAAAAACGCTATTAAATACGTTAGCACTTTCATAACAATTCACGTATTTGTTTAACTGGAATTTTAAATGTCTCATGGATTCTTAAAATCATATCTGATGAAACATTAACTGCTCCGCTACGAATCTTGCTTATTGTCGGTGCTTTTGTTTTTAATAAACGGCTAAGTTCAGCATCGTTTTTTACTTTATAGCGTTCTTTAATAAAATCTAATAATTTCATAGTTACTCCAGAATAAAAAGACAGGAGCCGAAGCCCCTGTTAAAGCCACGGAGGAGAGTGGCGAGAGATCAGAAGGGAATACTTTGGTCAAAGTCATCCGGTTCAGCAGTTTTAACTGGCTTGTTTACTGGCTTAAGATCACCTTTAGGACGTACCGACAAGCTAAAGAACTTCTTACCATCTTTCTTAGACTCTTTAAGCCAGCCTGATAGCCAGTAATCAGCACCAGCTACATTAACGCTACCTGAGTAGTCTGGATGGTTCTCAGAGGTTTTATTCTCATTGCGATATAAAACACCACGGTCTGTATTATCGTATTCAGTCATATTATTTCCCTGTTGAAAATTTCTTGATTTTGCTGCGTTCACTACTTTCTAGCCTACTCCAAAATGCTGTCTTAGAATCTGCATCAAACTCTTGCAGATTAATGTAATCAATGACTCCTTGCATATCATTACGTTCCATAAGCATACGTACATCCATAGCTATGTTTTCAATGAGTTCTTTAGTCTTATCATCCATGCTATCGAATACATCTACGGTAATGGGCTTGGCTGACTTAGGTTCGTCTTTCTTGATCGTAGCGTCCACAGCGTCATGTTCTGTAATCTCTAGCGCATTGAGCATCAAATAACGACGAAGGTATGTATGCATCGATCCTAGAGCCTGTATAGGAGGTGCTTTACCTGCTCCTGCTTCTGCTATAGGACTAGAAAAGTAAATCACTCCACCAGACTCTGAGTCAACGATACGAAGGGTAGCTTTACCATCAATTATGCTAAAGACTGAACATAGACCTAGATTGTCAAAGATGACGTTAATGCTAGGCAGGAAGTCTGCAAGTTCAAAGTATTTGAATCCTGCGAATGAGTTAAAGCCTGACTTTTTTAATGGCTGTTCTTGTAGTAATACTCTGGCTTTTTGTAGTTTGCTGTAAACGTGCCATTGCTGCTGCTCGTGCTGCTCTTGTAATTGATAGTCGTTATTCATAGTAGATTCCTATTTATCTGAATTTTTTATACTGAACAATATTGGTAGGTTGTGTTTTCTCAATAGTTGATATTTTCTGAGTCTGTTTTTGCTCCTTTCTATATTTAGCGAAAGTCTTTCTAATGTCCGTCTTAGCAGCCGTAACGTAGTCTTTCTTGTATAAAATGTTCTTTTCATCGGTCATAATGAACACGCAAGGATATATAGAAGAACCATTATTACACCACAAAGTAATGGCTTACGAGCAAAATAATCATTAGTGTTGAGCAATTTATTCATAGTTATCATTTGATTCTAAAATATTAACAAGTTCGTGAATTTCTCTAGGAGCTACCAGTAAGGCTTCGTATGCAATCTCTAGTATTTCCTGCTCCTGAGTAGTGCGTGGTTTCTTGTCTAAGTTATCAGCCAGTAATCGCAAGGCATAGACAATTTCCGCAACTTCCCAATTGTGCATATTAGTTTTCATTGTTCAGCCTTTGCGCGGTTTTCTGCTGCACGAGCTTCTGAGTATGCGTAATCGTTAGAAAGCGTATTGAAGCCTTGATAGTATGTCCACTCACCATCTACTAAGACTTCAACGACAAGATCGTATGTC
>Ga0247723_1000366_pt1 | contig 31321 bp, 47 predicted proteins | sample MSEWelMarce5H_FC_FD_189079 | JGI IMG/M metagenome (GOLD analysis project Ga0247723, IMG submission 189079) | Subsurface sediment microbial communities from gas well in West Virginia, United States - MSEEL Well Study Marcellus 5H_FC | ecosystem: Environmental > Terrestrial > Deep subsurface >... | reverse complement strand
CGCAAATTACTGAACGGGTGATGGATGCCATTGTTGGACAGGCAAAGTTGGCTGGCTGGACACTTGAGGAAGCATTGAATGAAATTGTTGTCAGGAACTGGCAAACATTCAAGGCTTCATGGGTGAAAGAAAAATTAACCCGTTCTGAGGAACGTCAAAACGTAATGGCTGAATTGACCAGGGGCAAATCAATCCCACAAACGCCATTCTGGGCTAAACCTGAGACTGTAATTTTGGAGGCTGAAAATGTGGAACGAACACGACTTTTGTGATGCCGACTCAGGCTTTGATTACATTTTTGGCATGATGAACGCCATTTACGGTTCACGGTTTATTACGCATTGGCAAGACGTTGACCCAACGCTGGTGCGTGAAACATGGAAACGATGCTTGGGCAGATTCTTGACTTACAAGCCAAGCCTAGATTTTGCGCTTGACAAACTTGACAAAGACTTTCCCCCCAGCGCATTGGCTTTTCGGGATATGTGCAACCAAGGCCCGTCAATCCCTGTTAAACCGCCAACTGAAGTTTTGATTGAGCGTAAAAAGACAATTCACGAACAAATTGAAAGCGACAGAATCAGAGCAGAGGCGCTTGCTAAATTGGCTGCAATAAAAAAGCAATACGCAAAATGACCCACTATGAAGCAAACAGAATTCTTGATCGGGTCAGAGAAGGCCAGCAATTTAGCGAGTTTGTCATTACAAGAGCGCTTGAACTTACGGGAGACTATGAGGCAATCGGAAGCAATGGAATGGATCAAGCGATTCAAAAAGAAAACGCTAGAGGAAGGCAGGGGGGAAGCCCAATATTGGTGGCAGCAGACTTTGGCAGACATTGCCAAGAGGCGAGGCCAAGCAGCTGCTGATGACTTACGCAAACGTATGAATGAGCAGAAAGACAAAAAATGATTTCCATCATGTTTACGGTTTATGGGCATCCAATAGCCAAAGGCAGACCAAGGTTTTCAACCAGGGGAAAATTTCCTGTTGCTTACACCCCTGAAAAGACAAAAACCTATGAATCTGAAGTTGGAATGATGGCAAAGGCGGCAATGGGTGCTTCACAAGCCCTAGAAGGGGCATTAGAAGCGTTTATTTACGTTACCTTTCCCGTCCCCCCCTCTTACTCCAAAAAACGCACAGAAGCCTGTTTAAACGATACCGAAAAACACACAAAACGCCCCGATTTGGATAACGTAATTAAATCGGTTATTGATGGCATGGACAAAATCGTGTTTTTTAACGATTCACAAATAACTTCTATCCACTCAACCAAAGTTTATGGTGAGGTGGCAAAGGTTGAAGTCATGGTGAGGCAAGCATGAGCAATAAAGCTGTTTATGTCCTTTTATGTTTAATACTGATTGTCCATTGGGGATTGGTTGCTTACTTTATTGGGTCTAAGTCATGATTTACACCCTGCACAACAGCCAACAAGCCCACACCGTCCTAAAAGACTTGTGGCCCAAGATCAAAGAAACACTCCAGGCGGGAAAGCAGCTGCGCCTTGAAGTCAAAAAAGCCACACGCAGTTCTGACCAAAACGCCATGTTTCACAGTTTGATTGATTTGGTTGCCAAACAAATGAAAACGGCAGGGTCTGCCTGGTCATCAGACGATTGGAAAAGATTGCTTATTGACCAATGGGCGCATGAAACAGGGCGCAAGATTGGCAAGGTTGCCCCAAGCCTAGACGGTGAAAGAGTTGTGCAGCTGGGATTGCAAAGCCACAAATTTACCGTGGAAGAAGGCTCTGAGTTTATTGAATGGCTATTGTGCTGGATGGCAGAAAAGGGAATAGAAGCATGATGTGTCCAGTTTGCGGGATACGCAAGAACAAAGTTTTAGACACAAAAGCAAGCCCCGAATTTATCCTTAGAAGGCGGGAATGCGAAAACGGCCACAAGTACCAAACCAAAGAATATGCAATACCTGAAACACCAGTATGTGAGAAGCCAGAAGTTGTTAAAGCTAGTAGCGGGTTTAGCCTGTCAAAACTGTGGCATAGATAACGGGGTTCAGGCGGCCCATAGTAATTGGGGCGGGGGCAAAGGCAAAGGAATAAAGGCAGACGATAACCTGGTGGCTGCGCTGTGCCTTAAATGCCATTATGAAATTGACCAGGGGGCGCACTTATCCAAAGATGAGCGCAAAGAAATGTGGCTAAAAGCCCACAAAGCAACGATTAAGGCACTTGGAGACAGATGGCCTCCAGAAGTGCCAATTCCTTACTTACCCCTGTGAGCCTTGTCTAAACCCTGTGCCTCATGCTGCTTCAATTCCTTTTCCACAGCCTTAATGCGTGACATTTCAGAGCGATGTTCAGAGACTTTTTCGTAGTGCATAGGCTCACGGGGAGTTTTTGATTTAGCTGGGGTGATGATAAATTTTGAAGCCATGATAAATCCTGTTAAAATGGTGATTGACATTGTGCCATATTGGACATAAAGTCAAAACCATAAATTCTTTGCAAGGAAAAATCATGGGAAAAGCTGATACAACAATGGCTAAAAGCACAACTGGCGCAACACCCCCCAAAGGTGCGGCATCTTCTGACCGTACAGGCGAACGCATGGAAAAAATGCGTGGTGGCGTGGCTATGGGTAAAGAGGACAAGATGGGTGCTGACAAGCAATTTAATACTGGTCGCACAGACGGTATTTGCTACACCAAGACCAAATCAGAGTATCGTTAAAAAATGGCTGTCCCCCTGTCCTCCATGATGGGGATGGGACAGCCAGCCCCTGCAAGGGGAGTTGTCCCTGAACAAGCCCCTGTTAATGCTACAGAACAGGCGTATTTCCAACGCCTGATGCAAGCCTACCCGCAATTGATTCAGGAATATGCAGCACATCCTGAATCAAAGGGTGGACGCATTATTAACACAGACGTAGCCAGGGAAATGTCCCCTGAATACAGGGCAGACCGCACCAGGTCAGCTGATGTGCATGAACCGTCTAGCGCTTTTATGAAACAGCTGTATGCGGAAAAGCTAAAGAACCCCACACCCAAAGGCATGGATAACACCGTTGTCTTTAGTGCTGGTGGAACTGGTGCTGGTAAGACCACAGCGTTAGATTTATTGGAAAGTGTCGATCCCGCCCTGAAACGGTCGGAAATGATTTACGACACAAACATGAATAAGTTTGATTCAGCTGACAAAAAGATTCAACAGGCATTAGATGCCAAGCGCAAGGTTCGTATTGTTTACACATACCGTGACCCAGCTGAAGCGTTGGAGTTTGGCGCATTGAGCAGGGCCAGCCGCATGGAAAAAGAAAAGGGTTCAGGCCGCACCGTCCCAATTGAAGAACATTTAAAGACCCACATTGGCGCACGCCAGGTCATTGAGGAACTTCAAAAGAAATACAAGGGCAACCCCAGGGTAAACATACAAATCGTTGATAACTCCAAAGGTAAGGGTAAGGCTATTGCAAGCCAGCTTGACAAGCTACCTAAACTAGAGGAAAATGAAGTTCGTAGGAGGTTAAATGAAACACTTGAGCGAGTTAGAAGCAGCGGCATTGGCGGCAAGGAGAGAATCTCCGATGCCATCTACCGTGGAACATCAGGAAAAGTTCGCTGATTACAAAGAAGGAAGAACCTTTGATTTAGAAAACAAGGGTTTTGCTGAACGCCTGGCTGCGGGATTAAACAAAGCAGTTTTGGCTAGAGAGGCAAAATGACTGAGAAATGCGAAAATTGCAAATACTTTCGTGACTCTCAGATTATGGGTAGTTGTAGACGCTATCCAACATTACAAAACAAACACGCTAACGATTGGTGTGGCGAGTTTCAAATTGTAGTTGCCATCATCCGTGAGGAGGATGTTTTGCCCGCACCAGCTGCGGGTTCTTTTTTACCTAAAAAACGAGGCAGACCAGCAAAGGAAGCTAAATGAACTTGCAGCCGTTGAAAGACAAGATTCTTGTTCGCCCTGAACAACGCATTCAAAGCACAATTTATTTCCAATCAGCAGAAGCTGAAAGCCGTGGAACAGTCATAGCAGTAGGCCCAGACGCACAAGCCGAGGGTCTAAACGTGGGTGACAAGATCGCTTTCGGTACATTCCACAAAGACTACAAGGACGAATACTTGAAGTTTGAGGAAATCAAGCACAATAACGAACGCCTACTTAAGATGAGTTGGCAAGATGTTTGTTTTGTAATGGAGGAAGAATGAAAGAACAACTGCAAGCCCGTATTGCTGAACTAGAGAAGCAAAAAGAGCAAATGTTGGCTAACTTCCATGCCATATCTGGCGCTATTGCCGAAAATGAAGCATGGTTGCGCCAATTAGAGAAACCCTTAGAATTACCGAATGACTGAAACAACCGAAAAACGCCCCGTTGGTCGCCCTACCCTCTACAAACCAGAATATTGTGAGGAAGTAATAGCCTTGGGCAAGATCGGAAAAAGCGTAGAACAGATTGCTTCAAGGTTAGGGTTTTCACTTAGGGTCATGTACGATTGGCGGGACAATCACCCCGAATTTCTGCACGCCTTGGAAGAAGCCAAGCAACATGAACTAGCCTGGTGGGAAGATCAAGCCGATTCTTACATGGTTGAGACTAAAGACGGGCCGAGACTGAACGCAACAATTTGGTCAAGGTCTATGGCTGCACGATTCCCTAAAAAGTACCGTGAGCAAGTCAAGCAAGAGATCACGGGTGCTGATGGTGCGCCATTCCTGACGGGCATTCAAGTCAGCTTTGTGAAGCCCAATGAGTGACATTAGCCAGGCAGTTGCAAAGGCTGAGTTTCCGCTTAAGCTGGAGTGCCTGTTTAAGCCATCACGTTATAAAGTCTTATATGGTGGACGGGGCGGGGCTAAGTCTTGGGGAGTTGCTAGGGCATTGCTCATTAAAGGCGCTCAAGCCCCGTTAAGAGTGCTTTGCGCCCGTGAATTCCAGACTTCAATCAAAGACTCAGTTCACAAGCTGCTGTGCGATCAGATCATGGCGCTTGGTTTGGAAGGGTTTTATGAAATCACCCAGGCTTCAATCAGGGCAAAGAACGGCACAGAGTTTAGCTTTGTCGGCCTAAAGAACAATGTGGCTAACGTCAAGTCTTATGAAGGTGTTGACGTTTGCTGGGTTGAGGAAGCCCAGACAACCAGCCGTATGTCATGGAATGTATTGATTCCTACTATCCGAAAAGAAAAGTCAGAAATCTGGATTACGTTTAATCCTGAGTTAGAGACAGACGAGACTTATCAACGGTTTGTTTTAAAGCCGCCAGAGGATTGCATAGTTCAAAAGGTCAACTGGTCAGATAACCCGTGGTTTCCCGAAACCTTGAAACTTGAGAAAGATGCGCTTAAACACCGTGATCCACAGGCTTATAACGTGGTTTGGGAAGGGCTTTGCAGACAGACAGTAGATGGGGCTATCTTTGCCAAAGAAATGCAAATGGCAGAGTTAGACGGGCGCATTACCAAAGTTAACTATGACGCAACTAAGCCAGTTCACGCCATCTTTGACCTTGGGTGGTCTGATGCCACAGCCATTTGGTTCTTACAATTCATAGGCATGGAAACCCGCTTAATTCGCTACATTGAAGGCAATCAGCAGACCATGAGCGACTACCTGGCTAAGATGCAGACATTTGGCTATATCTATGACACGCTATGGCTGCCACACGATGCAGAGAATAAAACCCTTGCAGCCAACGGCAGAAGCATTGAAGAAATCGTAAGGGCTGCTGGCTACAAAACCAAGATAATCCCAAAAACGCCCATTCTTGATTCAATCAATGCAGCCAGGACAATCTTTATCAATTGCTGGTTTGATAGGGAAAATTGTCACGAAGGCTTGCAATGCTTACGGCATTACCGTTACGATGTTGACCCAGAGACTAAGCAATTCAGTAGAACGCCACTACACGACAATTACTCGCATGGCGCTGATGCGTTTAGATATATTGGTCTGATGGTCAATGAGCCGAGACAAGCCAGAAAGCCTAGACCTACCGCAAATTATGGTAGCCAACATTCTTGGATGAGTTAAAATGGCACAAAATCACTTAGGGCAACATCATGGCTGATGATTACGACTCACGAATTCAGGAAGCAATTGACTTCTTAAAGTTTGCCAATGACGCAGACACAATGAATCGTCAGGAAGCGCTTGAAGATTTGAAGTTTGGCGCTGGTGATCAATGGCCTGTAGAACTGCAAAACTCACGCAATCTTGAATCACGCCCCGTTATTGTGGTGAACAAGGTGGACAATTATTGCCGCCAGGTCTCAAACCAACAAAGACAGCAGCGCCCAAGAATTAAGGTTCATGCCACAAATACGCATGAGGACATGGTTGACGCACAAACCATTAGCGGAATTATTCGGCACATTGAGGTTAATTCCAACGCTGATCACGCCTATGACAATGCGTTTGAATACGCAGTTCGCATGGGTTGGGGTTATATGCGTGTCAGAACTGATTACATTTCAGAGGATTCGTTTGATCAGGAAATCTACATTGACCCTGTAGATAACCCATTCACGGTTTACTTTGACCCTAATTCAGTCCTACCTGATGGCTCTGACGCTGACCGTTGTTTGATTACAACAATGATGCTTAAGGAAGAATTCCGCAAGTTGTATCCAGACGCTGATGATGGCGGCACAAGTTTTACCCAGCGTGGCACAGGCGACTCACAATCTGAGTGGATTACAAAAGAGGATATTCGCTTGGCTGAGTATTACTACACAGTCAAAGAAAAGGCAAAGCTGTACCTTTTGAGCGATGGCACAGCAACATTTGCTGATGACAAAGACTTCTTTACACGTTTGGCTGCTTACGGGATTGAAGTGGTTGATACCCGTGATTCCTACAAGAAAACGATTAAATACTGCAAATTAACTGCGGTTGAAGTGCTTGAAGAACGGGATTGGGCGGGCAAATACATTCCGATTGTCCCCGTATATGGCAGACATATTGTCATTGGTGACAAGCGCAAAAAGTTTGGCATGATCCGCTATGCCAAAGACCCGCAAAGGATGTATAACTTTTGGCAGACTTCTATCACAGAAGGCGTGGCGCTTGCCCCTAAAGCCAAATGGCTGCTTGCTGAAGGTCAGGATGAGGGACACGAAAACGATTGGACAAATGCCAATATCAAGTCTTTCCCACTTCTGCGATACAAACAGACTGATATTGACGGTCGCCCAGCGCCCCCGCCAACAAGGTTGCAGCCTGAACCCCCACAGGCGGGCATCATGGCTGCGGCTATGGGTGTGGACAACGACATTAAAGCGATCATGGGCGTGTTTGACCCCGCACAACTTGGTCAAGGCAACATTTCAGGCAAAGCATTAAACGGTCAGCAACAACAAGTTGACCTGACAAACTTTGACTATTACGACAATTTGACCCGTTCAATTTCTCACGTTGGCAAAATTTGTTTAGATTTAATCCCTAAGATTTACGACACAGAGCGAGTAATGCGGATCATTGGTGATGATGGCAAGCCAGAGTTATTGACAATTAACCAACGGGATTCTGTGGGCCGAGTGCTAAACGACATTTCTGTGGGTCAATATGACGTGGTCATGGAAACAGGCCCAGGCTACAACAGCAAGCGCCAAGAAGCCGTGGACAATATGCTGCCATTGTTGTCAGCTGCGCCTGAGTTGATGCAAGTGGCGGGTGATTTGGTGTTTAGAAACATGGATTGGCCTGGCGCTGACATTATTGCTGACCGCCTAGCAGCTGCTAACCCAATGGCTCAGATTGACGATAAGTCTAAGATTCCTCCCCAGGTTCAAATGCAGCTGGCTATGTCACAGAAGCAGATTCAAGAACTTACACAAGCGGTTCAGGCTAGAGACATGATGTTACAGAGCCGCATGGACGTTGAGCAAATGCGACAAGATGCAGAGACTAAGCGCACCCTGATGAAAGAGACGGGCAGAGCAAATGAAGCTGAATTGCGTGAAGCAAGTGATCGTGCTGAAATGCAAATGCGTGTTGAAGGTCAAGCAAACGATACGGTTATTAGGACACAGACACAGCTTGAAATTGAACGCATGAAACAAGAAATTGCCCTTTTGTTGGCTCAAGTGGACAAAGGCGCATTAAATACTGCCAATGCAGAAGCAACAGAACGGGCTATTTGAGTTTTAAATGAATTTGTGGTAAAAACCACTAAACCTTACCTGTGAGGGTCACAGGGTCAAATCGTTGGGAAACGTATGTCCGATAAAGAAGCAAGTCAAGTATTGACTAGCGAGAATGCAGCAGAATTTTATGCAAACAGATTAGGTTTAGCTGAATCCCCTGCGGAGAATGAGGCAGTTGAAGAAACTGAGCCGTTAGCCGAGGACGAACAGAGTGAACCGAAAGAGGCAGAAAAGGAAGCAAACCAAGAGGGTGAGCGAAAGCCTCCTAAACTTGAAAAGCGGTTTTCAGAGATAACCAAGCAGCGTGAGGAAGCTAGGCAAGAAGCCCAGCGGGAACGCCAAGCTAGGGTAGAACTGGAACAGCGTTTGGCGGCACTAGAGCAGCAGAGACAGCCTCAACAGCAGTCTTATGTTGATCAAGAGCCACAACCAAGCCAGTTCGCTGATGCGTTTGAATATGCGAAGGCTCTAGCCGAGTTTTCGACAGAAAAGGCGTTAGCGGAACGGGACAGGCAAGTTGCCCAGGCACGAGAGCAAGAAGCGCAGCAAAAGATTATCCAATCTTGGGCGCAGAAGGTTCAAGATGCCAAAGCAGAACTGCCCGATTTTGATGATTTGGTCGCAGCAAGTGACGTAGTTGTAAACAACGCAGTCCGAGATGCAATTCTGGAGAGTGATGTAGGCCCAAGAATCCTGTATCACCTAGCTGAAAACAATGACCTAGCCAAAAAGATCGCCAGCTTGAATCCAAATGCAGCGCTTAGAGAGATTGGGAAACTAGAAGCAAAGTTTGAGGTAAAAACTGAAACTAAGCAGACAGCCCCTGTTGTTAGAAGTAAAGCACCAGCACCGATTCAACCGATTCGTGGTGGTCAAGGTCAGCCTGATGTACCCATGTCCGCTAATGGCGAATGGCATGGAAGCTACCAGGCTTGGAAATTGGCACGCAAAGCGGGAAAAATTCGGTAAACCTAATCTTTTTGGAGTTTAAAAATGGCTAATAATTTATTGACGATAAGCAAGATCACCAACGAAGCGTTGATGGTCTTAGAGAATGAGTTGACTTTCACAAGTGAAGTTGACCGCAACTATGATGACCAGTTCGCTGTTGTCGGTGCAAAGATTGGTAACACAGTCAATGTCCGCAGACCTGGCCGTTTCATTGGTACTACTGGCCCTGCGTTGAACGTGGAAGATTTCAACGAGACTTCAGTCCCCGTTGTTTTATCTACGCAGTTTCACGTTGACACACAGTTCACAACACAAGACCTGGCATTGTCCTTGGATATGTTCTCTGACCGTGTGTTGAAGCCCGCTATTGCAGCGATTGCCAACAAGATTGACCGTGATGGTATGTCTATGGCTACCCTGCAAACCGCTAACATCGTTGGCACAGCTGGTACACCGCCCACAGGCTTGATTACTTATCTAACTGCTGGCGCTTACCTTGATTCTGAAGGCGCACCCCGTGACGGTCGTAGATCGTGCATTGTTGAGCCTTTCACATCAGCAACCATTGTTGACAGCTTGAAGGGTTTGTTCGTTCCTAATGACCGTATTGGTTCACAGTACGAAAAAGGTCTGATGGGCCGTGACTCTGCTGGCATGAACTGGAAGATGGATCAGAACGTGGTAAGCCAAACCTTTGGCTCATTTGCGGGTACTGCTGTCTGTTCAACGACTGCTGCTTCTGGCTTCCTGACTTCTGGTTGGGCATCCTCTAGCACCATCACTTTGACCGCTACTGGTACGGTTTCCCTTAACGCTGGCGATGTATTCCAAATTGCTGGTGTTTATGCGGTCAACCCCCAGAACCGTCAAGCCTACGGCACTAACAAACTGCGTAATTTCGTGGTTAAGACTGCCGTTGCCGCTACTGATGGCACTATGTCTGTTGTTGTTAGCCCTGCTGTGATTAGCGCTGGTCAATTCCAGAACGTGTCAATCCCAACAACTAGCACCACAGCCGCCATCACGTTCTTTAACAAGACGGGTACTGTTTCCCCACAAAACATCATCATGCACCGCAATGCGTTTACGCTTGCAGTAGCCGATCTGGAATTGCCAGAAGGTGTGCATTTTGCTGGTCGTGCAAGCGATAAGGAAATTGGTTTGTCAATGCGTGTTGTGCGTCAATACACAATTAACAATGACTCCATTCCCACACGTTTGGACGTTTTGTATGGTTGGGCGCCCCTCTATCCTGAACTTGCTTGCCGAGTTGCAGCCTAAAGGTCATGGGGGGCTAATCACCCCCCGTCATTAACTTAATTTAAGGAAATATCATGGCAAATCCAGGCCCATCCAGTACCACAACGATTCACCCATCTAATTTGGCCTCTAACCAAGCAATTCGTCTTTTAGGCGTTGCAACTGGTGTGAGCGTCAATGCAACTGGTGATCAAGCGGTTATCGCAATCAACAATTCCACAAACTACTCTGTTAGCAACGTGGTTTTCACCAACGCTTCAATTTCATTGACTACTGCCGCAGCGGGCCTGTTTACAGCCCCTAGCGCAGCGGGTACTGCTATTGTTGCCAATGCCGCTTTGTCAGCTTTGACAGGCTCAACCGTTGTGTCACAGCGCACCGTTGCTTCTACCGCCACTCAATCAGCCCAAAATCTATATTTGAATGTTGGTACAGCACAAGGCGCAGCCGCCACAATGGACGTTTATGTCTATGGCTACGACTTCAGCACATTCAGCTAAATCCTGATGTGATGTGAGAAAGAGCCACTCTTAAAAGGGGTGGCTTTTTCTTTATTTGGCGTTACAATTTAATCATTCTCTAAAGGAATCATCATGGCTCTCCAAACGACTATTTTGCGTGGAAACATCTCTAACGCATTCGTTATGGGTGTGACTTTTACAGCCACAACCGTTGCCACTTCTGGCGCTTCTAAGACTGTTACCGTTGCTGGCCTGAAAGTCGGTGATGCGGTTCAAGTGTCCCTCCCAGCTGCTCAAACTACAGGCGTTGCTGTTGCAAATGCTTATGTTTCAGCTGCTGACACTTTGATTGTTCAGTTTGTCAATGCAACAGGCTCTAGCGCTTCTGCTGCTGCGGGTACTTACACCGTGGTTGTGAATCGTCCTGAGTATTTGCCCCTTGATTCAAACGCTGTTTAATCATGTCTAATACAACGGTCTTACGCCCTGTAGGGGTCACAACCGCCATTTCGGTGGGTGCGACTTCTACTGCTGCAACGCTTATTACTGCAAGCACCAATGACCAGGTTAACTATGCCTCTTTCATCAACACGGGTGCTACCTATGTTGCTGTCAGTCTTGGCGATGCTAACGTGGCTGCGGCTGTTTTGCCCGTAAGCGGTTCAACCACAGGGAACTTTGTGTTACCCGCCTCTATGACAGTTCCAATTGTCCTGGCAGTACCCGCAAGTCCCTATTACGTCCGCATGATTGGTTCGGCCTCTGGCCCATCAATCGTTTATGTGACCCCTGTTGGCGATCAAAGCTAAAGGAAAAAACCCATGTCAAGCACTAATTCTGTTGCATATACATCATCTACAAATCTTGTCCCTGTGCAAGCTGAGTTCAATTCAGCTGGTGTTTGCGTGGGTTTGGTTGGCCCAGGCGGGGCTTACTTTAGCCCCCCTCTAACTGGTTCAACCATTGATAACACCGTCATTGGCGGCACAACCCCTGCGGCTGTAACGGGAACAACCATTCTTGCCTCAAGCGAAATTGGCTACAACGCAACGGCCCAAGGAACTGTTACCCAGGCTACAAGCAAGTCAACAGGCGTGACTTTAAATAAGTCTAGTGGTCAGATCACCATGAACAACGCTTCATTGGCAGCTGGCACAACGGTTTTGTTTACCCTGACAAACAGCACTTTGACCGCCAAAGACGTTTTAATTGTGAATGTGGGTAGTGGTGGCACATCAGGCGCTTATTGGCCTTATGTGGCAAACGTGGCTGCGGGTACTGCTGTAATTGGTGTTTACAACAATACGGCTGGCGCATTGGCTGAAGCCATTGTGATCAATTACGCAATCATTCACAGCGCATAAACCATGACAAGCCCATCAAACTCAGACGTTCAGAATTTATTGCCCGTTCAGGCTTATTTTTCTGTTGATGGCGCATTTCAGACATTCATTGGTCAGGGTCAGCCGTTTTACGCTATTCCAAACCCTAATCAGTCTGGTCTAAACATAACAAACAGCGTCATCAATAGCACGACTATTGGGGCTACTACACCATCGTCTGCCGCATTTACGACAGCGACTGTATCAACAGCGCCTGTCAGCGGTAACGATGTTGTTAACAAGACATACCTTGATTACTTTGCTGCGGGTCTGTCATGGAAACAGCCTGTTGTTTGTGCAACAACCACAAACATTACGTTGTCAGGCTTGCAAGCCATTGATGGCGTGACGGTGGTGGCGGGTGATCGTGTGTTGGTCAAGAGCCAATCTACTAACTCACAGAACGGCATTTACTTGGCTTCTGCTACGGCATGGTCAAGATCGCCTGATGCTGACACATGGAATGAACTTATTTCCGCAATTTGCTTTGTGGAAGAAGGAAGCACTTTAGCGGGAACTGCATGGTATTGCACAGCCCAAGCGGGTGGAACTATTGGCACAACAGCGGTTGTTTGGTCAAACTTTTCTGTTGCCGCATCGTACACAGCGGGAACGGGTCTAACCCTTGCCGCTAATCAATTCAGCATCACAAACACAGGCGTTACAGCGGGTGCATACGGTTCAGCTTCTAAGACTCTGACCGCTACTGTTAACGCACAAGGTCAACTGACCGTGTTGGCTGACACAAACATTGCCATTTCAAACACTCAAGTTTCTGGCCTTGGCACAATGTCCACTCAAGCCGCTTCAAGCGTGGCAATCACGGGCGGCACAATCAACGGCACGACAATTGGCGGTTCAACAGCTGCTGCCGTTACAGGCACTACAGTTACTGCCAACACTCAGTTTACAGGCGCTGGAACGGGCTTAACGGGTACTGCAACAAGTTTATCCATTGGTGGTAATGCCGCCACAGCCACAAGCGCTACAACGGCTACAAACCTTGCTGGTGGTGCTACGGGTTCTGTTCCTTATCAAAGCGCATCATCAACCACAGCGTTGTTGGCGGCTGGCTCTAACGGTCAAGTTTTGACTTTGGCTAGTGGCATCCCATCATGGGCAACACCCACAACTGGAACTGTGACTTCTGTTAGTGGTACGGGTACAGTTTCTGGCATCACTTTGTCTGGAACGGTCACAAGCACAGGCAATTTAACCCTTGGTGGAACGCTTGATTTGTCAGCGCCCCCTGCCATTGGTGGAACGACTGCCAACACGATTACAGGCACAACAATTACGGCAAACACAAAGTTTGTTAGTTCTAATTTTGATGCTTCAGGCTCTGGTGGCGGTTCTTTAAGAACTAATAGCGGTGCGGCTTGTTTGCAATGGGGTGCGGGCGGTGGTGTTAACTTGACGCTTGATGGCGCATTTAACATGAATCCCGCTAATGCAACCATTCAGATTTCACCCACAGGCACAGGAACTTTGACGGTCAACCCTGCAACTGCGGGAACAATGAACAACATGGCCATTGGTGGATCAACCCCGTTAGCGGGTGCGTTTACCACTTTGTCAGCCACTTCAACAGTTTCTGTGAATGGTTCTGTTGGCTCAAACGGTCAAGTGTTGACTTCTGCGGGTGCTGGTTCTCCCGCTGTATGGGCAACCCCTGCGGCTGGTATTACGATAGCTGACGACACAAGCACAAATGCCACACGTTATTTGTTGTTTACAAGTGCCACAACAGGCACAGTTTCAACACAAAATGTAAGTTCAACAAAACTTCAATTTAATCCAAGCACAGGCGCTTTTACCGCCAATCAGCTAATTATTGCACCGTAAAGGAAAATCATGGGACAGTTAACTTTTCAAGCAACTTTGGGCGGTGCGGTCAATTTGGCTGGCCCTAATACTGCCGCCACAACAACTTTCACGTTGCCAGCGGCTGATGGAACTGCTGGGCAAGCAATGGTTACAAATGGAAGCGGTACGCTGTCATTAGCAACTTTGGCTGTAACTGGTGGTGGTACTGGCACAACAACATCAACAGGCACAGGAAGCGTTGTTTTATCAACTTCCCCCACTCTTGTAACGCCTATTCTTGGCACACCAACAAGCGGAACATTGAGTGGTTGCACCGTTGATGGCACAAATAGCGTTGGATACTTAAACATTCCACAAAATAGCCAATCTGCGGCTTACACATTGGTTTTAGCAGACGCTGGCAAGCACATCTTTCACCCATCAAGTGATGCCAACGCAAGAACTTTTACAATCCCTGCAAATAGTTCTGTTGCTTATCCTATTGGAACAGCAATCACATTTATTAACATGACTGCCGCAGTTGTAACGATTGCAATTACGACAGACACAATGTATTTATCTTCTGCTGGAACTACTGGCTCACGAAGCCTTGCTAGATATGGTTCTGCAACGGCAATAAAAATTACATCAACTGAATGGCTTATTTCAGGGAGTGGATTGACATGAGTGGTGCATTACAAGCTGTTTATCAAAACCAACGAGGATTTGCCGCACCTATTCCAGCCGCCATTGGTGCGGCTTATGGTGGTGGATACTTTGCTGGTCAAATAAATGTGAGTGGTGTTGTTTACAATTTGGTTGTTTCTGACCAAAGTGTTGGACAAGCTACAAACCAGACTTGGGGTGCTTCTGGTACTACTACGGGTTACACTTCTGCCATTACTGGCCCAACTAATTCAGCAGGATTAGCCGCACTTGGCGCATCCTACCAAGCCGCAGTTTTTTGTGAGAATTTAAATACTGGTGGATTTACAGACTGGTATTTACCCGCACAGAATGAAATGAATGTTATTTATTATTTCTTAAAGCCCGGAACATTTGCAAATAACACTAGTGTTGGTGCAAACGCTAATGCTGTTTTTCCACAGCCAATAAACACAAATTACACACTTCTTGACCCTACTCAAACAACCGCAACAGCATTTCAAACTGGTGGCGCACAAGTGGTTTGTCCTCAATTTGAAATTGTGTGGACAAGCACAGAGGCAGATGCTAATGCTGGAATAGCAATCAATTTTGCAAATGGCAACAACAATGCCACTACCAAAACCAACACAGCAAATTTTGTTCGTGCTGTCCGTAGAGTATTGGCTTAAAGGTAAAAAACATGATTTACTTATCAATTACTCAAATAGATGCAGATACAGGCATTATTTGCACAGCAGAGCCAATGCGTACAGGGCCATCTTATCCACAGATTAAGGATTGGGTTGTGAACTGGTGGAATCAATCCACTTGGCCTATCGCCACTACACCTGAAGGCGCACATACGGTAGCCCCTTTGTTTTTTGGCACTTGTGCTGATGATGCAAATTTGACTGTTACTGGCGTTGTTGCTACTTATACGGCTGAAGAATATCAAGCGTTAAAGTCTGCTGAACATGAAGCCCGAAAGCCTTATCCAAGTTGGATTGGTAATGTAGAGGCAATGACATGGCAACCCCCTATCCCATATCCTGATGATGGAAAAAGCTATTATTGGAATGAAGAACAAGTGGCATGGATTGAATATCAATGAGATTTGTTTGGAAAATATCAGAGTTAAAAGGTGATGAAAAAGCCATTTATCAGGCTAAGTATCACCTTGCTTTGATTGAAGATGACCTAAGAATTGAGACAGAAGGTTATTGGGATTTTGACCCTAAGAAGGCGACAGTTCCCACATCCCAAGTGACTGAGGAAATGGTTGCAAATTGGATTGACCAAGGCACTACCCAAGACGGTGTAAGTAGCATAAAATCAAGGCTAATAGAGCAACTTGAAGCGGTCAAAAAACAGCAAGAGATTGCTTTGCCTTGGAAGCCGCCAACATTTAGATTAAGTTAAGGAATCACTATGGCTGTGCCTTATGACATTGTTAGCAGAGCGCTAAAAGACATTGGTGCATTGGAAGCTGGTGAAACCCCTACTCCAGACGCAGCGCTTGATGCGTTTGAGATGCTAAACGACATAATTGACCAATGGTCAAACGAAAACATGATGGTTTTCAATGTCACAGAAATTATTTGCCCTGTTATTTCAGGTCAAACTCAATACACAATTGGCCCTAATCCATCAACCCAGAACTTTATTGGGGCATCGTTTACAGGCTCAATTACGGGCAATATCCTGACCGTGACCGCTATTGCTTCAGGTGCTATTGCACAAGGTCAAACCTTAAGTGGCACAGGAATTACAGCTGGAACAAAGATCACACAGTTTTTGACGGGTGCTGGTGGCAACATCAACGAAACAGGCACTTACCAGGTCAACATCAACCAAACTGTTGCATCTACAACAATTACGGGTTATTACCAAAAACCCTTAAACATTGATTCAGCGTTTGTTAGGGTAAACACTACTGCCAATGGCCAACCCATTACGGGTGGTGGTTTGGATTACCCAATGTCTGTTTTGGAATTGCACAGCTATCAAATGATTGGCTTAAAGACGCTGAGTGGCCCGTGGCCCAAGGCGGTTTACTTTAATCCTGGCGCTGATTCAGGCAATTTGTTTATTTGGCCCAGCCCCTCCCAGGGCGAAATGCACTTGTTTGCAAATACCTTGTTTAGCCGTTATGACTCAATGTATGAAGATATAGCGCTGCCACAAGGCTATTCAATGGCCCTTAGATGGTGTTTGGCAGAGCGTTTAATGCCCATGTATGGCAAAGCCTCTCCAACGCAAATAACGATGATTCAGACGTTTGCAGGGCAAGCTAAAGCTACTCTAAAACGCACCAATATGTCGCCATTGCAAGTGGCACGTTATCCTGACGCCTTGTTGGTTAACAAGGCAAAGGATGCGGGTTGGATTCTTACTGGCGGCTTTATTTAAGGGGCTACCATGCCAGATTTTGGTTTTGTTGGCGCATCATACGAAGCACCTAGCATCTATCAAGATGCTCAAGAGTGCATCAATTTCTTTCCTGAAGTTGACCCTGTAAAACAGCAGGGTGAGCGTGGGGTAATTGCGCTTTACCCCACACCTGGCTTAACGCTTAAAGCACTTTTTGCTAACCAGCAAGAAGTTCGTGGGCTTCACACCGTTTCTGGTGGTGAACAAATGATTGCTGTGTGTGGGCCTTACGTCTATGCACTAACAGCTAATTTTGTCCCCGCTGTAATTGGGCAACTGAATTCCAGTTCTGGAATAGTAAGAATTACTGATAATGGCATCAATGTTTACATTGTGGACGGTGCTTATCGTTATACCTGGTACATATCAAGCCCTGCTTCTGCCGTGTTTTATGGCTCAACAAGTGGCACAACATTGACAGTTACAAATGTTTCTAGTGGCACGATTGCGGTTGGTCAATCACTTTTTGGCGTAGATGTTTTGGCGCAAACCGTGATTACTGCGCTTGGCACAGGAACTGGCGGCATTGGTACATACACCATTAACAGAAGCCAAACTTTAGCAGAACGGTCAATGAATTCTGCAACCGTAGGGGCTGTAGTAACTGCCACTATTGCGGGAACAGTAATGACTGTTTCTGCCGTTGCATCAGGCGTTTTGCACGTTGGTCAGACTATTAGTGGCGTTGGCGTAACCCTTGGCACAATCATTACAGCTTTGGGTACGGGAACAGGCGGTGTTGGAACTTACACTTTAAGCGTGGCAAGCACCGTAGCTGTTGGCGTGACCATGTACGGTTTGAACTTCTCTGTTCTACCCTCTACTGATGGTGCGTTTAGCGGTGCAAACACCGTGGACATTATTGACAACTATTTTGTCTATAACAACCCAACAACTCAGCAATTTGGCGCTAGTGACCTTTTGTCGCCTATTTCACCAGCATTGAGTTTTTCGTTAAAAGATGGCGCACCAGATGATTTGGTGGCTTTAATTGTTGATCACCGTGAAATTTATTTGATGGGTGAAATTTCGTCTGAGGTCTGGACTGATGTGGGAACTGTGCCGTTTCCTTTCCAAAGGATTCCTGGCACTTCTACCCAACACGGCATTGCAGCGCCATTTTCTTTGTATCGTCTTGGCAATTCCTTTGCTTATGTTTCACGAAACAACCGTGGTCAAGCGCAAATCATGCAAATGCAAGGCTACATCCCACAAAGGATTTCCACTCATGCTGTTGAGAACACATTAGCTAATCAATATGTGGCTGATGCTATTTCTTGGACTTATCAGCTTGAGGGGCATGAGGTTTTTGTTGTCACTTTCCCATCACTTCAATTGACATGGGCTTATGACGCAACCACAGCAATGTGGCACAAATGGCTTTATACAACAGATAAAAATGTATATCAGCGCCATCGTGGAAATTGCTGTGCGGTGTTTCAAGGATTGGTTATTGTTGGTGACTATGAAAACGGCAAATTGTATGAGTTGGACAAAACCAACTATACAGACGATGGTCAAAATATCCGCAGATTGCGTAGAGCGCCTCACCTGGTGACTGAGTTTCAACGGCAGTATTTTGATGAATTGCAGATTCAGTTTCAGCCAGGCGTGGGAACTACGGGCATTTCTGGCGTTGCACAAGTTGACCTTACAAACACTATTTATTTGGGTGATAATTACACAATTACGGCAAGTGCAACTTTGACCATTGAAGCTGAAAAAACTTACATTTTGGCCACTCAACAACCCGTAATAACTACAACCACTAACAACCCTCAAGCAATGCTTAGATGGTCAAATGATGGTGGTTCAACCTGGTCAAATGAGCATTGGACAAGCGTTGGTCAACTTGGCAAATACAGGAATCGTGCCATTTGGCGCAGATTGGGAACAGCCCGTGACAGAATTTTTGAAGTTTCTGTGAGCGATCCTGTGAACTTTGTCATTATTTCGGCAAATCTTAAAGTGCAAGGGGCAGAAAACTAATGGCTACTTCAGGACTTTCCAGCACACAGCAAGTTAACCCTTATCCACAAGCACCGTTTTTGGATGGGGCGACTAACCGTCCATCACGGTCGTGGCAGCAGTTTTTTCTTAATTTGTTAAATTTCAGTTCTGCCACAACTGCTACGGCAGGGTCAGGAACGCTTCCAGCTAACCCTGTTGGCTTTATAAATGTCACGGTAAATGGTCAGGCTTACAAAGTGCCTTACTACAATGTTTGAGAGAGCCTAAATTATGGACAACCTAGTAAATTCATTGGTTTCAAAAACTATTGGTTTAACTGACCAACAAGTTAAAGATAATTTGTTGGCTAGACCAAACATGAATGATGCTCAATTAAGTCAATTCATGCAGACTAATGGGGTCTCGCCATCTCAAATGTCTAGGGTTGCTAATATTCCAGAAGGACAAGTAGCGGCTAGGGTTGCGGCAACCATTCCCCCAGGCTCGTCAGCTACGCTAGGTGATACTGTTATTGTTCCTCAGTACCGCACTACTGGTTCTGGCATGGATGAGCAAATTGGTGGCCTTGAGGGTTTTGCTACATCTAAAAGCAATGGTAATCCTAACTATAAAGCCCCTGTCGGCACACCAATGCAAATTTACAATGCTAATGGTGAACTTACTGGAACAGTTAAAACTAAAAAAGATCAATCATTTTTTGGTGGCATGGTTGATGCCTTAAAAGACCCTTATGTTCAAGCTGCCATATTGGGCGTGGCTGGTGGTGCTGGTGCTTTCGATAGTTTATTGGGTGCAACAGGTGCGGCTGGAACAACTGGAGGCTCTACGCTTGGAACATTAGGAACTGTTGGCTCAGATTTAACGGCCATGAGTGGTGTAGCTGGTGGAACGGGCGCTTTAACAGCCGCAGAATCTGCCGCTTTATATGGTGGTGGAACAGGACTTACTGCTGGTAGTAGCCTTAGTGGTTTGAATGCTGGTAGCAGTCTTAGCGGTGTAACTGGCGGTTCTTTAGGCGCTACAAACGCCCTGCTTGGCGATGCGGCTCTTGGTTCAACATTGGGGGGTGCTTCTACACTTCCTATTGGCACAACATTGGGGGCTTTAGGGGCGGCTGGTGTGGGTGGTTCATTATTAAATGCGGGTGCGGGCGCTGCTGCGGGTTCTGCTTTGGGAACTACTTTAGGTCAAGGTTTGGCTTTAAATGCCGCTGGTAACTTGCTTGGTACTGCCGCAAATCAATCTGGCATTAACAACGCAAGGGATGCGATTAACCAATACGGTGGAATTGCAAACACCCAACTTAATACTGCATACAACGATGCTAGAAACTTAGGTGCTGCGGGTCGCACAGATTTGGGCAACATTTACGCTAATACCAATACTAATCTAAACAATACAATTAACGCCCAAGCGGGTGCTTATGATTTAGCCAATCAAGGCATTAAAGCAAATGCCGCAACACAATTGGGTTTATTAGGTAGCACTTACCAAGGTCAAAAAGACCAAGCTGCGGCAAATGCAGCTGCTTTAAACACCAATTACGGGAATGCCCGTGGTGATTTATATGATATTTACAACAAACAAGTTGGATTTCAACAACCTTATCAAGATGTTGGTCGGGCGGGTTCACAAGGTTTAATTAACAATCAAGATTATTTAACTCGACAGTTTAATGCGGCTGACCTAAATTCTAATTTAGCGCCTAACTACGCATTTCAATTGGCTCAAGGTCAAATGGCCAACCAACGTCTTGGCAACATGGGCGGTGGCGCTATTGGTGGAAATGTGGCAAAAGGTTTGCAAGATTACACGCAAAATTATGCTTCTGGTGCATATCAAAATGCGTTTAACAACTTTAACACACAGCGCCAAAACATTTACAGCACATTGGCTGGAATGGCTAACATTGGCACAACATCAGGCGGTCAATTGGCAAGCCTTGGCAATACATTGGGCGGTAATTTAGGCTCATTGTCTAATACTCTTGGAAGTAACCTAACAAGCAACACAGGCAATCTATTGAATGCTGGTACTGCTTACGGCACTAACACATCAGGCGTGACAAACAATTTGAACAATGTCTTGTCATCTAACCTTGGACAAATGCAGGGCGCTTACAACCAGTATGGTAGCAATTTGACCAATGCGGCAAATACTTATGGTGGCAATTTGACAACCAATTACGGTCAAGGCATGAATGCCGCAAATGTGTATGGTTTGAATTCAGCCAACCTTGCTACTGGTCTTGGATCAGCCCTGGCAAGCAACGCCACAGCAACAGGCGCAAACAACGCAACTGCTTTGAGTAATCTTGGCAATACTGCTTTGCTTGGCTCTATGATCAAAGCGACATAAGGATAAATCATGGCTGACTTACAAATGAACGTAAATTACGCAAAACCCCAACAAACAAGTCTTGGGGAATTGGTAAACATGGCTTCTGGCATCCAAAACTATCAACAAGCGCAGCAGATCAATCCTTTAGAGTTAGAAAAAAAGCAAATTGAAAATCAAGTTTTGCGTCAAAAAAATGATGAGCGTTTGAAACTTCAAGAGTTTACAAGCAACCCTGGAAACTGGCAGACAAATGGTCGCATTGACATGGATAAGATCAATGCGGTTATTCCTAAAATTGCCCCGTTAACAGGCGCTGATGTGATTAGTTCATTGAGTGGATTAAGCACAAGCCAAACTGCTGCCACTAAAGCTAAAAATGACATGACGCAAGATATGCGCCAAATTGTTGGTGGCCGTTTAGGAATTTTGGGACGTATGAACATTGATGACCCACAAGTGGTTATTGGTGAATTAGATCGTCTTAAAAAGGAAAACCCTGATAGCCGTGAGGTGCATGACTTAATTGAGGCTTATAAAGTTCCACTTGCACAAGCGCAAAAAGGCCCAAATGTTGTAAAAGACTTGATTGCACAAGAACAATCGTTGTTGTCGCCAGCACAAAAACAAACTGCATTTACCCCAAGCATTAGCACAACAGCGCAGGGCCAAACAATTCTTACGCAGCCTAGCGTGGCTAATGCTGCGCCCACAGCAACTATTGGCGTGGCGGGCGGTTTGCAGAACACTCCATTGCAGCCTGGCGGTGTTCCTAGTCAAAGACCTACCATTGGCAATGTGCCGCTGCCTTACCCTGTTAGAAGCGCCTCACAGCCTTATGCACCAGAGCCAACAGAGGCAGCAGACCAAACTGCTGGTCAAAGCTACCGTAACCGTTTAGTTGAGGCTCAAGGCGGTTTGCCACAAAGCCGAAGGAATGTTGAGGAAGTTATTAAGCAAGCCACAGGGATTGGTGAAAACCTACAATTCCCTAGCGGTGGTGTTTTAGGCCGACTAGAGCAAAGAGTGCTTATGGCTATGAAAAGCGATGAGTACGATATGCTTGCCAAAGACTTGGCTAACATGGCCTTGTCAAACACAAAGGCAATGGGTGGCGTTAGCAACACCGTGGCGGGCTTGGATATGCAAGCCGTGGCAAATGGAACAGCCAAAGTGCCAACAGGCGTTTTAATTGCAATTGCCCGTAGAGTTCAAGCCGATCAGACCAACATTGATATGCAAGCTAATGGCGCACAAAAGTTTGCACAACAATATGGCGACAACAACATTAAGGCTTATCAGCAATTGTGGAATGCTAATGCTGATACTAGGGTTTTTGAAGCCATGAATATTTACAAAGACATAACTGACCCAACTAAACGCAAATTTGAGATTGAAAAACTTCTAGGAAGTGACCCCGCAAAGCGTCAAGAGTTTTACAATAAGTATCAGAACATTAAGAAACTGTCTGAAACTGGAGGTTTGTGATGGATGAACTTGGCGCACTTATTTTAGGTAAACCGTCAGAATCTACTGCTTCCCCCAAAAAATTTACCACAGGCTCACCAAAAACGCAGTCTGAACGTGATCAAGAAGCATTGAGAGTTTTTCAAGACGAACTTACAAACACACAAGATAAATTAAGCAAAACAACTGATCCGCAACAAAAAAGGCGCTTGCAGGGTGATGTAGATGCTTTGCTGAATGAAATTTCACGAAAGTCTAAAACACCACTAGCGCCAAAACAAACGCAGCAAACGCAGCAAACGCAACAGCCGCAACAACAAGCCCCTCAAGATGAACTAGGGGCAATGATTCTTGGCAAGCAAACGCAGCCAGGCCAACCAAGCCAGCAAGAAAGCACCGCTGGCGGTGGGCGTGGTTCTTATGCGGGCTTTGATCCACAAGCCAAAGCTATTGCTGAAGGTCAATCAACCCGTGGCCCAAGACAACCCGAAGGAACGGCATTAGGCCGCATGGCGGGCAATTTCTTGGGTCAAGTGCAAGAAGGCAAACGGGCGCTGGGTGAGATCATTACAGCACCGCTAGCTGGCATGGCAACAAGCGTTCTTGGCCCTGCAACGGGTATTGTTGCAACAATGCGTCACCCTGAATTTGGCTCACAAGCAGCTATTAGGGCGGGTCAAGAGCAATCCGAAAACTTACAACGGCAGCTGTCGCCTGAAATTAGAACACCACAAGCAAAAGCGGTTTTGGGTGGACTTCAGCAAGCGTTTGAAGCAAGCAAAGTCCCTCCAAACATCATGCCTGAATTGCAGGGTTTTGCACCGTTGGCTGCGCCAGCTGCACAGCAAGCAAGACAAGCCGTAGGTCAAGCCGTTCAAGTTGGAAAGCAAATTCCCGCAGCCATTGGCAAACAACTTGGCGTTGGAGAACTAGAGTTACAAAGACAGTTTGAGGCCAAAGGCGGTCAAGTTCAACCACAAGTTCAAGCCCCGTTAGGCAGCGTTGGTGCAGCCAAAGTTGAGGCTAATCCTTACGCTGGCGCAATTACTGGCGAAGAATCAGCAAGGGGTCAGTTTCCTCAAATCAAGTTGTCTAAGACTGCTCAAGATGTGCCAGGTACTGAACAAACAACTAGAGCGCAAATTGCAAATGAAATTATGGGTGATACGGGTCAGGTTCGCCCTGGCGTAATTACGGGCAACGAAAACACGCTGCGTAATGAACACACCAAAGCAAAAATGGCTAATCCCACTCCCGAGGGCGAATTGTTTAAACAACAGATTGCCAATGAACAAGTGGCGTTGTCCAACTATGCCCAAAAACGTATTGAGAACACAGGCGCTAGTCCAACATTGGTTACGCCTTATGAACGTGGTGAGCGTATCAATGACACATTTGCTGGTCAAGATGGTTTGTCTGGTTTCTTTAAAAATGAAAAGACCAAACTTTATGATGATGCAAAACTGACCGTTGGTGACAATCCTGTTCAATCTCCGACTTTAGAAAGTCTAATTAATTCCCCTCAATTCAAAGCTGAATTGAAAATTAGAAAACAAGCTGACTTTACTGGCGGTTTAAAAGAATTGTTGGACTTGCACACTACACAAGGTTTGGAAGGCACATTACCAAGCAGCATTGCTGGATTAGAAAAACTGCGTCAATCTTTGAATGCTCAATGGACTCCAGACAATGCCTATGCAATTCGTAAAGCTGTTGATGCTATTGATACAGACATTGCAAAAGCTGGCGGCCCTGGTCTTTATGAGAAAGCTAGAAGTCTGCACCAGGCTGAAAAAGTGCTGTTTGGCTCTAAAGGTATTAAAGAAATATTTGGTGAAATTGACCCTAATGGCGTTCAGAAAGCAACAGCTTTTGACGCAATTCCCCAAAAACTAAACAGTATGCCCCTTGATCAATGGCGGCATATTTACGACACAGCTGAGAAAGTTTCTAAGGGAACAATTACTGGCCCTGTTGATAAAGCAACGGGTTTGCCAAAATGGACTGTTGAAGTTCCACAAGAACTGCGGATTTCTGCTGAATCAGCAATGAACGAAATGCGTGGCAACCTTGCCCGTGAAATCTACCAAGCGGGCGCAGCCAAAGCGGGTGAGTGGAATCAAAACTCTGTCAACAAGATTTTAAACGCTAGAGCCGACAAGATCAAAGTGGCGTTTTCTCCTGAAGAACAAAAAGCATTCCACACATTAAATATGGGTGGTTACTTGATGCCTGGCGTTCACGGCTACGAGGGCGCTGGTCAGCAAATGCGTAGAGTTGGCATGATTGAGGGCAACCTTGGTAAGATTGGTGCAACTACTGGCGCAGCTGCGGGAACTGCAATCTTTGGCCCTGGCGTTGGTACTGCCGTTGGTGGCTATTTGGGCGGCAAAGCGGGCGTGGCGGGTTCAGAAAAACTTGCTACTAGAGCATTAGGTAAAGAAGCCCAAAAGTCTCAAAAAGAGATGCAAAAGGCTGCACAACTTGGCACTAAACTTTCAGACTTAGGAAAATAACATGGCAGTCAATCTTGCACCCATTGGTAACGGTTTTCAATTCTTTACCAACACAGGAATTCCCCTCAATGGCGGGTTTATCTATACCTACCAGGCTGGCTCTACAACCCCGCTTGCAACTTACACCACTTCAACGGGTACGATTGCCAATACCAATCCTATTCAATTGGGGACAAGCGGTCGCCCCCCACAAGAAATTTGGCTAACTGATGGTTACTCATACAAGTTTGTTTTGACCGATTCTGCCAATGTGGTAATTGGAACTTACGACAACCTTTATGGCATTTTGGGAACAGCCGCAAGCACAAACCCAATTCCCGCTGGCGGCATCATCATGTGGTCAGGCTCTATTGGCGCTATTCCAACTGGGTATTACTTATGTAACGGTTCTAACGGCACACCAGACTTGCGTGATCGTTTTGTGGTGGGTGCTGGCAGCACTTACGCTGTTGGCAACACGGGCGGTTTCACTTCCTCAGTAACGGGATCGGGCGGCACAAACTTGCCGCTTTACTATGCGCTTGCGTTTATCCAGAAAGCCTGAAATGTCTGACATTGATTTGGTCAAATACGGGGTTCTTTGGCAAAAAGTTGAATCAATGGAAGCAAAGATTGACAAGCTAGAGGCCAACATGGAAACCCTGATTGCCCTGGCTAACAAGGGGCGTGGTGGCTTTTGGATGGGCATGGCGCTTGTGTCAGGCGTTTCCTCAATCTTTGGTTACATTTCACATTATTGGTCAAAGTAAATGAATGCGCTGGCTCATTCTGCTTTTGTTGCTTGGGCTAGTAAGTGCGGTAGCTAAAAATGGCTGTCACGTTAGGGAGTTTTATGGCATTGGTTACACCGTCCATGACCCCACAGAACGTCATAAGGAAATGCTGGCATGGCTGATCCACAACGCAAAACATTGCAAGTCAAAAGATTATGTGGTGATGTGGAACAATTTGCCAGATTGGGCGGGAACAGCCGACACAGTAATACTTAGATCAAAGATAATTTACGGGTACAAAGATGCGCTTGATCGGGAAAAGAAGTGAAGATCAGTTACGACAAATGGTATCCAATAGTTCAGCCAAACCATGCAATGCAAACAGAAGCGTTTGCCAAGCGGGTAGAAAGATTAGATGCTGAACGGGCGGTTCAAGTGCAAGTGGATAAACAAGTCAAAAAGTTTCATCAATATGAGTATGAAATTTATGAATTTAGGATGCGACAGATCACGATAAATATTGACATTGCAAATTTAAAACGCAACATAGATAGATTGGTTTAAATATGGTTACAAAAAAACCCCCTGCCAAGGTAGCGCCCGTTAAAAGGCGTACACCCAGACCTAAACCAGAACAAACAATCAATGTGTCTTTGGCTGCACCAGCTGCTAAACCTGAAGCCAAGAAAGACGATAGCGCCCTTGGTAAAGTTATTGGCCTAATTGAGTGGGTAGATAACCCTTTCAAACTGTTTACGGTCATTCTGCTGTCGTTCCTGTTCTTTGCAGGGTATTTTGCTTGGGATTCCCGCCAAGTCATTCTTCACGCAATTACCACTCAAGACAAAATGCCTCAGTTGGCTAAACAAGAAAACTTGCTTGCCCCTGCCCGTAGTTTGCTCAAAGATGTGGATGGCATTGTTCTTTTGGTTCACAAAGCCAATTTGTCAACTAATAGCCGAACAACGGTTTTGGCGTTAAATATTGATGGATCACGGGAAAAATCTATTGAAGGTTCTATTACTTCATTGTTTAATGCGTCATCAGACCGCAATGGTGCAATGGTTTCTATGCTCAATGGTGAGGTTCTTTGTGAGGAATTTAAACCGTCATCCAAAGTGGGTGAATGGGGCATAAAGCAAGGTGTTAAGTTTATGTGCCGTGGCTCTATTCCGCCAGATATGGGAAAATTTGCGGGATATGTAGCCATTGGTTTTAAAGATAAGCCAGAGGATATTGTGGCATTAAAAACCCGCATTAACCTGGCTGCAACTGATATGTCGGAGGATTGATCATGTTTGAAGTTTTAAGCGGTGGATTATTGGGTTCTATTTTTGGCGGCATTTTTAGGATGGCCCCCGAAGTTTTAAAGTGGCTGGATAAAAAGAATGAGCGCCAGCATGAACTGAATATGTTTAAGTTCCAATGCGATCTTGAGGCTCAACGTGGTCAACAGAAGTTAGCTGAGATTGGCGCACAGCGGGAAGCAGCCATTGATGTGGGCGTGATGGATGCTTTTAACAACGCAATTGTTCAACAGGCCGAGATGGTCAAAGCAGCTGGTGGGTGGGTAGCTTCCCTTTCCGCTTCTGTGCGCCCTATGGTCACATATTGGGTTTTGTTTGTTTGGTCATTTATCCATGTTTGGTTTGCCTACAATGCCTGGTTAAATGGTGCGCCAGCTGTGGAAGTGTTTAAAACCATGATGACCCCTGACTTTTCAGCTTTGCTTTCAGGAACAATCAATTATTGGTTTCTTGACCGTACATTGTCTAAGAGGGGTATATGAACTTAGAACTGGCTGCTGCTCTGTGTAGGCATTTTGAGGGATTCCCTAAAGGGGGCAAACCTTATATATGCCCTGCTGGAATTCCTACGATTGGTTACGGGTCAACTTACTATTCTGACGGGCGCAAAGTGACTTTGGAAGATGCCCCTATGGATGAGCCTACAGCAAGAGCGCTGCTTATGGTGGAACTTGAACATACTTACTTGCCAGGCGTTTTGAGGCAATGCCCCATTTTGGCAACTGATGAGCGCAAGTGCAACGCCATTGTTGACTTTGCTTATAACCTGGGGAATGGGCGACTCCAAACTTCAACCCTTAAGCGTAAGATTAACGCAGGGGATTGGGAAGGCGCTAAAGAGCAATTGATGCTGTGGACAAAAGGGGGCGGCAAAGTATTGCCAGGCTTACTGAAACGCAGACAAGCCGAGTGCGCCCTTATTTCTTAGCGTCTTTGATAAAACAACCAAAGCTGCCAATTGTGTCTTTTCCAAAAGGAAGCGGCTCTATGCGTTTTGCGTAATCGTCAAGGGCATCGTTCCAACCAGCGTCATAAGCAGCGCATACAGCGTCTATAGAGGCTTCTTGAGCGCCTGTCATGCGTAGCAAACTAATTAGATCGTCTTTGGTCATCTGTAGTCCTTTGGTGTCTGCCTATTTTCCTAGCAATCCAACAGGCTTGGCAAATCCACTTATGCCCCATGTCAATACCCCCCTCTGGAGGCTTGACTTCATCACATTTGTTGCAACATTTTAATTTGTGGACGGGCTGGTTGCCGTTTAGTCCGAGTGGATACATTGCCATTCTCTTTCATTTCTGCCTGAATTGGATTTAACCGTGTTGCCTGTTAACTGGATAAGCCCAATTATTTTCATTTCGTTTAAGCGCCTGGCGACTTGGTTACCGTCTAGCATTGTCAAAGCTGAAATGCCATCTTTGCCCAACGGCCCGTAAAACTTGAGGCAATCAAAAATAACCTGGTGATGTTGGGGTGCAGCGTCTTTAATTGACTCAGCTGCCTCAAACGATGTTAAGGGATCATTCGCACGAACTCTTGGGAATTCGGGCATGGCAAAAATGCGTTTAAATGTTTCTTTATAGTCCATGATGTTTCCTTGTTGGTGGGGGTACTAACCATTCGTCCGCAAGCAAAATTGCATGGCTTTCCCCCCGTTAATTAAAAATCTATGTCATCGTCTTTTGGAAAACCTTGATCTTCTTTGGTTTTTGGCGTGTTGAGATAAGCCCAACCAGACCAGCCGCCATCCATCAAAGGGATAACGTCCAGCTTTAGCATCGGCCCGTTCTTGGTTTCAAGAACTGATCCAATGTTTGTGTAACGGGATTTTTCCACACCATCTTTGTTTTTGTATTTACCAGAAACAACGGTAATTTCGTAAAGTTTAGACATTTTTAATTTCCATAAGTTGAGCAATTTTTATATCAAGTTCATTTAAGAATTTGACAATTTCTTCTTCCATTAGTCTGATATACATATTGTCCCTTGGGACACGTTTAACAAACAACTGAAGTTCTGCGGGCAGACGGTTGTCAAAAGACACAAAGTCACACCAGCTGCGCCCTGTGCAAGCCATTTGGAATTGCATCTGGGTGTTGTATTTGCCTGGCACAGTTTGACTTAGCAAAGTCTCAATGTGCGTGGCTGTATTGGGGCATTTGATTTCTAACAAGCCATCATCACCAACCAGGCCATCAGGGGAAGCGCCCGCCATAATGATGGATGGGTGAGGCACAAACCCCACTTCATCAACCAAAACGTCTGCATGAGCCTCATAAGCGGCTTTGGCAAGGGGTTCTGTGTCTGTGCCATGTTGCATGGCAGCATTGGTAAAACTTTCCCCTTTTTCACCCGTTAGGCGTTCACACACCAATTGAGCCATGTAATTGTCACGGGTTGCTGAATAGCCCGTTTTGGTTTTGGCAAGCACATCAGCCACACGGGAAGCGGTGACCTTACCAATTCGTGCTGCAAACCATTGGTCTGAGCGTTGTTCAATCATTTCAATCATACTTTTGCCTTTACTTTGTCTTTGGCTGCAATAACTTTCTTTTGCCACTCAGAATCACCGTTACAAGCGGCATAAGCGGCTTTGTAGGCGTTTTTCAAACTGTCTTGATCGGTAGATGCCTCAATAGCTGCCAAGTGGTCTATAAGGGCGCTTTCATTGATTGTTGATGTAATCACCGTTTTGCGGCTGGCTGCGTTGCCATCGTCATCTTCAGGGGCTATCCCGCAAGCTGCCATCAGCGATCCTCTGCGGGCATAGGTCAAAGCGCTCATGTGGCCCTGTGGGTCTGCTTTGCTTGCAGGGAAGTGCAAAATCCCGCACTCCATCATTTCGCCTGATTCATGGATAAAGACTGTCTCAACCATTACGCCATTTTCACAGTCATAAGATTTTTGCACCAGGGCAATGCCATTGTTGTTGAGCGCATCAAGCACAGCGTCCACACAAGCAGCCAAGTCTGCGTAACGTGAAATTTTGTTGCCCTTAGAAAAAAATTCATTTGTTGAGTTTTTGATAACTGGTGAATAAGCCTTTTGAGCCTTAACCAATGCGGTTGCTAGATTTTTCATGTTTCTTCCTTTAAATAAGCCGTTAGGCGTTTGATTCGGTCTGAGTGGTAGTCACACATACGCTTGGCATATTCTTGAGCGCTAAGAGCCACTAGCAGCTTGCGATGTGCCATTTCAAGTTCTTTGACCGCCAACTCATTAGCCGATGGCAAGCGGAAATAATCTTTTAGTTTGTCAATCATGGTCAGCCCCTCCAGGCCAGCATTACGCCAATGCCGCCAAAGATAACGATGGCTAACACGCATTCAACAAGGGTTTGAATAATCTTAGATTTCATTTTGTTCCTTTAACATACGGGCGTGGTGAATCTTGGTTTCAGACATGATGTGTTCAAATTCTGATAAGGGCAGATCGTAAGAAATATCGTCACCCTTTAAGTTATAGACAGACACATCGTAGATTTCCGCTGAGTTGTGGTCATGCGGCATATTGATTTCTGCGGGGTAATAGTCATAGCCAACTTTGACGTTTTCAAGCGTTGTGCCATTGTCATAAGACACAACGTCATCAAAGTAATAGTGCAGTTTGTAATCAATCATTTGGTTTCCTTAGAGGGCCGAAGCCCTGGTTAGTTAATTTGGGATTAAGTTTTGAGCAATGGTTTTTTTTGCGTCTTTTAATCTGGCAAAAGTCCAACGAAACTTTCCATCAACAAAAATTTCCCAACTGGATGACAATGTGTTGCAGCGAAAACCATAGTCTTGAACACGAACAATTGTGATGTTGCCCTGGGTAAAAACTGTTTTGCGGTTCATGTGCAGCCCCTTAAATGCGTGAAGGCTGTGTGCCAACCAGTTCGCCATCCATGATGTTGAACAGAATGGTTTTGGCAACATTAAGAGTTTGTCTAGCACGTTCTGTATCGCCAA
>Ga0247723_1000365_pt1 | contig 31330 bp, 90 predicted proteins | sample MSEWelMarce5H_FC_FD_189079 | JGI IMG/M metagenome (GOLD analysis project Ga0247723, IMG submission 189079) | Subsurface sediment microbial communities from gas well in West Virginia, United States - MSEEL Well Study Marcellus 5H_FC | ecosystem: Environmental > Terrestrial > Deep subsurface >... | reverse complement strand
CTTGGGTAGGAGGAATGGTGCGAACATTAAGGCTCGCATAATGGCTCCATACATATGCCATTTACCGGCTCTGCCATTGATAAACTGGTACTTGCTGTAGAGTACGAATGCTAAGGTGAACAGCGACGTGATGATGTAGATCATATTCTATTTGGTTTTTAATTGGTTTACTATGTTATGAATCTCTTCTACTATGTCATTGGGAATCTCTTGGAAAAGCCATGCTGTCCCATACGCATACCCATTGTCTATATGCAGGTCTATGGACTTAAGGTACTCACAGTCCTCTGTGTATGAGTGTGACTTGGGCTTATTAACTCTCTCTTTGAGAGCCAACTCCTGACGCGCAGTACCGGCATTCAGATCGTTGAGGTGCCATTCCTCCCATATCCTTACCAACCTTTTAAGGCCTGGATTACCAGGGAAGAGCGTAGGGAGCTCATAACACATCCGACCTCCAGATACGATATCCGTTTTCATACTGTCCCAAACGTTCCCAGACATAGTGAATACTAGACCCTTAGGTTTCTCAGTAAGCTTAACCTGAATGTCTACTAGATTGTTCCGGTACTTAGGATTAGTGTAGGCAACCTTACCCAACACTATCACTTCATTTAACTCTCTCATAACTTTTATTGGTTTACGATGTTATTAAGCTCTTTCAACTAAGGTGATGTAGTCACTGATTATACTAGACCTAGTGCTTGTGCAGTACCTGCCATTCATTTCAAAGGCTAGGTGAGTGCTATCAACACCGCCCATATTAGTGTGGATCAGGTATTGATTATTAGGATTGAATCTCTTTTCAAAGATAATGCAATCTTCATTATTATTTTCTATACCTTGTTTGAATGAGTAATGCCTGGTTACTATTTCGTACATCCTCTCCCTCTCATCCTTAGTCATTGCATTGTGATGCTTGTCTATAAGGCTAGACCACATCATGGACCTGGCAATCGGGCTTGGTGGGATACAGGCCTCTGCCAGGAAGCAGAGTTCAAAAAAGTCAATCGTGAATGTTGTCATTGTTTTTGTTTTTGATGAGTAGTCAGGACAGGAATCGAACCTGTGATAAGGGTTTTATTTGATTTACATGGAATTTATACCAACACGTCCTTGCGTTTGCCATTCCGCCACCTGACTATATTGATTGTCTTTCCAATCTGTCATACTGTTCTCCATCATTCTACCTTATTTCTAAGTAGAGTACGTACCTCCATTGGACTACTTCTATAACCTCAGTAAACGAGTGGACTTGCACCACATTCGTAGTCAGGACAGGATTCGAACCTGTACTTCCGTACAATTACAAGTACATAACTGAATTTAACAGTTTTGAAATCAACCGAGTGTTTCTCCTTGTGCGTCTGCCATTGCGCCACCTGACTATAATTTCTCTATTAGCTCTCAACATCAATCTCCATTATATCCAGCCCATATCCTCTTAAGACATACATTTTGTTGCTATACGCTTCGGCAGCTTCTAGAGTAGTGAAAGCTCTGGAGTTAGCCATGTCACTTAATCCGTAGTCACATATTTCATGTGTTATGTAAATTTTCATAATATTTAATTTTAGTAGTCAGGGCAAGATTCGAACTTGCATGATGACCGCAGTCATCTACTCCGTTTGTTCTCTACCTCATTAGGTTTCAGGAGTTAGCGTCTAACCACGAGGGTGGACACCACCCTCCTTCCGCCACCTGACTAACGATTTATTCTTCAACCATAACTATACCCACACCAGCAACATGTACTTCCTTACCTATCAAATCATCTATGAAGTAGATGTTACCTTTGTCATCTTGAAACTTCATATCATCAGACCATTCCCTAGGATTGTTTAGTACAGAAAATATGTTGTGTCCTTTTATTGAGGACTCCATCCGGCCATAGTTATCTACTACTTCGCTGTAGTAAACTATTGTAATTTCTGTGTCGCTCATATTATTTATCTTTTAATTCTATAAACTCTACTAAGATTTTCAAAACCTTGTGTGACTTCGAATCTAACTTATCTACAATGTAACATATCTGCGTAGCAAGCTTATTATCATCCATGCTATTAGCCAGCCCTTTACAAAATCCATTAAGTAAGTTAGCTTGTGTTACATCATCTGACATACCTATCTCAAATCCGATTGTTTCGGAAAGTTTTTCAACGCTACTCTTTATCATATTATTTATTTTATATTAATGGAATTAACCTTTCCTAAATAACCTTTCGCATATCTACGAGTTAGCAAACATAAAAATTATTCTCTACTGTACTTAACTTTCATCTTTTCTACAAACTCGATAATCTCATCCGCAATTTCTTTACGTTCACCGTGTTCTTGGCCTCTAAATAACTTTTCTAACTCTTCTATTGCCTGTTTCCCGACAATGTAATCTACATCCATTCCCATAATTTTTACGATTTGCTAACAAGCAATATATGTAATTGCCTATTAAGGTTTATATTAATTTTTCAATAAGTTTCCCTATATCTACGAGTTAGTGGCAATTTTAAGACACCGTAACTTTCGACAGACATCTCAACTTTTTATCTGCTTCTTCTCTTAATTGTTTTTGAATTACATACAACTTGTTTATCTCTTTTTGATTTTCTTTTATTTGTTCAAAAAGTAATTCCAAATCTTTAAATTCTTGCTTTTTATCAACTGCCTTTGGGTAAAGTAATTTTCTTGAATAGTTTGAAGTATCTGTTCCATCATCAAAAAACAATCTGTTACCTACTTGTCTAACGATTCTCAATGGATTTAAAGTTGTATTATAAAGAACAATATCATAATATCTATTACCATCTATTTCTTGTCCTTGAAAATCGTCAATTGCTTTTTCAATAGACTGCAATTTTGTTGATACAAAAGTTTTCTTTTTGTAATCATTTGAGTTTGTGTTTGCATCACAATAAAATTCGCCTTGAATAGATACGAATATTTTTACTCCTTTGTGTTCTTTTACTAAATTCATTTTATTATTGTTTTAGTATTATTTAAAATCAACGTAACCAATCCCATAACAATTACCACAAGTAGCTTCTTCACCAATATCACCATACTGGGCTAACCTGCCTGGCATAAAGTCTTCAGTATCTTTATTACCTCTGCATACCCATCCTGTACCTTCGCAGTCAGGACATAGGCCATCATCTTTAATGGTCTCTGCATTTAGTATGATATGTCTAATATCATGTTCGGTTAATTCGAATATCATATTGTTGTTTTGTGATGTGATTATAATATTATTTTCTCCTGTACTTAGGATGTTTTTTCCTGTACAAAGATACAGCTTCTTTGATAGAATAATAAAGATATTTCTCACCCATGATGTTAATAACACCGTTGCGGTATTGGTGATAATACACTCCATCCCTGACTTTACCGCTACGTATTGGGGTTGCAAATAGATCTACGGTTAACATGTTGTTGTTGTTTTGAGGTTTCAATAATGATGGCGGCAAGTTTAGCTTCAAGCCAGTCTGCATACATTGCAGGGCTTTCCAACGGTACATCTGATTCTCCATTTATTTTACCATACTCTTGTCTAAGCTGTTGCCGGATTTCGTTTATTTCTGTCATTAATTAGTATTTTTAGATGTTTGAAGAATTACTTTCGCGCATTTACTAGTTAGCAGAAAGGCTATGAAACCGCATCTTCGACCATTCCAGGATTATCAAAAATATTCCCGACAACTTCTTTAAGAACATCATGGTTTTCATACCAATTTATATCACCATTTGCACTTTCGCCAGAATAAGTCCAGTAAAATTCAAATGAAGCATCTTCTTCATTCCAACGAATTGAAAGGAAGTCTTCTAAAATATCGTGTTCATAAAATTCAATACCATTTCTAAAGGCAACTAATTGACAAAGTGTATCAATTTCAATATCACTTTCTATTCCTGCTTCTTGATTGTGTATTCTAAATTCATTTGAACAACCTTTAAATCTTTTCGAGTGAATAAAATTTCCGTAAACCCATTCACCCGACATTGCTTTTGCTCTGTACTTTATATTTCTCATTTTTATAAACCTTTTATCAGTAAAAAAATAATTTCAAACGTTAGTTACAATTTTGTAAATAGCATCTGTACTTGTTTGAACTCTTTACTACTATCTAACACCACCGCAGGTAAAGTTAAATTTTGTACTAAGCAAGTATCACCATTCCCGCCTATAAGTATGTTATGTTCATTTGTAATATAACCGTTGTCAATAGCAAAATTTAACTTTTCAATCAAACTTCCAACTGTTAAATTATTTACATAACTGTCATTAATACCAATTATAGGCAATTTGCTGTAGTTCCTATTATCATTTTCTGTATTCATATCTTTTGTTTTATAATTTAAAATCCTAATGCTTTAAACCAATTATTCAACCCCATCCATTTATAATGCCATGAACCTGTGATCATGAATTTTAACGGGAGCGTTATTATAAGTAATAGTAATGCTACTACTCCGAAGGGGAATGTCAACCGTACAAGCAACGGTACCGGCTTCCTTGTTTCTTGGAGTATTACAATATCATTAGTGCTTAAAGAGTCTGTTATGTCATCTACAGAAAGATTTTTAAGTTCAGGAAAAGCGTCTCTTAATGTTAACGCTCCGTAGAATTCTCCTAGTGTTTTCAGTTCCCAAAAATTTGCCATTTTGTATTTGTTTTATAGTTTAAAAAATTAATCATGTGTTTCAACTTCTAACCTTTCAAATTCAACACACCAGCAATCACCAACACCATCAGTTACGATAGCATAGTCATCCATGATATGACTGACTGAACCTTGAAATTCAAAGTTCCACTGATCTTCGCTAGTAGGATAAGGCACGTTTACAGTATCACCTACTTTAATAGGCACTCCATTTACATCAAAATTTTCCATAACTTGTTGTTTTAAGATTTAAAAAAATTAATCATCTGTCTCAGGATCGTAAGGAATCTCAACATCTTCCACCACAGCATCTACGTTCTCACTGTTAATGTAGAACGCAATACCAGTTGCTAGCATGTTGTTGCGAGCCGCTCTAACAATGTCACCGAAGGTGTATTCACACTCATTGAAATCCTTGTCCACGTCTACCACCACACGGGTGACTGGTGAGAACCGTACTAAAAAAGCTTTCTTTGCCATAACTTGTTTTTTATAATTTACAAATGTAATCCTAATTTGAATCCTTTCCAAATACTATTCCCTAATCTCCCGGACCACCTTCATCCTCTGTGACAGTACCCAGGTACCTCCCTGGCTCTCAGGGCGCTTGTAGTATTCGAAATCGTCTATCTCAACCTCCACCCATACCCTACCGTTAGTTGATAGATGTGGGGCTACAGGCTTCAATGTACAATGCCATCCTCTCCTAAAGGCGAAACCTTTGGTCGGGTGCGGTTCAGAATCTAACCACTCATTAACTGGGAAGCGGAGCTTTTTGTTTATGAAGAGTGGGGAGAGTGAACCGTCTTTAAGCTTCCTTACTAGTTTGTATGCGGTCATATGTTATTTCTTTTTATGTTGTTCAAACCATTCTTTTCCTTGAATTAACTTACCTCTAACATTTAAGGCTTGTCCTTCATTAAAAGCATTAATAACTTCTTCTTCACTATACATTCTATCAGCTTTCCATATAGTACCTTCTATAAATCCATCTACAAAATCATCTCTGTTATCCCAAGCACCTGCCGCCCAACAATTAACCGCAACTTCTTCAACCGTTTCTTGTTTCATGTTATTTCTTTTTAATTTCGTTAAACCATTCTTGAAAGTCATAGTAATAAGGTTCTTGTGTTTCTTGACTAATATCAGTCCAAGACATTTTACCCCCACCTTTAAATGCTTCTTTTAAATCTTCCTCACTATAACTCCTCTCTTGTTGCCATTTAGCACCTTCTTGAAATCCCTGAATACATCCACCAGATAACCAAATTTTTTCGTTAAATGTCAAGTCTAGATTTTTACGACTATCTACGACTTGTTTTCCATACTTTTTTGATGCTTCTATAAATGATTTTTCAACCGTCTCAGGGTCAGTCTGATTCTCCTCCATAAGCTCTTCACTCAACCTCAGCTGGTAACCGAATTCAATAGCAAGGGCTATCTCCTTGTATATGCTTTGGCCTTCGTATAACTTTAGATAGTCTACTATCTTCTCACCTCTGTTTTCTGTGATGGCTATCTGTTTATCAACATCTTCTAGGGTGATTTGATTTTGCTTAGGAATAATGATTTTATAATCTAAATCCCATTCTCCTTTAGTTTCCCAAGATTCTATCTTAACATATTCACAAGTAGGATTCTGAATAAACCATTCTAAAAACTCATCATTAATTTCCTGAACACCGTTTGCAATTAATTTTGAATCTGTTGTTAATATTATTTTTTCAACCTCTTTTATCAAACAGCCATTTGAATACTTTGCAATTATTTTGGCATCGTCTAAATAAAAAAAATCACCTTGTTTAATCTCTTCTGAATTAGTGACGTAGATGCACTGATTAGTTATATGTTTACTGTTTAATCCTTCTTTTTCAGAATAGTTTAATTCATTGCAAGAATTATCAATGCATAACCTACTTGGTTTATCTGTTGGTATTAAATAAACATTTTTCATATTATATTTTTAAACTGTTAAAACTGTAAATACCACTAAGCAATGAGCGTAACCTCATCAATCATCTGTAACCTCTCATAACCGCCATTCTCAGTCACAGTAAATGCCGTACCGACAGGCAACCAATATATTCCCAACCCACCGGCACCTCCTGCGTACATATCTATACCTAGATGCTCCTTTACCCAATCATCATCTATTTCATCTCTGCGCCCCTGCTCCACCATCTCCACTAGCTTAGGATGGAATAATAATTCTGGATGCTTAAGGTACCAGGAATACCATCCTGTACCAAATCCTTGTGAAATAAGCACGGCGACTTCTCCGTCTCTAATTACTTTTTCCATTGTTTGTTTTTTTATTGTACTGATTAACGTATGATTGAATGTTGTTCAGATTGATCTTCTCATCCAACCAGAGCCTGGTAGGGACTTCAATCTTAATCTCATCATCCCACCATATATGGCCTGTATAGGTCTTGTCATCTCTTATAGTAAAAATACCCTTCGGGATATTGTTTACGCATTTGATGGATAGGATCATTGTTTCGTGGTTCATGTTATTTGTTTTAAAATGTAATCGAATGCTGCCGAATATGCTTCCTGTGGTGAATCATATTCATCATTTGAACAAATGGCGGTGTCATTTTCTTTCTGTTCTCTGATGGAATACCAGTACATTGCTTTACCTTCATCATAAACCATGTCTACGGAAATCCAAATGCCGTATTTAAGTCTTAACCATTCAACCACTTGCCATTGATGATATCTTATTATTACAAGATTACCGCCAATACCAACATCTCTATTCAAATCATCAAGTTCATAATCTGAAATTTCTTTATAATCAACTTGAGTCATTTGAACCCAGTACCTATCCGATTTAGCAACTAGACCTTTTTGTTTAAGCAATTTAGCCTGTTCAAATGTTATAAATGATGGTTTAATATACATGTTATTTGTTTTTAGCTATTTCAATTAATTTTTTAAGACAAGCAAGTTCTGCTTCTTCATAGGTGCTAAATGCACTTACCGGTCTTACGCCTTCATAAAAGGCATTGGTATATTCTATACCAATTTTAGTTATTCTATAATCATAGACTTCTAAATTAGCTACAAACCTTACTTCACTTGGTAAATCGTGCTTCTCTCTAAACCATCTAAATGCTTGTGAGAATGTTGGTGCTGTTATTGTATCTGCAATTAAACCTACAACCTCAGTATTTCTTACAAGTTTAAAGGGTGTTGCATTAAATCCTGTTTCTTCTTCTCTTGAGTTTGGATATTGACTTAATTCTTTTCTATAAAAAGTAGCTAAACAAGGTTCAACAAAACCCAATTCTTTCAACGCTAATGCCAGTTCGTATGGTACAAATTCTTTATTCATGTTATATATTTTAAATTATTAAAGTCCCCACCCATGTTCCACAGTACAAATATACTCATAACCTTTCACACCTCAAAGCACAATCCCCATAAATACTTTTCTCCCCATTTTCATAGACAGATACCATATTTCCGGAAACACGCCGAAGCTAGCACAAGCATATTCATACTGCAGAACAGGATAGAGATGGTGTTAATAGTTGACTAGAAGGTCAGTACAATCAGGACAAAGAGCGCCATACGTTTCGTCATATGTTATATCTCTTACATCCATAACCATAGTACATCCTCCACAATATGCAGAATTATCATCAGTAGAACTAGACTCCCAATACACAGGCTTACTAACCAACCCCTTGCTAGCCGTCTTAAGGTCATCATAGTCATCGTAGTCATCCTCCCTGGAATACTCATAATCAACATCGACGTGGGCCCATACCTCATCACCAAGCTCTCGCAGGATATCGAAGCACATGTCCCTGCAGGCTTCTGCATGTGTGATAACGACATACTCATTGTCCTCATGCGGATTGTAATACCCACAACTGATGTTAGCACAGCAGCATGGCAGGCCAATGGACTTTAGCGCCATGACATCGGTCATCATACCATTGGAAAACTTATACCCGTATCTTTTCAGTATAGGCTCCACAGCATACTGATATTCTTCGCTAGACAGCTCTACATTAGACGCATCGGTAACGAAGTCCGTGTTGCCTCTCCTATCGCACTGCAGCACCATTGAACAGTCCAGGAAGAAGTCTATATCAGCCTGGTAACTACCATGGCAACCAACCTCCTCATCTATAAAGAATGCAGCCTTACCGAACTCGAAATATTCTAAGAAGGATAATGCTATCCATACTCCTACCTTATCATCTCCGCCTATGCCGCTCTGAGTCATCGTAGTCCTGTCGAACCCGGTCAGGCAGTCACCTATCTGCAGTACTGTGAGATCATCCTTTATAGAGTGCACAGTGTCCATGTGAGCTACCATACAGGGATACACATCGGCCACACCTTTGGTGATATAGATGTTTTTGTAGGCATCTACTTTATAGTCCCATCCATTGGCCTTGGCCTGTCTGATAATGAATGCGAACATTCTCCAACACTCATAAGAGTATGATTGTACTTCTAAAACTTTCTTAAGTTCCATAATTGTAATAGTTTAATTTGTTTATAATGGGTTCGCATCTGATTCTACACTGTCATCTGATTCATCTTCTTCTACTGTCCTATACTTATCCGCTACTGAGTTATGATAATAGACTCCGTCTATTTCAACACAATCGTATTTAAACACCCATCCTAGCTCAGCACACTCTTCTGCATCATCCTCTCTTATATACTCAGATAGGTACTCGCTGTAGCAACATTCGTCGTATGGAAGATAGTCATCTAGGTGATCTACGTATGCAGCATCGTCTTTCAGTATGTAGTCTCCATGATAATCGCAAACAATAGATTCATCTTCCCTGTAGTAATTGTACCGGCCTACTAGAACTACCTCATCATCATACAACCACTGTCCTGCATACTCTCCTCTATCTACATACGAACAGTCGTCCTCATCATACCAATTATCTCTTATAGGACAGAATATTTCACCACAATGATCATCTTCTTCATCCTCTGGTACACCATCTCTACTGCCATCGGTATTGTTATATGTGTACCTTAGGGAAGAATCGTAATTGCACAGAAAACCCTCATCACCGTAAGTGAATGTGTCTATATAAGGATATCTACTAAAGTCCGTATCCAACTCGACCTTCATCTTCAAGTCGTAGCTCGTACCATCTGCAGGATTAAACACTTCCCTCTTATTTTGAAAGTTCTGCTGAGCCTTACATATCCAGCCATACTCCAAACACTTATTTTTGAACAGCTCTTCATGCCAGTCTAATACGGTGTATATCCTGTCCATGAAAGTTACGGTATCAGATATCTTCCATACCAATGCTCTACCCATTAACATCCCGGAACTGCTACGCAGAACTAGTATCCGGAGAAGTGATTGATTGTATATGTCAAGATATTCTGAATCGCCATTCATGCATGAGCTGTTCAAAGTACCGGACCCTTCACATACTTCTTCGTCATACACCGAAGCTATCTTGTTAGAACTCAACAACTCAAACATTAGTCCCGAGTCATTGTAGGTAGATATATACCTGTTATGAAAGTGTTCGAAGTCTTTATCCTTTATCAGCTTCTGAGCCTTCTCAGTAAATACCTTTCGGATAATCTTAGAAGGCTTGCCCTGCTGCCTACCCTCTCTACTCCAATCCCCGGAGTCATTCAATAGGTGAGGCTTACCATCGGGGAGATAAGATAGATGACCATCCCTTCTGAAAGTTATGTAATTTATCTCATCAGTAGTGATTACCTTGTCCCATACTGGAGGAGGTTCATTGCCTCTAAGGTAATTATGCAGCAGTCTGCATATAGAGTTGATGTGTCTGTTATCAGTTATGAACTGATTAAAAGACTTAGATACTACTAGCTTACTCATAATTAATGGATTTTATTTTGAGTGAATAGGAACATTTTGCTTAGTTTGATAATATATCGATTGATCGAACCTGGCTAGGATGCAATCATATAGTTCGTCGTATAATCTATCTGATAGAGACTGATGACCTTTGTAACACACTGGTTGGTTCAGGTATTTCTGTAGAGGGGTTCTTAAATCTCTTTCCATTGATGCTGAGATTTTATCGTTTATATCTTTCATATCTTTATATTTGTTTTTATTTGGTTATAAATCATCAAATCAAATTTCATAATATAATGATTATGAAGAGTTTCCATAAGACATATACTTAGACCAGCATCAATATGTACAATATACCGATCAGCAAGATGTTTCATTATCTGATTATTAAGATGTTTGTAAAGCTGACTGTTTATATCTTTCATGATTTTGTATTCCATTTTGATTGATTACGTACAGCACTACCATACCTGCTCCAGGCCTTGTCCCTAATCGGGTTATACACTTTAGACCTGCATTTAGTCCAAAGTTCATAATTACTAGTAGTATACACAACACTCCAAAGCTTATTATTTATTCTATGGTATAGTGAGTCGTTTAATGTATACTCAATATCATTGTTTATACTTTTCATAACCTGGTATTTGATTTTAGTTGACCGATAAGCTGATCTAAAAGCTGACTCAGAAGCTGTTCACAAATCTGATTGTGAAGTTGCTCACAAAGGAGGTCACTGAATTGAGTGCCTAACTGTTTGATGAGCTGATTGTTAATATGTTCGATGAGCTGAGTATAAAGCTTACTGTTTATATTTTTCATATCCAAGCGTTTAATATTAGTTGGTAATAAAGATGATCATCTATTTGCATAACAAGCTGATCACAAAGCTTACTTTCAATCTGATGCCAAATCTGAATACTAAGCTGGCTATCAAGCTGACTACTAAGTTGGCTAAAAACCTGATCCCAAAGCGGACTCCTAATCTGCTTATAAAGATGGATGTCAAGATTATTGCTTATATTTTTCATAGCTCAGTATTTATTTTAGTCTGAGCGAAGATGCGGTTGTCAATACCACGTACACCACTCCAGATAACTTCCCTAATATTATTCCATAAGGTCTTATTAAGACTATTACTAATATGTTTATCTAGATCGAACAAGATCTTACCATTGATACGATCATAGTTCTTGATGAATAACTCGTCCTGTATATCTTTCATAACTTTATATTTGATTTTAAACGACTCCAAATTATACTATTAAGCTGAACATAAATCTGCCTATTCATCTTCCTATACATCTCACTACGAAGATGGATCTCAATCTCATCGTGAAGATGGCTATTAAGCTGATTATCAATCATACCACCAAGATGATTACTAATATCATTGTTTATATCTTTCATAATTCTGAATTTAATTTTACATTGTTACAAAGCTGCCTCCTAGGTTCCAAATAAACCTGACCACAAAGTTTATTATCAATCTGACTATTAAGCTTACGATAAACCTTATTATAAACTTTACTACTAATCTTATTATCGGTATCAATACTAAGATGGTCAATAAGATGATTTCTAAGCTGGCTCTTTATATTTTTCATGACTCAGTTTTTGATTCAAGAAGATTTAGAATTGGGCTCCTAAGCCTAGTCCATACTATCCTATCAATCTTATTATAAACCATGTTCCTAATAATATAGTGAAGATTGTCATCTTCCATAATAAGGTCTGGACCCTGAATCCTATTATCAAGATTCACATTAATTAGTATATTTATATTTTTCATAACTCAGTTTTTGATTTAACTGTACTACCTCCACATACCACCAAATAAAGTAACACCTCCAGTACGTGTCTTCGTAGCTTCCCTAAGCCTATTCCAAAGATCAGACAATACTATATCATTAATCTTAACATCCAGCTGATTGGATAACTTGTCGTTAAGGGCAAAATAAATCTTCCTTCTGATGTCTCTATTTATATTTTTCATCATCTAGTATTTGATTTTAGATGATTCCAAAGCTTATCCCAAAGCTGGTCATATATCTGATTCCTAATCTTACCGCAAAGCTGATTCATAAGCCGACTACGAAGTTGATCACTAAGCTGACGACTAATCTGACTGATAAGCTGATTATCTAGCTGACGACTAAACTCACTTTTTATACTTTTCATAACTTTACATTTAATCTTAAAATATCATTAGTCTGAGTCTTAAGCCACCTCCTAAGATGGCGATGGCTCTGATTAGAAACGCCATAACTAATCTGAATATCAAGCTGAGCCCAAAGCCGGTCGTCAAGTTTAGTATTGAACTGACTCCAAATATCAATGTTTATATTTTTCATAACCTTGTATTAAATTTTAGTTGACTACTAATCTCACTCCTAATACTATCTTCAATAGTATCATGAAGCTCATTTTTAAGTTGAATAAAAAGATTACGCCTGGTATTAAAAATAATCCCATCATTAATAATCTTATTAAGTCTACTACTGAAATGATATCTAAGCTCATTAGTAAGCACATGCTTTATACTTTTCATAACTCAATATTTGTTTTTAGTTGACTATTAAGTTGACTCCGAATCTGTCTATAAATCTTAATATAAAGCTGCCACCAAAGATGATTAATAATCTGACTATCAAGCTGATTCCTAATCTGACGATGAATCGTAAGATGAATCTGATTATAAATCTTACTATTAAGCTGACCTTTTATACTTTTCATAACCTAATGTTTATTTTTAATTGAGTACTAAGCGGACTACAATTCGATTCCTAAGCCGAATATAAATCTGATTATGAAGTTCCCACCTAAGCTGACTATTAAGATGGCTACCAATCTGATCATAAAGCTGACTAACAATCTGACTATAAAGCTGATTCCCAAGCTGAGTACGAAAACGAATATTAAGCTGACTGTTTATATCTTTCATAACCATGTGTTTAATTTTAGCTGCCTATAAAGCGGACTACTGATTGTAGTACTTATATGACTCCAAAGCTTTTTAGTAAGATGGTGATATATAGGACTGACAATCTGACTAGGTAAAGGAGCTCCAAGTTGACTATGAAGCTGTCTACGAAGCTGATTATCAATCTGAATGTTTATATCTTTCATAATCTAATGTTTGTTTTTAATTGATTCCCAAGCGGACTACTTAATGTAATACTGAGATGAATATAAATCTCTTTCATAAGTTGATTATGTATATCAGTATCGAGCTGACTCCTAAGCTGATTAAAAAGCAGCTTCCTAAGCTGAGTATAAAGCTGACTCCTAAGATGAATGTGTATACTTTTCATAACTTTGTGTTTATTCTTATATGTCTATCAAGCTGGCCATCAATCTGAATATCAAGCTGGTCATCAAGCTGGTTCAAAATCTGAATATAAAGCTGACTACTAAGCTGTTTATCAAGCTGAATATCAAACTGACCCTCAAGCTGGGTATCAAGCTGAACACTGAGATGATTCGTAAGATGCCGACTAAGCAGATTCCTTATACTTTTCATAACTATGCATTTGCTTTTAGTTGACTGTAAATCTGATTACTAAACTCACTGTAAAGCTGACTGTAAAGCTGACTATTAAGATGACTACTAAGCTGACTCCTAAGCCGATTCCAAAGCTGATTATTAAGGTGACCTTTTATATCTTTCATAACATAGTGTTTGATTTTAGTTGACTGTAGATCTCATTACTAAGCTCACTGTAAAGCTGATCATGAGGCTGACTCCTAAGCTGATTCCAAAGCTGAGTATAAAGCTTATTATTAGTCTTACTCTTAAGCTGATCACTAAGCTGACTCCTAAGCTGATTCCGGAGCTGAATCCAAAGCTGTTTACTAAGCTGACTACTTATACTTTTCATAACACAATATTAAATTTTAGCGATGCTGACCATGGAACAGGTATCAAAATAAGTCACTATAATATATCTACCTAAAGAAGTCCTTACAGAATAATGTGGGATAGGATTCTTCTTATAAACAGATGATATTACAGATTCCTTCCTGGTACTGAAGAACAGCTCTATCGAAGTCTCAACGCTGATAGGCCGGTTGGAAAACGTAATCACAAACTTCTCATCACGGAACTTCTTTATGTGAGAATAAAGGCTAGTAATGTTAGAGCAGAAATCCAGGTCGTATAAAGCATCCTTGCCATTGTCCGCATTGACAATGTCACCGAAGTTATATGAGATAGGCAACCTGCTTTTTATATTAGCCAGCTGCTGAAGCATGACCTGTGAATTGTTTTCCCACAATTCTACATTGTCGAACTTCATGCTCTTACACCATTTGATGTAGTCATTGATGTCAGGACCGGCCAATCCTACGATGGAGGACTTGTTGTAGAATGAGAACAGGAACTCACGAGCTATCCTTTTATTAGATGCTTCTTTGTATGAAGGTTTCGTCATATTATGTATATTTATAGTAGTAAAAACAATACCATGGCCCCACTCCTAAGTCACAAAGAACTATTATTCGAATCTTTCATAAGTAAAAATGTATTGAATGAGTCTTACCATTACGAAGGTAAGGTAAGTTTTATAGAATTATTATTAGAAGCGCCTATAGATAAATCAACTGTTGATAAGATGCTGTCTTCCGGCAAGAGGAGCAGCATATATTATCAGGGAGATGATAACATATCAAAAGGATGGCATACTGTAGAGCCTGTAAAATCTGTAAAGTCTGGGGGGATAGAATACTTGTCGGCATATGATGTTCCTAAGGGGGATGAAAAGAATTCAAAGTTAGTAAATTTTGATCAGAAAAAGATAGTCAACTGGAATGTACTGAGCAGTAAGAGCGCAGACTTAGCTAAGGCTTACAAGGCCAAGAATAAAATATCTAACTACTTTAGCACTTCGGGTATAAGCTCAAAGGTTTCTGATTTCAAAGATAAGATGAAACAGAAGCTTAAAGACATTGGAGTCAAAGCAGGCAATAAATTAAAGAAAGCTGCTGTAGCTACTGCAATAGCAGGGTCCGTTTTAATGCCTTTTCAGAGTAGTATTAAACAATACCTGAGAAAGCAAGCCCCGCATGTTGCTCAATTATACAGCACCAAGAGCTTAACCCAAAATGATTACAGAGATTCTGAGCTTAAGATGATGGGGATGCTTATAAGCAATGCCATAAAGGACGGACAGACCTATGGACAGAAAGGGAAATATAAAAGTGATGAAAGTAAAGGAGCTGTCACTTACAACCAGTACAGATCTGATGTTAGAAAAGATTTATATGCGGGAGATATGATGAACCCGAAAGAGATTTTCAACCAGGTTACCAAAGACCCTGAAGTATTAGTAGCCCTAACTCTAGGAAAATTCGCATATCAAAAGAATGATGATAGCTCTTATACTGTAACAGATACTTATGACTTTTCTAAATGGAAGGATATAAACACTACTAAAGAAGATTTGAAAGGATTAAGCTATCCTGAGGCCATAAGTAAAATAAGGAAAGACAGTGGTACAAATTTATATGGAGCCATAAGACACATGGCATACTTAGAAAACCCAGACGATGTACCAGGAGTTGAAGGTAAGAAGGTTAAGATTACAATACCTGCAAAATATGTTACTGACTACGACTTAGACTCTTTTGGTCCCGGAACCGACTAATTCTTAATGATTGTATTACAAATAATATAAAGAACAATAGTATTAGCATAGGCTGGATAATCACAAATAGGTGAATGTTTAGCTGTTCATACGTTATTCCCATCTCTATTGCGTAGTACCTTATGCAGTCGCAACACCAAGCGAATAACCTGTTAGGGTTATTTAGTAATGTCATAGCCAAATCGCTACTGCTTTCATATTGAGATTTAACCATGTATCTTTTCATAGATGTTTTAGATCCCATCAATGTGTTAGCTGATACAATCATGACGGTTGTAAGGCATATACAAGATACTATTAATGTAGCTATTTTTGTGTTGATTACTTTTTGCTTCTGCATTTTTCTATAAGTTTTATTGTTGATGAATATATCGATTTCACTAAATCTATCATAATATTAATACCTATAACATATATACCTATAGCTGATAAAAGTGCTGTGCAAATTAATATGTATGGATGAATAGGGAGATATGTAAATAAAGATATTAGAAACAAAGCGATGAAGACGAGTAACAGTAATGTATTTTTCATAGATGCGGAATTTAATTTAAGAGCATACTTTTTTAGTAATTTATGGAATAGCGGATTAAACATTTACGAAGAGATTACAGGAAAAGCTTTCGTTTTTTCGGAAACGCAAGGCAGCTCAATAGAACAACGTTATCTTGCCATCCTCTAATATAATCTTAGTAGGCCTGAATTCTAGCCTGAGCCCCTTAGGAATATCCACCATGTTGGTAGTCTGAGATAGCTTTCTACTAGTAGCGGTCCTGGGTTCCATGCCTTTTTTGATTGCAACGTACTTAGCGCTTATAGATGCCTCGCTCCTCTTTAGCTTCTTAGCAATAGCCTGGATGTTAGTCTTGGCAGGCTTGTTATTGGATATGAAGTTCTTAATCAATTCAACTTCTTTGTCTGTGTAGAACCTTCGTGTTTTAGTTGTCATGTTGTTTGTTTATGGTTGTTAATTAATAAGGAGACGTGGACATAACACAGTGGTAGTATATGTTACCATGTGCTGTATCACCAGGGATGCCGCTTAGTTTATAATAAATTTTATACATCAATTCATTATCTATATGATTCTTAAATTGGTTCATGATCCTCATTCTAAGACCTTCCCAAAAGAATCCATCTAGTTCACGGTTTATACTTTTCATAATAAAGTGTTTGTTTTTAGTTGAGTATTTATCGGAATATCAAGCTGATCACTAATCTTCCTATCAACCTCATCCCAAATATGACTACTAAGCTGACCATTAAGCTGAATACTAATATGATCCCAAATATGACCACTAAGCTGACTATAAATCCGATTATAAAGCGGCTTATCAATCTGACTGTTTATATCTTTCATATCTTTATATTTTATTATATTTGAATATCAAGATGATTCCTAATAGGATTACTAATCTTATTACTGAGCTGGCTGCTAATCTGATTCCAAATCTGTCTATTAATCTTCACATAAAGCTGCCACCCGAGCTGACTATTAATCTGACCATTAATCTGATCTCTAAGCTGACCATTAAAATGATTATTAATCTGGTTGTTTATATTTTTCATAATTTTATACTTGATCTAAGTTGATCACCGATAACAGCTTTAAGCTGGTTCAAAAGTTGAGTAGAGACAGTAACTCTATAAGCACCCCAGATATCATCCCAAATCTTATTACTAATTTTAATATCTATACAGCTATCTATATTACGCCTGATACCTCTATTTAGTCGAGTGCATAACTCATTGCTTATATCTTTCATAACATTTAATTTATATTAACCTGGCTGCGAAGATTCAAACTATTGCTAACGTTACCAATAACCTCAAGACGATTCCAAATACTCTTAACATGTGGGTTCTTGACATTTCTTATAGTATTACATAGATCATCAGCCCTCATGTTCCTCCATAGCTCGGAACTTAATAGGTGGTTTATACTTTTCATAACACAGTGTTTGATTTTAGTTGATTCTTTAGCTGAGTTTGGAAATCCCAATAAAGTTGCATACTAAGCTGAGTCCAAATCTGTCTAATAAGTTGACCGTATAGCGGATTATCAATCTGACTATCAAGATTACTCTCAAGATGCCTATCAAACTTAGTATCAAGATTACCGTCAAGCTGAATGTTTATACTTTTCATAACCTAATTTTTGATCGAAGTTGTCTTTCAAGGGGATCATTAAACAGAACGTCAAACTGGATAGAAAGATGGCGATGAAGAGGAGGGTGAAGGTCGTCCCAGACCTGGCAGGAAAGCCGCCCATTCATATCCGATTGGAGATGTCGCCAAAGCTGATTATAAAGCCCATCCATAAGCTTACCTATTATATTATTCATAACTTTATATTTGATTTTAGTTGATTAATAATATTCCAGTCAAGCTGACCAACAATCTGACTCCTAAGTTTACTCCAAAGTCGAGTATTAATCCGAATCCATAATTGATTCTCAACCTTACTATCAACCTGATCCTGAAGCTCGTTCCAAATCTTATAATTAAGCTGATTCCTAAGATGAATGTTTATACTTTTCATAACCTAATGTTTGATCTTAGTTGATTACTAGTATTCCAGTCAAGCCGGTGAACAATCTGACTCCTAAGTTTACCCCAAAGCCAAGTATTAATCCTAACCCATAATCTATTCTCAACCTTACTATCAATCTGATCCTGAAGCTCGCTCCAAATCTTATAATTAAGCTGATTCCAAAGTTGCGTGTTTATATTTTTCATAACCTAATGTTTGATTGAAGTTGATCACTCATCCTACTACCTAGATGATTACTAATCTTACGATAAAGCTGCTGCCAAAGCTGACTAAAAATCTTATTATCAAGCTGACTACTAAGCTGACTTTCAAACTTACTACAAAGCTGCGTGTTTATATTTTTCATAACTTAGTGTTTGATTCAAGGTGAGTATTAATAGCCCAGTCAAGCTGCCAACCTATCTGCCTATCAAGTCTAAGATAAAGCATTGTGTCAATCTTACTATCAAGGGAAATCCTAAAATGAATCCAGAGCTTATACCAAAGCTGACTGTCCATCGTGTCACTTATATTTTTCATAATCTAGTGTTTGATTGAAGTTGAGTGTTTAGCTGACTCCTAAGCTGAATATTAAGCTTAAGATCAAGCTGAGTATAAATCTTATTATAAAGCTTATAATAAAGCTGACTACTAATCTGATTATAAAGCTTTATACTAAGCTGAGTATAGATCTTATTACTAAGCTGCCTATCAAACTGAGTGTTTATATTATTCATAATCTAACATTTAATTGAAGTTGATTAACTATTCGATCATCAAGCTGACTAATAAGCTGAGTACTAAGATCACTACTAAGCTGAATCCAAAGCTGATCACTAAGCTGAATCTCAAGCTGACTCTTTAGCTGACTCCTTAGCTGACTATTAAGATTCTGACTAACATGATTATAAATCTTCATCCTTACATGTTTCATAACCTAACATTTAATTTTAATAGATTAGTAAGCCGATTCCAAAAGTGATGATAAAGTGGCCTATCAAGCTGTCTATCAATCTTGTAATAAAGATTACTGCTAATTCTACTAGTGAGACTATTATTTAGATTAATCCTAAGCTGCTCATTAAGATAAGTATAAAGCTGACCGTTTATATTTTTCATAACCCGGTGTTTGTTTTTATTTGGCTATTAAGCTGATTACTAAGCTGAATCCTAAGCTGATCACTAAGCTGATTCCAAAGCTGAATACTAAGCCGAATACTAAGCTGATCACTAAGCTGATTACTAAGCTGAATACTAAGCCGAATACTAAACTGACCGTTTATATTTTTCATAACCAATTAATTTATTTAGAGAATGGGGTGGGAATCGAACCCACACAGTATATCAACTGAGGTACCATACTACCTACCCATCCACCAGGGCCTAAGCCCTGTCGTCGAACTTGTAATCTTCAACACTGCTAACTAAGTCCGTAGTACTCACTGCCGCTTCAAGCGCTGTGTTATACTTAGGATCCACATCTATAAGATACACAGTACCTGTGGAAGGGCATGTGAATCTAATCCATGCATAAGGATTGTCACCGGTCTCAGGATAAGACTTCCTGGTCTTGTACAGGATAACCTCTTCAATGTCACCGTTGTTGTGTACGAATGTTCCGGTATCGACTACCATCGCATCCAACACATCAAGCATCTTCTCCTGACCTAGTATCTCATACCATGCTGCTCTAATGTCCTCATTAGTCTCAGCATCATATATCTCCTTAGTCACCTCACCATCGAGTGCCATCTCGAACTCCTTTGCAGGAATGTTTCTACCATTGATGTAGTAGCATTTCCATTCCATGCCCTCCCAAACTACAGCAGGGTCAGTAGTAGAATGTAGGTCACCTGCCTCATTTCTACTAATCTTCTCTGGGTATTTGGAAGTGATGCACACCTTGTCATTGCAGATAGCATTGTACACTCCGGCATTCTCATACAGCTCTCTCCACAGCAGAAACTCTGCATTGATGTCTGATTCCAATTTAAGCACATCAATCATATAACCCCACCACCCTAACAGCACATTGGTGAAAACATCCGCAGTGAAGATATAATTCTCAGTATAGTTACCATCGCTGACAGGCGAGATATTCTTATACACATCTTCGATCACCTCATCATACAGTCTGCTGCGCTCAGCCTCATCAGTGCTATCCAGATACTGATCAATCTTCGTGTTGTAGTTCTTGGTGAGATACTGATTGATCATCTGTGCCTCATAAGGATTCCTTGCCAGGATCGTCATGGGCTTAGCAAACCCACTGAACGTATACATCCAGTCTACTAGCTTGCTCACTGACTCATGCTTATACACTTCTCTATAAGCACCGCTATTGGCTAGCGTAAGATACTTGTCAACATACACTTGAATCTGAGACTCTTGTTCTGGGGTAAGTTCTGATATTAACTCTTTCTTGTTTGACATAACGTTTGATTTTGTTTTATTTTTATTTGATTGATTGATTTAAAAAAGGAGGAGGTTATTAGCCTCCCCCTTAGCATTAAGATTAGTCTTTAACATTCTCCCAATGCCTAGCCAATGGATTGTATCTCTTGTGGATCGATACCTTGTAAGTAGTGGAAGGCCGCAACTTAACAGGCTTGTGATCCGCTTTCTGATAAATCCTCTGCGAAGCAAAGTTATTGTCAAAGATACTCTCATGAGTGTGCTGAAGCGTGGCTCCATCACTACCTACCGAAGCAAAGATGTTACCGTTCTCATCTTCGAACAGCTCAACATCTCCTGTAATCACATGCAGGTGACCAGACTTCTCACCATACGCTACAGGCTTGTTAGCGATTTTCTTCGCTCTAGCAGGGATTGCGTGACTGATTGCTTGAACGTCACCGCCGTGTACAAAATGTTTAGTATCCATAATGATTATTACATCCGGTTCACCTAGATCACCGGCAGGTTTTTGTTTATTGTTCTAATTGTTATACAGCGATATCATCTTATCCATCTTACTCTTTTCCATCTCATGGAACTCGTCTAACTTACTCTGGACTAATACCATCTGCTGTCTAATATTAGCCCCTATCTTATTGAACTCACTGCACTCCATGTTCCGCAGAGGCAGGATTTCTTTCTTAGGCTCTGCGCAGGGATACCCTGCAACCCGTTTGCCAAAGATAAGCTCTTTCAATGATTGTACGAACATAAATTTTTATTTGGTTAATAATACTGTTATCAAGAGTAACACCAGGCAGGATGCAATTATGATCTTTGTGGTGGTCAACTCTAGCGACCTTCTCCGTATTTGGATAGGATTTTTTGCGACTCGAAAATAGCAATCAATACCAAAACTCAGGAAAGCCATGAGGGCTCCCAATAATACCATAGATACTATCGTATGAGTTTTGATATTGAACACTCCGAAAATAGACAGGATAGATATCCCATGAAGTACCCCGCTTAGGAATAATAGGGCTGAGGAGAATCTCTTAACTTTCATCTTAATATGTTTTAATGAGTATGGGAAGGATTACATACTCAGTTGATATCTCACAATACTGTTCTATTGCTAGTGAGCAACCTTGTATTGTTTCAAAGCTCTCCCTGAGTCTCCTATCGTCAGCCTCTTTAAATACATATCTAACCGGGCCGTTGATATACTCTTCATCCGTTTTTGGTAGGGGGGATAGTTTAAAAGCCTTATACATTTTTTCCATTGGAATCTCCATTTTCTTTTAGTGAAATAATTAGATGCAATATGCCTAACACTACCGGTATGCACAAAAAGAATGCGCAGGTCAGTGTTATATACTTTACTAGTATGGGGTTAAGATTCTGGATACCTGCAACGGTTAGTACATATATACTGCATATCATTAGCAGTGATGTCCCTATGAGGGATGTGTTTGAACCGGCTAGATTAATCCGTCTCTTTAGTTTCCTAATAGATTTTCTATGCATAAGGCTTTTTTAAAATTGTTATATAACTTCAACCTTGACAGCAGCTAGCCCATCTTTTATAAAGTTCAAAGACTTGGCACCCTTTCTTGTCAGGTCTACTATCCTTTTCATACGGGGGTGAATTCTATCATTCACCTTCACCACTATAGACTTACCATTGTCCATCCTTGTGACTCTGAGCATGGTTCCTAGTGGGTACTTGTTGCAGGCAGCTGTTAGCTTTGTCTGAACAAATATCTCACCATTGGCGGTCTTACGCCCCACGAATCTATCGTGGTAGTATGATGCCGTGCCTACCATTACACTGTCTACAATAGGCTGTTTGGTACTCTTGTTGGCGTAGGATAATGTACTGCCTAATGATAACAATACTGTGATTGCATATTTCATAATTTTTTTATTTGGTTAATAATTAGTTGGTGCAGGTACCTGAGATTTGCTCATCCCAGTATCCGCTACCTACAACTATCCAGAAAAACCTAGTCTGGTAGTAGTGCCGTATGTACATACAGTCACCGTCCGTCATTGAGATTTGTTTAAAATCATACTCACCAAACATGGGGCCTGCATTCGCAGCGACTAAGGTTAGGCAGAGCGCTGCCGATAAGATTGCTTTTTTCGTTTTCATTTTGTTTTTGTTTTTGATTTAAAGATACTATCTAAACATCTTGCCTACTTTGATTTTGAATATTATAAAGGGTAATATTATTACCTGAACCTCATCTTCCATGTTATACACTACACCTATTATAACACTTGCGTACAATTCTATATCTAAGTACTTGCTTCTTAAAATTGATTTTGATTCCATTTTGTTTTAGATTTAGATTTTTTCAATGGTTACTTTGTATGCGGGTTCTACTTTATTCTCTAATTCCTTAACTACTTTTTCAAAGTAGGTGTCTTTCATTTTTGGCCATAGCACCTCACGTATAAACATTTCTGTTAGACCGCCCATTGAATCTAGTTTTGTATCACCATACACATATAATAAAGTGTTATCTCCATGAGTTTTCCTAGTAGTGAAGTATCTAATAAACTCCTCCATCGTAGCATTTTTAAACATGAAGTTGTTTTCACCATTACGACTAATACCAACATCATCTTTAAACTTCTTATTTGCCATCTCTTCGATAATCTGATTTAGTTTTTCCATTTTGATTTCAATTTTTTAATTATTAATAAGATTTAGTACCCAACCACCTAGTGCTACCCTTGTCACCTGTCTTCCAGTATTCATTCTCCTTACAATACTTTGTAGCCTTCCGGGTATAGCAGGATGACAATAGCATCCCAGAGAGAATGATCCCAATAAAGATTTTCATAAAAAAGATTTGAAGATTAAAAAATGGGAGAGATGGTACACGCCACCCCTCCCCAAACAAACAAACACTAAACACTATTTTAACCGACTGACTTAATAAATAGTATAACAGAGGCTGAGATACTAAATACTAATACGAATAAGACCATGATTACAATGTACCCAAGACCTGTGAGAGCAAAGTTATCTATAAGGTCTTCGGATTCTCTAAGGTGAGTCAGGTATCTCTCACTCTTATCAACCCGTCTCCATCGGAATAGGGTATGGCTGATTGTTATTAGCATGGCAGCTACTGTTAAAATCACTGCGTTGGCCCCTAGTATGTAATGAATCTCGCTCATGATGATTGTTATTTATTGTTTTTAATATCCACTAGTTTCTGATAGGCCCTACAGAAAGCCCAATGCTCCCTCTGAAGATCTTTGTCGTTCAGGCATATTTCAATCTGTTGTTCAAGCCATTTGATGTATGGGTCTGTTGATGGATTGTCAGGCTTAGGCCTATTGTCCTCACTAATTCCCTTAGAATCTTCGGAGTAAACTATTCTATTATTATCATCATACTCTCGTTTAATCCAATACCCTGTCGAATCCTCATAGTAGGTTTCGTTGCCATTATTACCATATTGATGCTTAGTCCAATATCCGTCTTTGCGTTCCCAATAAACCACGTTACCATCCTCATCTTCTATTGTGAAGGGGTATTCAATAATCGGAAAGAGCTTGACTCCTTTGTATTCTAGTTTCTTTAACTCTTCTAAATTTTCCATAACATTTGTTTTTAATTGTTATTTATTATTCTTTATCTTGTATAGCAGCACAGCGCTGCAGGATACAATGATAGATGTGAGTATAGGCAGGCTGTACTCATACGGGATTTCTAAAAGCATAGGCGATTGTTTTTAAAGAGTAAGAAATGCTATCGAAGTTCAAAGGGACTAACGAACTCGACATTATTAACTAGCCACTCAAGAGTAAGAGTAGTATCAACGCTCTGACCAGTCTCATAGTCAATCCCTAGGACTAACCCATTACCAGCAAGAACCTGATTAGAACCCTTGATATGGAAGTAAGTACGCTTAGTGTAGAGTCCCTCATCATCTACATAGACATCATTGCGGTCATCAATAGACGCTACGTCGAATGCTGAGCATCCTATGGCCTTATGCATAGACTCAATCTCATCGTCTATGAGGATAGGCTCAATGGTCTCAGTGGTCGGGTTGATTAAAAAAGCTTTTTTCATAGTTGATTGTTTTAGTCTTTAATAATTTTATCCAAGTCATATGCTACTATTACTGTGGGAATCCATCCAAACATAGTCATCATCATAATCACTCCACCGTGGGTACAGGTTTCTCTGAACGTACCGCCATCACTACACAGCCATACAACGAAGGACAAAGATAACCATGTAAGGATAAACGTGGCAATACCTGCCACCATAATTTTTGTTGTTTTCATAACTAAAATAATTAAAAGGAATTAGAAGAAATAATTAGAAGGATTAAAGGGTCTGCTTAAGAAACATATACACTTGTACTGGCCAAATCCAAACTCCTAGTAGAGCTAAGATAGCATCATTTTTTGAGTACGGACTTCTGTATTTAGAGTATCGGTAAAACCAAATATTAAATATAGACACTAGCATTCCAATCAAATAGTAACAAATCAATATATTCATAGTAAAGGGTTAAAAGAAATATTAATACCCAGCATCATCAGCTAGATCAAAAGAAACGGATTCAGAGTAGTAACCATTGCTACTACCACACCATCTAATGGTAACATACCCATTGATAGTAGCTAGCTTATAGAAAGTCCAGGTAACACTATCATCATACTCAGTATAAGGTCTGAAGTCCCGGTTACTAGATTCCTCTGCCTGAAGGAGAGGAGAACCTACAAGATCCTGAAGGTCACCATCAATGTCTTCAATGATAACACGTTCACAACAGTCCTGTCGATGGTACATAACATACCTGGTGCCGTCATCGAGGGTAAAGATGATATGTTGTCTGTCCATTTGAATGTCGGAAATGGTCTTACCGAGGAGGAATGAGATGTTCATAGTTGTTGTTATTTAATGTTTTTAATGTAGTTGTCAATGAAAGACTTAGTAAAGATATCCTCGATACCTAACTCTACTTCTTTTTTAGGCCTGTTATTTAGAATATAACCGTCTGAATCTTCCCAATAGATTTCTTTACCCTGTTTATCCTTAATAGTAAACGGAAAATCTTTTACTTTTAATTGTTGTGCAATAGTCATGGTTGGTTATTTTTTAATTGTTAATGTAGATACATCAATCTTTAGCATAGCTGCAATTTCATCCATGGTCACACAAACCTCTTTTTTGGGTCTGTTATCTTCAATACGACCACATGAATTTTCAAAATAGATTTGATTACCATTAGAATCGTATTCACGTTTAACCCAACGACCATTTGAATTTTCCCAATAGATTTCATTACCGTTGGAATCATATTCATATTTCCTCCAATATCCATCTGATAATTCACGATAAATTTCGTTACCCTGCTCATCCTTAATGATAAAGGGGAAGTCTTTAACACTTAGTTGTTGTGCAATAGTCATAAAAAATAAATTTAAAAGATAAAAAGAAAAATACCACTATCGCTTCCCAGAATTAAAAATAACCCTAAGAAGAATAATAGAAAGAAATAAAATAGAAAGAGAGAACAAAAGAATCCTAAACCCAATAATCCATTGAGATTCAAAACTCTCAATAACATATTCCTCATAAGAGGATGGCTCACTGAATAAGAGTATAAGAATAATCAGGCATGAGGAAAAGAAAGAAATAACCATAGATGCCTCAAGGAACTTTTTCATAAAAAATAGTATTAAAGAAGTGTAGAAATCCAATTGGCTAAGAACATAATTCCACCAAACCCATTTACTACAACGAGAGTACAGGTAGTAAGAAAAGGAGTAAGTAATACTGCATTTGAATCAAACCAAACATACTCTACATAGGTCCAACGTGGTCGCTTAACTAACCAAACTAAAGAACGAATTATAACAATTAACATACATACTATGTTAATAACTATCAATAAGCCTATAGCCTGGTTAGCTGAAATGTGACCATGACCATGACCCATATAAACAACAGGTGATGGGACAACAATGCCTGCATTTACAGAGATAAAAGACATAACCGCACCGACGAGTAAGGTGGGTTTGATTAGTTTTGAGAATCTTGTTTTCATAAAGAATTGTTTTTTAAGATTAGAATTAACGATTAGCACAGAACTTACAGTTACCTTTATGGGTAAGTGAGAACTCAACGGAGTATGGTCTACGACTAACATAAATGTACTCACAACTGTCAATAACCTTAACCTCGTATGAGGTAGAGGCATTTATATCGTTGTTATCACCGTCGGTAAAACTACCACAGCTAGTGAGAGATATGGCTACTAGTGCGGCTAAGCTAACAAGAGATGCGGTTACTAGTGAGGCAATGATTAACCTAATGTTTTTCATGTTAAAAGAATTTTAAGGATTATATAAAGATTATTTATGGAATATATAACAATCTATAAAAATAACTTATGATAAAGTGTGTCGGAGTGGGGGAAAGTGGTGGGAAGTGGGGAGGAATGTGGGAAAAGGGAGTGGGGAGTTGGAGAATGAGCTGGTTTACAAGTAGTTACGTACCTGCGTTCCGGCCATGCATAACCCAACTTCCCCACAGAATTTAGAAAATATTTAAAAAATCTCCCTCATCTTTAGAAAATCTACAATAAAGATCTCTCAACAAGCTTCCCCATAACTTTCGCAAAAGCCTCACGAAACTCAGCTTCGCTCGCCTGATTAATCTCAAAAGACATTCCAGTATACCCGTCCAGGTCAGGATCCCAGCGCTTACCGTACTTAGTAAGTTGCATTTCCTCATAATCATTCATGGTACACACTTCCACTACGCTAGTGGGGCTGATCACCTTAACAGAGAATATCTCTGACTTAAAATACTTCGGATAACTCATAACATTTGTTTTTTATTGTTTGTTAAAATAGAGACATAATAAGCCCCTCAAACTCACTAGACGACACAATGTGCCACCCAATAGGCTAAAGGGGCGGGAAGGGGCCTAGGAATGGCTGCAAAGCACTACATAGCCATCTTTCAGTGTGAAAGCTCTGAGAAAGTTCTGTAAAAGTTTTTTCATAATATTTATTTTTATTGTTAAGGTTTACTATATTTATATATGCAAATGAGGTTAGTTCATGGTAGCTTCTTACTAACACCCCCCTGGTGGATACGGTGTCGGACTCATAGCAAAACCAAAACCACGCTCACTTCTCTTAGCCCACTCCAGAACTCTGTTAAGCCCTTTCTGTAGCGCAAGCTCTGCCCTTTAAAAACTAAGCCTCTTCTGAGGCTATTGTCGTTTCCGGGCTATCTCACTTTCATCTTACTCATCCTGCGCATAGACACAACTTCCATGTTACAGGTAGGAGTTATGGGCTTGCCGTGGTCAAGAAACAAGTTATGCTTCATCCACTCATCGGTGACGAATCCAGTCTCTTCCCCCTCTGCCTCTACCACTGGTTTAGGCTTAACTACGTAAACTCTCTTTGTTGTCTGTGTTGTTTCTTTCATCTTATTTGTTTTTAGTTTTGATATAATTTTCCCACTCATCCCACTCTATCTCAGATGGGATAGTAAAGTCCTCTGCTGTGAGGCCATCAGGACACTCTCCCACAGGGTAATGGGTTTTGGTTGCATAGGGATTATTAAACCTGTCCCCACCTATCCATCTCCCAGTTATACTAGACTGCCTGAAGTTGAACAGGCTACTGTCCTTGCCTATTGTGTAGGTCATAACCATTGTGTTCAGTTTATTCCCTGTCCCCGGAGTTTATTATTAATTACAATTACCAGCCCTTTCTTCCTCAATCTCCTCTACCCAGGAGAACAACAGTTCCCCCGTATCTACGTGACGGGCTTCGTTCATAATAGAACGGGTACCCACAGACCCGCCACCTATCTCCCATGAAGAGTATACAATGTCCTCTTCCTTGACAAACTCTTCCCCATAATCGTCAACCCCTTCCAGGTACTCTTCCGGATGGATGACTTCATGGTTGCGGTCGTTAATATCGTAATACGCGGACATTCCCTCTTCTACACTTTCGAAGGTGTGAAGGGTGGCAAAGGTGCCACTAGTATAGTGACTCTCTTCAAAGGCTTTCGCCTCGTCTCCGGTGTAGAATCCGGAGGTTTCTGTAATATTTCCGTTGTTCCATGTTTGGAATGCGCAATTAGTCATAACCTTAAATTTTAAATTGTAAAATAAAAAACCCGCACCACCTTTTTAGCAATGCGGGAATAGAAAGCCCATCCGGAATCGAACCGAAATGCCGAATGTAAACCCAAAAATCGGGAAACACACGACAGGGCAAACCTCGCCCAGGCTTTAACCAACCAAAAAACTATAAACGGACTTGCTATCGCCCTTATATACAATAGGTCTGTGTCGGCAGTAAGTTCATTATGCTAAAATAATAGACTCCTCGAGATGGTACCTCAAGGAACGTTCTTTGCAGCTTTGCGCTACTTACGGCGATTAACAGGAATAGACACACCTCTCCTGTTGCTTCTTTGACCTAAGGATCCCTATAACCCACAGAGTGAGGGTCTTCACCTGTAAAAATATAGAGACATTCAAGTATAACTATTGGTGGGCATGTTGCATTTCCGCCCTCTACGTTCCCTTACTGTGTTGATGAGTTTTCCCATCAAACCCCCTATACTTCCCCTGTTACAGGTTTACTTACCTTCCTCGAGAATCCTTGCGGTTCAGATGTGACCGTAGGTAGCAAGCTACGACTCATAGCATGAATATGCCTTGAGGTAAAACTTCCGTAGGTGTATTGTATAGTGATTACTTTTGTCCCCCGCACGTTTAAGCGGGATAAACACAGCCGGGTATGTCGACCAACGTCTCCTCTCAGAGACGGCCTGTGGCTCATTATACCATTGCGGTTCTCAGTAATCTCCCCCTGCGTTCGGTCTAACTTAATAGCCCTACTTGCATGAGTGCAGTGTCTTATACGTGCACCCCCTAGGTAAATTAATACCTTGTGAGTACTTTACTGTTTTGCTTTCAAAGATCTGAGAGATGCCGTGGTATTGTTACTGCCTTTAATCAGCTACTATACTTCCGGGAATAGTCCCCACTGCCTATCGAAAGGCTACTACCCAAAGTAGATGGGGGAATCATGTGGCGGTCTTGTTGGTTTCCTGTTTACGCTTGCGCAGCTTGCGCTAGCAAACGGTTTTCTTCTTTTGCCCTTTCGAGCATCAGAATTGATTTGTCACGCTCCTTATTCAGGAGCTTCTGCACTCTAGCAGTCTGGCTCTTCTGCTCGTTGAACCTTCGGGTCTCTTCCGATTGGATGAGGTTCTTCGCTTCGTCCATATTCATTTGCATCCTTGTAGTAACCTCTTGTATTGTCTGCAATACTGCAGAGTTAAAGAGGTCCTCACTAACGTTCTTAACAAGCGCTTTCTTTTCTTCAAGGGCAACTCCCTTGACGAATTCAGTCCTAGCGGTTACCGAATCGGTATCCACATTACCGGCTACCGCTTTTATGCGGTAGATGTCGTGGTGGGTTGCACTGAACTGTTCATAGGAAATTTTACGCATCTCCTTTATGTCCTCAGAGACAAACTTATATTTTCCGATAGTAACTATCGGCGAATCAATTTGCCCCTTAGAAGCATTAAGGCTGAAATACGCCTCTCGAACGGCAGCCCCTATGGCTTTAGCCGTTGTTTTACCGTAGAAGGTGCGCTTCAAGGGACTTTCTAGTTTAATTCCCTTCTTAGAAGTATAGAAGTCGTTATCAATAGTCAATTCAATGCTAGCTTCCGTTTCGAGTATAAACTCGGTGGCGGCTTCAGCCGTTACATTGTTAACTACTTCAACTTCTGTAAAGTCGGTCGTCTGTGCTGCTTTTGCAGCTTTTTTACTTTTGTTCATAACCTTGATTTTGTTTAGTGTAAATTAATTTAATAACTTACCAACAAAACCGCCCATAATTCAAAGAACATACTGTTTTAATGTAGTGGCAAGGTCTTTAATCCCTGCTACAATACAAAGGTATTACCCGCCAACGTTAAAAATACGTTAAGACTTTTATACCATGCCACAACAAAAAAGAGCTTTTGCGCTGCGGGTGGCGGGTCTTTAATCCCTGCTCCCTTTCAACAATACAAAGGTAATACCCGCCAATGTTAAAAATAAGTTAAAGAATTTCTGGGCCTTTAACATTTTTTTAACATTTGAATATCGCGCAGGTGTCCTTTCATACACACCCCAATTTCTCAAAAGATCTCAATATATACACATATACGAATATACATATATAAATA